>Ga0247609_10000049_pt1 | contig 156354 bp, 137 predicted proteins | sample 172DNAGHGlowgp2_FD_193487 | JGI IMG/M metagenome (GOLD analysis project Ga0247609, IMG submission 193487) | Sheep rumen microbial communities from Palmerston North, Manawatu-Wanganui, New Zealand - 1728 DNA GHGlow gp2 | ecosystem: Host-associated > Mammals > Digestive system > Stomach > Rumen...
TAGCCAAGGCATCCTCCGTTCGCTCTTCGTTTCTTTCGCTTGATGTGAATCACAAATCTCTCAATTTGTGGCTCTTTGGTTTTTTATTTTGCCTTTGAAATTGTAGTCCCTAATTTCCAACGAAAAAATCTTCCGTATTAGATATTACAGACTATCTCTATCTTTGCTTTTACCTCTAATCTTTTCTCTCAGTATTGTCAATGAACGAACCGATGAAACCTCATTTTTGAGTGCTCGTTTCAAACGGGACTGCAAAGGTACACTTTTTTTTTAACCCTGCAAAAAATATTTCACTTTTTTTTAAAAAAGTTCAATTTACTCTGCAAAAAGCCTCAGGATATTCAGGATAACCTCCGAAGCCTTCTCCATACTCTGGAGCGGAACGAACTCCATTTTGCCGTGGAAGTTCAGGCCGCCGGCGAAGATATTCGGGCAGGGAAGGCCCTTGAAGGAGAGGTTTGCGCCGTCGGTACCGCCGCGGATGGGCTGGATCTTAGCCTTCACGCCTGCCATTTCCATTGCCTTCACCGCCTTGTCTATAATATGGTAGTGGGGTTCAACCTGCTCGCGCATATTATAGTACTGGTCCTTGATTTCGGCCGTGGCGGTTCCCTCGCCGTACTTTTCGTTGATGAATTCAACCGCCTTTGCCATCATCTCCTTGCGGGAAATGAACTTCGCGCGGTCGTGGTCGCGGATGATGTAGGCAAAATCGGCCTCCTCCACGCTTCCCTTGAAGGAAACGATGTGGAAGAATCCCTCATAGCCTTCGGTGTGCTCCGGCCTTGCCAGCGCGGGCAGCAGGGCGCCGAGTTCCTGGCCGATGAGGATTGCATTCTTCATCTTGCCCTTGGCATAGCCTGGGTGCACGTTGCGGCCCTGGATATGGATCTTTGCCGATGCAGCGTTGAAATTCTCGAACTCCAGTTCACCGATCTCGCCGCCGTCCATGGTGTAGGCATACGTTGCGTCGAAGCGCTTCACGTCGAACTTCACAACTCCGCGGCCAATCTCCTCGTCCGGGGTGAAGCCTATGCGGATGGGTCCGTGCTTAAACTCCGGATGCTCCACGATGTACTGCACTGCATCCATGATTTCAGCCACGCCGGCCTTGTCGTCGGCCCCCAGGAGGGTGGTGCCGTCGGTAGTGATGAGCGTCTGGCCCACGTAATGAAGCATTTCTGGGAATTCGGAAGGTTTGAGCTGCAGGCCGGGAACACCTTTAAGGTCGATGCTGCCTCCGTCGTAGTCCTTCACTATCTGAGGCTTCACGTTCTCTCCGGAGGCATCCGGAGCGGTATCGACATGGGCGATAAATCCCACAGCAGGGATATCCCCGGGGATATTGGCGGGAATCTTACCCATCACATAGCCGTATGCGTCCAGGGTGGTTTCAACGCCCATGGCCTCCAGCTCGTATTTGAGCATCTTCAGGAGATTCCACTCCTTGGCAGCCGACGGCTGGGTTTCACTTTCCTCGCAGGACTGCGTGTCCACGCTCACATACCTTAAGAATCTGTCGATAATTGCTTCCATATCCGTGAAATACAATTCGTTGTAAATTAATAGATTATCGATTTTTAGTCCGGAAAAATTCCGGACTTAATTTTTATAACTCACTATAAATCAATCGCTTCTATTTCACGCCTCTTTCTTCACGCGGAGGGACGAGTAAATCATATAAGCGATAATCGCAAGGAACGGGACGATGGCGATGGCTTCGCCGAAGTGCTCGTTCCACGAGGTGAGGAAGAGATCCGCACCTGCGAATTTCAGGATTGCGCTCACAACACCCATGAGGGCGCCGCCGGCAATGAAGCCGGAAGCGATGAGAGTGCCTTTTTCCTGACGGGCGCTGTTCACCGCCTCGTCCTTGCTGCGGGTGGAAACGTACCAGGAGATGGCGCCGCCCACTATGAGGGGCAGGTTAAGGTCCAGAGGGATGAACATACCCAGCGCGAAAGGAAGGGCCGGAACCTTGAACAGAGTGAGCACGATGGCTATGGCCGCACCTATTCCGTAGAGCAGCCAGGGCGCGCCGCCGCCGTTCATCATGGGCTCGATAACCGCAGCCATAGCATTGGCCTGGGGAGCCACCAGGGCATTGTCGCCGGTGAAGCCGTAGGTTTTGTTCAGGATGAGCATGACGCCGCAGACGGTGATTGCCGACACAGCCACGCCAAGGAACTTCCAGCCTTCCTGCTTTTTAGGAGTGGAGCCTATCCAGTAGCCGATTTTCAGGTCCGTTATGAACGAGCCGGCAACCGAAAGGGCAGTGCACACCACGCCGCCTATGAGGGCAGCGGCGGCCATGCCTTTATCGCCTTTCAGGCCCACCGCCACCAGCACCAGAGATGCCAGGATGAGTGTCATGAGGGTCATGCCGCTCACGGGGTTGGAGCCCACGATTGCAATGGCGTTTGCCGCCACGGTGGTGAAGAGGAAAGATATCACCGCCACAATCAGAAGACCAACAAGGGCCTGCCAGATGTTGTGGACAACGCCTCCGAAGGCGAAATAGGCAAATACGGCAAGCAGGGTGATGATGATCCCCGAGACCACGATCTTCATGGACAGGTCCTTTTCCGTACGCTCCACATCGGCCTTTTCCGAATTGCCGCCTTTCTTGAATTCACCCACGGCCAGGCCAACGGCGCTCTTGATCACGCCGAAGGATTTGATTATGCCTATGATGCCGGCCATGGCAATGCCGCCTATGCCGATATGGCGCGCGTAAGTCTTGAAAATCTCCTCCGGAGCCATTTCGCCGATGGTGGTGGCGATACCGGTTCCCATAAGGTCGATGACGCTGCCGCCCCAGATGAGGTTCATAAGCGGAATCACGATGAGCCAGATGAGGAGCGAACCGCAGCAGATTATGAACGAGTATTTGAGGCCGACGATGTAGCCCATGCCCAGGATTGCAGCACCGGTGTTCATTTTCAGGACCACCTTGGCTTTATCGGCCACTGCCTGGCCCCAGCCCATCACGGTGGTGGAGATGGTTTCCGCCCACGTGCCGAAGGTGGCCACGCAGAAATCGTACAGACCGCCGATGAGGCCGGAAAGAAGCAGAGTCTTTGTTCCCGCGCCGCCGCCTTCACCGCTCACCAGCACCTGCGTGGTTGCCGTGGCCTCGGGGAAAGGATACTGGCCGTGCATTTCCTTCACGAAATACTTGCGGAAGGGGATGAGGAACAGTATTCCCAGGATGCCGCCTAGAAGTGACGACATAACCATCTGGGTGAAATTCACGTCCAGGGCGGGATACCTTTCCTTTAATATATATATAGCTGGAAGCGTGAATATGGCACCGGCCACCACTGCTCCGGAGCATCCGCCTATGGACTGGATAATCACGTTCTGGGCAAGGCCGTCCTTTTTACGGAGGGCGCTTGTCATACCCACCGCAATGATGGCAATGGGGATGGCGGCTTCGAACACCTGGCCTATCTTGAGGCCGAGATATGCTGCCGCCGCCGAGAACAGGACCACCATCACAAGGCCCATTGCCACGGAATACGGAGTTACTTCCGCATAGTTTTTGGCCGGACTCAGGAGGGGAACATACTTTTCACCGGGTTTCAGTTTGCGCTGCGCGTTTTCCGGCAGGCTCAAAGGCTTCTTTTCTTCCATATCGTAAAAAAGTATTATCTCGTGGTCTGGCGTGCCGCGCGCTCCTGCTCACGGCGGAGATAGCGCTCAAGGATGCGCTTCTCACGCTGTTCGCGACGTTCAAGACGCTTCAGGGCCCGGAGTTTACGGGCACGCTCGCGTTCCAGGCGCTTCTGCTCCCTGGCAGCCTGTCTTTCTTCGTACTTGCGGTCCTGTTCGGCCCAGCGGGCCTCGCGGGCAGCCTGGCGCTCCGCCTTGCGGCGTTCGCGCTCCAGACGCCTGCGCTCCTTGTCGGTAAGAGGAGCCGACGGCTCGTCCGTGCCAACCTCGTCACCCGATTCCCCCGAAGGATCTTCACCGGCACCGGGAACATCGTCACCGGAATCGTCGCCGGCGATTACGTTCTCTTCATCGGCGGGGTTGCCGCCATCGTCATCCACAATCTCTTCCGGCACTGCTTCCGGCTCGCCGGATGCCGGCGGAACCTCACGGGCACGGGCCACGGCAAGGGAATCACGCCTGGCTATTTCTTTGTAGATCTTGTTGATATAGCCGGGGAAATAGCGGTTGGTCTGTCTGTATTCGGGATGAGGACGGGCAAGGTATGAGGTGCGTTCGCTGCCGCGGGGCTTGAGCAAAGTGATATCCTCCGGGCCCGAGGGACGTTTGTCAGGGTCCCAGCGGAAGCCCTTCAAGAGCCTCTCCTCCTTGGGCAGCTGCACCACGGGATAGGCATCGTTCTTGGCATCCTCGAAATAGTATATGCGCTGCAGTTCGCCGTCATGGAATGTGGCATAGAGCATCTTGGATTCCACCTTATTCACCGTGGCCAGGCGGTCGTTCTCTTCCAGGAAGAACAGGGCCGATGCGCCGCCAAGGGCGTCGAAACGGCTCAGGACACCCGTGGAATCGAAGTAGGCCACCATCTCCGCGCCCTTAATCTGGTCGTAGGAGCGGGAGAGGGAATCCTCGCAGGTGGTGATGAAGGCATTGGACATCAGGGAAGCCTTCTCCACCGCCTGTCCGTGAATCACCACGAAAATGCTGTCGGCGGAATACTGGCGGTTCCCCTCATTGAACACCATGGGATTGCGGTACAAACGCACAAGGGAATCCAGTTCCGTGAACACCAGGGAATCGCAGGCAAACTGGATGTCTTCCCTGTACATCTTCACGTTGTTTATACCGTATATGAAGCCGATCTTGGTTGAATCCTTAGGCTCGGGCACTGCCGCAGCCAGGGTATCTGCCGGGGCCATGCCCAAAGAATCTGCCGGGGCCATGCCCAAAGAATCTGCCGGAGCAAGGCCAAGCGAGTCCATCGGGGCAAGTAGCGTATCGGCAGGGGCGATGAGGCTGTCACGCGGCGAGGGTTCACCCGCGGGCGCAGGCGCTTCTTCCGGCACATTCGCCTCAGAAGGGATCTCGGGCGGCGCACCCACATCCCCGCCGCGTCCTCCAGGGCCGCCGCTGCGGGCACCACCCGCCAGCGGAGCTCGGTTCGGATCCGCGGCAGCAGCTTCTTCCGCAGCCTTCCTGGCTGCCTCGGCCGCCTTCTTGCGATACTCCGTCACAGGATCTCCGGCCAGGTCTTTCAGGCGCGAGGCGGCATTCACGACCGCCATTGAATCCACATCGCAGAGCGGAGTGGAGAAATACACAAGCGTATCGGCACCGAAATAGACGGTGTCACGCTTCTCCCCTTCCTCCGAAACGGAAACCACGGCCGGGTCTCTCATAAGCTTGATGCGAGAGAGACTGTCCACATATTCCAGCCTTCCTGCCAGCGCATAGACGTTTCGGGTTGTGTCGATGAGTTCCACATTCCCCAGCATCTCCACGTCGTTGGTGTTGCGGTGATAGAACAGCGAATCCGACCAGGCTTCCTGCTCGTCCGTGAGCAGATGCACCTTTCGCCGGAAGAAGAATATCTCCCTGGCGCGGTCGTACCAGCCGTCGTTCGCCGACAGCATCCTGTCGCTTTCCCAGGCATCGGTGCCGAAGCCGAAATAGGCCGTATTAATGTCGGAACGGTATTCCAGACGCGAAGTCTTCACGAAGATGGAGTCCGAGAACATGTTCACCTGATCGTTGAAAACGAAGAGGGAAAGCTTTGCCTCGTAGGTTCCGTAGATGCTTTCTATCACCTGGCCGTCCTTGTCCTTCATGGACGCGCCGTCCTGGAAAACCGCAACGCTGTCCTTGGTGTTATAATCCAGATAGCGGGTGCGGAGGATATTGTTGTCCTTGTCTTCCAGCTGCACCAGGCCGCGGAATTTTGCCATATCCTCGTCCACCACATATTCCAGGCTCTCGCTGGTGAGGGTGGTGCGGTCCTGCATAATCTTCACGTGGCCGATGGCGCGGATAACGTTCGTGTTCACGTTCCACCAGGCAGTGTCACAGAGCAGATAGGTATTGTTGTGGAAGAACCTGGCAGGGCCGGTAACCTTTCTGAAACTCTGCCCGTCGCGCTCCATCAGCTCTGCCGACTTGGCGCTGATAAGAGTCACGTGAGGGTCTCTGTCGCCACCGCTCCGCTGCGCGGCCACACGAGGCGCTGCCGCCAGTATCGACAGCACAGCCAGGACCGTAATGCGGAGACTGCGGAACATCAGCGGGTGAACTTCGTGCTCCAGATTTCGCGGGAGAAAGGACAGTTCTTATACATAGGGTCTATCACAATGTACGTGTCCTTGATCTTGCCCTCCAGGAATGCGTCGATGGCTTCCATCTGACGGGAATAGCGCACCTGGTCCAGTATCTGGGAATAGTCGTGGTCGAAAGTGGCCGGATGTGCGGGGATGATTTTGTCCACGCGGATAATCTTGTACACGGTGTTGCCGTTACGGCCTTCATTGTCCAGAGACTCCACGGGCATGGAGATTTCACCCTCCTTCAGATCCTTGATCACAGCATAGTCCTGGGGACGCAGCTGGTCGATTTCGAAATAGGAAGAGCCGGTGGATGGATCTGCCATCTGGCCGCCGTTGGTGCGGGTGGCAGGGTCTTCCGAGTAGAAGCGGGCGGCAATCTCAAAAGACATGTTGCCGTCCACGATAAGGGTGCGCAGGCTGTCCAGGCGGGCGAATCCGCGTTCCCTGTCCTCTGCGGTATAGACCGGCTTGAGGAGGATGTGGCGGGCATTGAACATGTCTCCGCGCTTTTCCAGGACCTCTATGATATGGAATCCGTCCGGGGTTTCCACTATCTGGGAAATCACACCGGGCTTCAGGGCCATGGCAGCATCCGAGAAAGCGGGCCAGAACACCGACTTGGAGGCCATTCCGAGTTCGCCGCCCTTGCGTGCGCTGCCGGGATCCTCCGAATAGAGGCGGGCCAGGGTGGAGAACTTCTCTCCGCTCATAATCCTTTCGCGAAGGGCCAGAAGCTTCTCTTTCACGGCCAGATTGGCGGCTTCCCTGTCCGGATAGACGCAGATCTGGCTGAGCTGATATTTTACGGGCACCATGGGCAGGTCCTCAACCGCGGTTGAATCCAGCCATGCCCTGATATCGTAGGGGGTGAGTTCGGTGATATTATTGGCCACCTGCATCTGCTCCTGCTGGGTGAGGCTCTGCTCCTCCAGTGCATTCTTCCATTCCTGTCGCAGCTGGTACAGGGGCTTGCCGAAGTACTTCTCCAGCTCTTCGTCGCCGCCGAGATAGGTGCGGTACTGGTCTATCCTGCCGGAAAGTTCGCTTTCCACCATTTCGTGGTTTATCGTGAGGGAGTCTATCCTGGCCTGCATCAGGAACAGCTTGGATTCCATCATGTTCTCCAGGATTTCGCAGCGGGCGCTGTTGTCGGCGGCCATGCCCTGCGCCCTCATGCGCTGGACTTCGGCCTCTATGTCCGAAATGAGGATTACCTCGTTGCCTATCACGGCAACGGTCTTGTCGATGACTCCGGTGTAGCGCTGTGCCTGCACTCCCAGAGGGGCCAGCGTCAGCGCGGCAACTGCAAATATCTTGAATAAAACTTTCATCTCTGCTGTATTATAGTCTGCAAATATAACAAATATTTGCCACTATTGTGCCAGCAGCTCCAGAATCTTGGTTATGGCCTCGCGCACCACGGCAAAATCGGCCATGCAGTTATTAGTGATGATGCTGAAGGTTATGGGGCCGCCCTGCTCCCCTTCGGCAGGGAGAATATACCCAGAATAGCACAGGACCCCGTCCATGGATCCGCTCTTCATACGGATGCGCTGCTTAAGCTCTTCCGGGGCGTTCCGAAGCACGTTTTTCAGGGTTCCGTTGCCTCCGGGGTGGGGAAGTGAATTCAGGAACGGCTCCCACACGCGCGTGCCCTGCATGCCGCGGAGATACTCCACCATGAAGGCGGGGGTGACGTGGTTCTTGCGGGAAAGGCCGCTGCCATCCACTATGCTAATCATGTCCTGGGGCAGGCCCAGCTGCGCGAAAACAGCCCTTTCCGCCACATAGCAGCTGTCCGGGGCCGCCGAGCCGGTGGCCTTGAGTCCCATTGCCCTGAATATGGATTCCGCGTAGTAATTGTCGCTGCGGCAGTTCGTTGCAAGGGCGATACGGTTAAGCGAGGGAGAGTAGCTGGTGCCTATGACCTGAGGCGTGCCGGCCGCCTCGTGCAGGGCGAAATCGGCCCCGGTGCGGATGAGTCCGTCACGGTCGATATCGGCATATCCGCCGCTCACTTCCATTCCGGAGCCGGTGAGCTCTTTCCAGAAGTAATAGGCGCAGGTGAGGGCGCCGTATTTGTTGGCAAAGCGCTCCGGCTTGAGCCTTTTATCCACGGCAAGGGTCCCGCGGATTTCCGCGTACGGGGCCAGCTCGCTCGTGAACAGCAACAGGCTGTTCCCGGTGCCTGCAGGGGCCATTTTCGTTCTGTTTGCGATGTGCATCCAGGGGGTTTCCGGGAAGGTCTGCTGCATGGGCACGGTCTCCCCTTCCGCTGCCGCCTGCACCGAATAGTCCACGGCATTGGCATAGAAGCCCAGGGCGCTTCCGCCGGGAGCGTAGTATGTGCCTATATCGTCCCATGTCCAGGAGCCTTCTTCCAGGGGCACATCCCAGAGGCGGCCGTCGCCTATGACCCTTCCGTGGATTGCGGTGATTCCTGCCTTCTGGATGAAGCGCTTCCAGGTGCGAAACACTCCGGCCATGGAAACCGCGATGGAATCCCGTGTACAAAGGGTGGGATCACCTCCGCCGATTATGTATAAATCGCCCTCCAGAACGCCCGCATTGACGGTTCCGGTGTAGCCTATGGAAGTGGGAAAACGATAGTCGGGACCAAGGGCAAGCATTGCCGTGCCGGTGGTGATGAGCTTCATGTTCGATGCCGGAAGCATAAGGGTGCCGCTGCGGTATTCCGCCAGGGTATTGCCGTTTGCATCCTTTGCCAGAACGCCCCAAACCGCATTTTTCAGCGGGCCTTGGGCGGCCAGTCTGTTCACGTACTGCTGGGCGGGATTTTGCGCAAACGCAACAGCCACAGCACAGATTGCCAATAAAAGGCTCAAGAGTTTCTTCATCATAAATGCAAAGATATTGAATTAATTGCTAAATTTGTAAACTAAAACTGATACACTTATGAAAAAAACTGTTCTTGTATCCGGCGGCGCCGGTTTTATCGGAAGCCACGTTACCGTAGAGCTCCTGGAAGCAGGATATGAAGTGGTGGTGGCCGACAATTTCTCCAACTGCGACCGCACCTGCTTCGAAGGTGTGAAGAAGATCACCGGCCGTGAGGATCTCCCCCTGGAAATCGTGGATTTCTGCGACGAAAAGGCTGCAAAGGCCATTTTCCAGAAATATCATATAGACGCGGTGATTCACTTCGCGGCTTTCAAGGCCGTGGGCGAGTCGGTGAATGAACCCCTGAAGTACTACAAGAACAATCTGGTGAGCTTCCTGAACGTTCTGGAAGCCGCAAAGGAAGCGGGCGGATGCAACGTGCTGTTCTCGTCATCGGCAACCGTATATGGAGAGCCGGAGAAAGTTCCCGTGACGGAAGATACTCCCCGCCAGCCGGCAATGTCGCCCTACGGCAACACCAAGACCATGTGCGAGGATATACTCCAGGACACCGTGAAGGCCAGCGGCGGCGCCATCAAGGGCATCCTGCTCCGCTATTTCAACCCCATCGGCGCACATCCCAGCGCCCTCATCGGCGAACTTCCCCGCGGAATTCCCAACAACCTGGTCCCGTTCATCACCCAGACCGCAATCGGCAAGAGGGAATGCCTGAGCATCTTCGGCAACGACTATCCCACCCCGGACGGCACCTGCCTGCGTGACTATATCGACATTGTGGACCTTGCAAAGGCCCACGTCTATGCCGTAACCCGCATGATGGAAGGCAAGATGAAGAAGGGATGCGAAATCTTCAACGTGGGAACCGGCAGGCCCGTTTCAGTGATGGAACTGGTGAATGCGTTCCAGAAGGTGAACGGTGTGAAACTCAATTATAAGATAGCCCCCCGCCGTCCCGGCGACGTAACCGCCATCTGGGCAGATCCCACCCTTGCCAACAAGGAACTTGGATGGAAAGCGGAACGCACTGTGGAAGAGACTCTTAAGGCCGCATGGGCCTGGGAGTGCCACCTGGCTGGGAGATAAAAAAAGGGAGAAGTTTATTCTCCCAGTCCCTTTTTGACTGCCTCGCTGAGTTTGTCATACAAGGCATCTGTTTTTTCGAGGAGCTCCTTACGGATTACATCGTAATGAGCTCTTTTCCCTTTTTCGGGGGCAGCACCTACGCGGTCCCTCAGGGAATTGAACAGATCCACCGCTTCGTCCACAAGATCTGCGATTTCATCTGCATTCTTGCCGGGATGTGTGTCCAGGAAAAGGGCGCAATCATCTACAAACGAGCCGATTACATACTCAATGTCTTTCTTGATAACTCTGAGATTCATAGGTTTTTCGTATTAATTCAATACAAATATAACAATTTCGGGAAAATAAAAAAAAGATATTGTTCCGTGAGGGACAATATCTCTGTTTTGCGGTTTGTGCGTGAGTGAATTACTCAGCAACAACGGTCTGTGCGCAGCAAGCGCTGTCGGCCTTCTCGCAGCTGGTGCTGTCTGCGTTCTCGCAGCAGGCGCTGTCGGCCTTCTCGCAGCAAGCCTCGGTAGCAGCCTCAGCGGCCTCTGCCTTCTTGGCGTTGTTGTTTCCGCAAGCAACGGCGGCTGCCATAAGAGCCACGATTGCAACAGAAATGAATACCTTCTTCATGATAAAAACCAAAAATTAACTAGTTAAACTATTGTTTCGGGGGGCAAAGGTAGAACAATTTCCGGGTATTGCAAAATATTTTTTAAAAAAATTTAATAATCTCGGTTTTCAACAGCTTTACCGGATTCGGGAGTTTTTTGTATCTTTGTGCTTATGGAACTGTTCTACGCACCGGATGCGCAAGGGGAAATAATTGCGCTGGACCAGGAAGAGAGCGGGCACTGCATAAAGGTGCTCCGCCACCGCGCCGGGGACGAAGTGTCGGTAATCGACGGCAAGGGCACACTGCTCAGGTGCAGGATTACGGACAGCAGCCCCAAGGCCGCACAGCTCCAGGTGCTTGAGAAGGTGGACGGGTTCGGCGCCGTGCCTTATCGCCTCACCCTTGCCTGCTGCCCCACAAAGAACAACGACCGCTTCGAGTGGATGGTGGAAAAGGCCGTGGAGATGGGCGTGGACAGGATAGTGCCGCTGATCGGCGAGTATTCCGAGCGCCGGGTCTATAAGAAAGAGCGCGCACAGCGCATAGCCGTATCGGCAGCGAAACAGTCCCTGAAGGCCCTGGTGCCGGAAATCTGCGAGCCGGTGAGCGTTAAAAGCTTCCTGCAGCAGCCGCTCGAAGGCACTGGCCTCATCGCCGCCTGCTTCAACGACAGGGAAAGCATCACGTCTGCGCTTTCGGGGGTCGATGCCGCCACCCCCATTACCGTCCTCATCGGCCCGGAAGGAGATTTTTCTCCCGAAGAGTTTCGACTGGCCCTGGCTGCCGGATACAGGCCGGTGCATCTGGGCGGGTCCAGGCTTCGCACGGAAACCGCCGCTCTGGCGGCCGTGAGTGCCGTTTATTTCAACTTTATCTCCGACGCTTATGCCAGCCAAGACTAAAACCGTTTGGTTCTGCTCCAATTGCGGAAACGAATACTCCAAATGGATGGGGAAATGCCCCTCCTGCGGAGAGTGGAACACCATGGTGGAAAAGGAAACCGTAACCGGAAAACGTCCCGTGCAGAACGCGGTTCCCGGTTCGGGGAACAAGCCCATGCCGCTGAAGGATGTTTCCGTAACCGGAGAAGAGAGGATTTCCCTTGGCAGCGCGGAAGTGGACAGGCTGCTGGGCGGCGGGATAGTGAAGGGATCGCTAGTTCTTATGGGTGGCGAACCCGGTATCGGCAAGTCCACGCTCTCGCTCCAGATGCCGCTTCACACCCCGGGGCTCAAGACTCTCTACGTAACGGGCGAAGAAAGCGTGAAGCAGGTGAAAATGCGCTCGGACCGCCTTGGCGGCGACGCCTCCAACTGCTTTATCTACAGCGAAACGGACATGAACTCCATACTGGAGGAGGCCGATAAAGTGGCACCGGACCTTATGATTGTGGATTCGGTGCAAACGATGTACTGCCCCGCAGTGGACAGCACTGCAGGCTCCGTGAGCCAGATCCGAGAAGTTGCCGCCACCCTGCTCCGCTATGCTAAAGGAAGCGGCGTGCCGGTGATACTGGTAGGCCATATAACCAAGGAAGGTTCAATTGCCGGGCCGAAGATACTTGAGCACATAGTGGACGTGGTACTGCAGTTCGAGGGAGAGAACCGCGGGGCCTACCGCGTTCTCCGCAGCATAAAGAACCGCTTCGGTTCCACAAGCGAACTGGCGGTGTTCGAGATGACGGGAACCGGCCTGAGGGAAGTGGAAAATCCTTCCGAACTGCTCATCCCCGAGCACGGGGAGGAGCTCAGCGGCACGGCAATCGCCGCCATGCTGGACGGAAACCGCCCCTTCATGTTCGAAGTTCAGGCCCTTGTGGCAAGCGCCGCATACGGCACCGCACAGCGCAGCGCAACCGGATTCGACGTACGCCGCCTGAATATGCTGCTTGCGGTTCTGGAGCGCCGCGCAGGCTTCAAACTTGGCCAGAAGGACGTGTTCCTGAACATGGCCGGAGGCATCCGGGTCACGGACCCCGCCTGCGACCTTGCGGTAATCACCGCCGTGCTTTCCTCCAATTTCGATTATCCCATCCCAAGGGATGTGTGCTTTGCCGGCGAAGTGGGTCTGAGCGGGGAAATCCGTCCGGTTCCACAGGCTTCACGCCGCGCCACGGAAGCCGCCAGGCTGGGTTTCAGCCGCATATTCGTATCGGCCTACACCCATCTGGACAAAACAGTGAAGGGCATAGAAGTGGTGCGGGTTGCAGACATACCCGCCCTGGTGCGCTCGCTGTTCAAATAGAGAATCGCCCCCTACAGATTGTCGAAGTGGATCTTGTAGATCTTGCCTGTGGTGTCGTCGCCAATCCAGATGCAGCTGTTGCGATGGTCAATCCACAGCGCCTCCGCATTGTCGATGAATGGAATCGGGTACGAATGGATCATTTCCCCGTGGATATTGCAGATATTCAGGGTATAGCGTTCGCTGTCCAGTATCCAGAGATATTCGTTCTCCGGGTCGTAGCAAAGGTCGGCAACTTCGGAGGTGCTCTTGATGAAAATCTTTTCCACAAGGCCGCGGCTCACTGAATATCGGTAGAGCACCGTGGGTTCCCCCTGGTTGGCCACGAAGAACTCGTCATCGTCATACCAGGAAATGCCCTCCAGGCCAAGGTTGGTGTCCTTGCCGAATTCGTCCAGCACGCACACGAGTTCCTTGTTGTAATAATCCGGAGCCAGCACGCGCCATACTTCCTGCCTGCCTTCTACGATATAATATATGTCACCGTTTTCAGGATCTGCGGTTACGCCCTCGCAGTCGGTTCCGTCTTCGGTGAAAAAGGGCGTTGTGGCACCGCTGCGGGTCACCCTGTAAAGGCCGTTTTCGTCGGAAGCCGCAATGAAATCATTTGATGCAGGGTGCTGGCAGATGCCGGAAACTTCCGGGCAGCGGGACTGCACGACTTCCTCAACCTCTCCCATTTCGGGATGATACAGCCAGGCGTGCTTCACGTCTTCCCAGTAATAGTAGGGACCGCCTTCAAGGCCGATGAGTTCCGTCTCACGCTCGTTGATGTAGAATTTCACAAGGACATCGCCCTGCTTGTTCCGGTAGAACACCATCTGGACGTTGCCGGCGAAGGGAGAATAGAGGAAACCGGGCCAGGTGCGGCAGCCATACTGGTCGCGCCTTTCGGCAATTCCTTTTATGCCGATACGTGAGCAGAAGGCCATGAGCTGCCAGTCGTGCCCGAAGCGAAGGTCCGCCTGCACGTCGCCTGTGGTTATGGCATAGTCGGCTTTGTCTATGACGTCATCGACAAGGGCCTGCACCGGGGGCATGCGCAGATCGCCGAACTCGATGGAGTTGCACTGGCGGAGATACAGTTCCATGCAGTTTCTCTGGCAGTAATAATAGATGTCGTTCCAGGAGAAGAGCCTCAGAAGGAAATCGTCCATCTGGAAGGAACCGCAGATTGCGGCCATGGGGAACATCCTGTCCATAAACTTCACCGGATCCCCGACGATTTCGCGGGCGGCGGAAGGATTGGTGAATATCCTGCCCATGAACGAGGCCACATCCGGCACGTATTCGTCGTGATGCGCTTTGATGATTTCGCGGGCGGCGGTCCTCACGGGCCTGGGATCGTCCGTGCTGCAGTACTCCATAAAGCGTTCGCCGGTGTCGATGCTGATATCCAGACTCCTGTCCTGGACAAGGAGACCTCCGGTGAATGCGCCCATGCTCACTATACAGCGGGGGGAGATGCTGGATACGGCGCGCACACGCCTGTTCCCGCTTCTGAATACCTTCTTCAGACGCCTGTACATACGGGTGGCAATCTGCCTGTGCTCTTCACAGCCAAGCGCTGTGAGGCGGCCATCCATTCCGTCGTGATTCTCAACCACCTGGGCAAGGCGGGTGAGCGCAGCCTCTCCGTCTTCGGTGAGAAGGCCGGCCTCATAGGCCCTGTTGAAGCAGTCCAGCACATAGCCGTAGCCGGAACCGGCCCAGTCGCTGCGGGAGCCGTGGCGGCCGTAGTGGCTTATGTAAAACGGCTTATAACCTTTAGGGACAGGGGTTTCCGCCACCGGAAGATATTCGTACGGATTGGTAACCACCCCCGCGCGGAAGATATTCTGCTGGAGGAGCCCCATGAATTCGGGATCCTCCGCGTCGCTGAAGCGCGAGGCCGGCTGTGCCTGAAGGAAAAGGCTCAGGGCAAGCCCGAGGCATATTAGGAGAGTTCTTTTCATGCCTTATCTGTGTCTGGCTATCGTGAGTAAGTCGAGCGCTACACCGCCATAGATTCCGCAACGGGTGCCCACCACGTTTATACTGAACCACTTGCAGGGCTGGACAGATATACCTCCGCCGTAGTTGAAATAATGCGTGCGGGAACCGGGCGTGACCTTGTAGTTGTGGTACCAGGTTACGCCGTCTTCGTCGGAAGAGACGCTCAGCGAAGTGCCGTCGGTAACGCCTTCGTTGGTTTGTCCGTAGCCCACAAGAGGCATTATCCTGAGCCACTTGAGTATGGGAATCTGATATCCTGCGTTGATGCAGAACGCCACATTGTCGTTCCACTGGGTGTCGGAAACGGAATTGTCGAATTTATGCTGTGGCTCAGCTGCGATGAAGTCCAGATAAAAACCGCTTACAAGCACGTTTGCACCCATTCCGAAGCGCTGGTAAGGGGTGAAGGTTCCCACCATGCCCACATTCAATCCCCCTTCCAGACGGGATGCGTTCAGATTGAACTTGAGAAGGGTGACTTCGGTGCCGAATTCACCGCCGCCGCCGGACTGGGCGCCGGCATTTATTGCGAAGGCCGCAAGGATCAGGATTACAAGTGCTCGTTTCATAATAACAGTATTTGAGGCTACAAATTTAATCAGGAATAACGAGAGTTCCAAGAATCGGGCACCCGCTACAGCGAGTTCAGAAGGTCCAGCTTGCCGTCATCGACAAGTTTCAGAATCAGTTCTCCGAAGAGGGTGTTCTGCCAGGCGAACCAGTCGCGGGTATAATTGGACGGATCGTTCACGTTGAAGCTCTCGTGCATGAAGCCGGTGCCGGCATCGGTGTCCATGAGCATCTTCACGCACTGGATGACTTCTTTGTCCGAGCGGGAGGTGAGGGCCCGCATCATTATGCTCATCGGCCAGGCCATGTCGTAGCCGATGTGGGGGCCGCCGATCCCTTCACCAGCGCTTCCGCGGAAGAAGTACGGATTGTCGGTGCTCCAGACGAAGCGGCGGGTGTTGCGGTACACGCGGCTACGGGGGCTGATGTCGCAAAGGTACGGAAGGGAGAGAAGGCTCGGAGCGTTGGCATCGTCCATCAGGAGGGCGTTGCCGAATCCGTCCACTTCGAAGGCGTAGATTCGGCCGTATCTGGGGTGCCGCACTATGCCGTATTTCTTCACCGCCTTCTCCACTTCCCGGGCAAGGGAGCGGCATTCATCGGCAAGCGCCTTCTCCCCGTTCACCTTTTCAAGAATCTCGGCCGCCTTGCGTAAAGCGCTCACGGCGAAGAGGTTGGAGGGGATGAGGAATTCGAAGGTGGTGGCATCGTCGGAAGGCCTGAAGGCCGATGCTATGAGTCCGCATGGCCTCACTGGATTGCCCCAGCCGGCGCAGCACTTGGTGTCCAGCTGACGGTCCGTGACGCGAAGGAAGCTGTAGGGCCCGCGGCCGCCGTAGCGCTGCTGCTCGCGGAAAGTCTGGAGGGTGAGCCGAATTGCGGCCAGCCAGTGCCGGTCAAAAACGGAATCGTCGCCGGTGACCTTCCAGTACTCGTAGGCCAGCCTTATGGGATAGCAGTGCGAGTCTATTTCCCATTTGCGCTCATGGAGTTCGGGCTTCATGTCCGTGCCGTCGCTCATCCAGCCGGTGCCGGTGGGACCGTCGTTGAATGCGTTTGCATAAGGGTCGATGACGATGCATTTGAACTGTCTCCGTATCACCCCGGCAAGCAGTTTCTGAAGCTCGGGGTCCTGCGCCGCAAGCTTCACGTACGGCCACACCTGCGCCCCGGAATCCCGAAGCCACATTGCATGGATGTCGCCGGTGTACACGAATGTGTCCGGCTGGCCGTCTTCGTCTTCGCGGTAGTGCACCGTCGTGTCCAGCGTGTTGGGAAAGCAGTTTCCGAACATCCAGGCCAGCTTTTCGTTTGTGAGCAGGGACTGTATTCTGTCGATGGTGGCTTCCACGGCCTGCGAGGTGAACAGGCGGTCTTCAGGCGCCGGCCGTCCGGAAGTAGGAAGTGCCCTGCCGGATATAGAGCAAAAAAGCAGAGCGGCAATTACAAGCTTTTTCATGTTTTCATGATTCGGGTACATACAAAGATACGAAAACTTTTTGCGAAATATAATCGAAGAAACCTACCTTAGATAACTCCAAGAAAAGAATATGAAAAGAACTCTCCTCATGAACGCCAGTGGTGGCCAAATGCCAGATAACCACTAATATACCACACGTTCCCCTGGTGGGTTTTCACCAGGGGAATATCTGGCATCACCCTGTATTACAAGCCGTTAGCCCCCACGATAAACTATTTCCAGAGGACGTCAACAACCATGGTTATCCGCATTCTCAAGCGGGATGAGCAACAGAGAAGAGTTGTCGATACTGCCAGCTTTTGCACCAACGATGGGCCTCAAGGACTCTCTCGCACAACTGCGGATGCGTGTTAAAGGTTATACGGCCAAATTGCAGGACTAAGTCCCAAATGCTTTTTCCGCGGAGCATCTCGTACTCTTCGGCCTGACGCAACAGTTGATATGGATCGCCTTCAACATCTGCAAGACCGGATGTCAGTTTGAGCATCGTCCGTTGGAAAGTTTCCTCACCCACTACGGCTGCGGCGCAGCGGTCTGCAGACAGTTCACTGCACCGACTCCAGTGACGAAGGGCTATTAGACAGGGCAGGAAAACCGTGTCGGATAGTAAGCCAAACAAGTCTCCAGCTTCCTCCATTATATGAAGGATTGTGAGATACAGGGAATGCTGACAAAGTATGTGCCCACACTCGTGGGCCATAATGCAACATAACTCCTGACTATTCATTTTCTCAACCATGGACGAGCTCACAGCGATAAACGGTTCTTCGTTACCAAACGTGTATGCATTCATCTGAGGAGAGTTGTATATGAAGAGTTGAGGCTCATTGATACCGACTTTTGCCACAGCATCATGAAGAGCCTTGGCAACCGTGGGGAAGTTTTCTTCAGTAACCCGGATGAGTTCCCCGAGGTTTTCGCCCCGGTAAAGCCTTTCATAGCCGTACCGCATGGCGATAGAGGCAATAAGGTTGAAACCTTTGAGCTTACTAAAGACCTGAATGGTCTTGGCATCGCTGGGATGCATTATCTCGCAGGCCTCCATCATATGGTCCTCCCATCTTCAGAATCAGTCTCTGCCTGGAGACGCATCAAGGCCACTTGAATGACCGCGGGGACGCAGACCCGATAAGCAGGAGAAGCGATATCCCAGGCAGTCCAGCCTGTAAGGATAACCCATCCCAAAGGGCCGGCCAGGACCCCTATCGAACGCTGGAGAGAACGAGCACCCACTATCGCAACTCCCCGTCCAATAATAAAGGAGAGGAACTCGTAGGTCATCGAGACGGCAACACGACGGAAAAGCATGGGGCTAATCCGCATCGCCGCAAGGATGGCGGCTGCAATAGCCTGTTTCTTCAAGCCTTTCGAAGGAATCTCCAACTGATCGGCTACAGTGCGGAGCTCCTCCAGCGACATAGACTTGAGACCGGACTCGCAGAGATCTTCCAAGAGAGCACGCTCCATGGTGACCGCGTTATCGTACTTACCGACACTCACCCCCATCTGGCGGCATACCCGTCGGACTACTGTCTCGTAACTGTCGGGGGTATTGTGGCGAATGGCCGTGGCGATGCTGTTGCTTCCGAAACGAAGCAGCTCATCAGCAACAGCGGGAGCGAGGGCCCACATGTTCTCGGGATAGTTCTCGAGATAGACTTCCTTGGAAGTCAGGCTCTCGGTCAAGCGGAGATGGCCGTTATGGTCATGTGTGAGGATATCGCACAACTTCTGAAGCTCACCGTTTTCACAATGGGCCAGGAAGCTGAGATCTTTGTCCATGCTGACGTCAGCGCGGGAAGAATTGAAGAAACGGGAAAGGGGAGTTTCGAAAACAATCGGCATAAGCGGAAAGTTTAGGGTGACCGGTACGAAACAGCCCAAGACCGGTCTTGCGGCAAGAATTGAGTTATTATTTTGATAACCCTTCCGCGTTTTCTTCAGTGCTGTAAAGAGCTTCCTTTGTTTACGGCACAAAGGTAGGCCGTTTTATTATATCAAGTGTGAAAAGTGGTTTCACGGTTATTCGACAAGCGAATACTTGTCCTGGTAAACGAAATAAGGATATTTATCTCTAAAAGGTCCTTTGTTTATAGTTCTGCGCATCACTTTTATCCTATCTCCCACATTTACAGGGCTCAAATTCGGGTTGATTTGAATCTGATAATCACCCGAATAGACATAACGAATATCTGTCTCCTCAATTATTAGTGTCTCACCTATCTCTTGATTACTCTCTTCATATATCTTATTCCTGCGGCTAACATACCACTTAACAGTCACAAAGAAAGCTTGATAAGAGGCTTTTTGGATAAAAATGTTATAATCTGCCACGGTTTCGTCGACCTGTAGATAGTCAGGATTCTTTTCTAACGAATGGCTATAATAGTTTGTGATGTACCAGATGTACTGAATAGTATTTTTTATCTCTTGAGGGCATTTTGTGAAAGGATATACAGGAGGGATAGATTCTTCGTTATTCTTCCCCACGTCTTTATTCTTCTTCCCCACGTCACAAACCGCTTTCATAATGTCTTTTGGAGATGAGTTTTGAGGAATACCCACATCGCCAGTTCTAAGCAATAATCGGAATAAGTTCTCAAGAATCTTTCGCATGTCATTATACGGACAGTAACCAGATTCTGCTTCTGAATAGTTTTTGAGAATACTGTCCATAGCCTTGTGCTCGTCGTCACCAACAATATAACCTTTAGATAAAGCCTCAAGGCAATACTCGTGATTATTATAATATGGCAAATTATTGTTCAAGTCTTCAATAATCTTTACAAAGAGTGCTTTTCTATCTCTCTTAGAGAACACTCGTCCTTCTAAGAATTCAAAACGCACATCTCTCTGAAGATAATCTGGTAAAGTCGGTGTATTAGAACACACATAAATGGCAATAGATTTATCCTTCACCATTTCCCAAGCATTAGGCATAACATAGTTATCCGTCGAATCATCAGGATTAAGCCCCAATAAATCGAAAACAATTGCATGATATGCAGCCCCAGATTGAATCTTTTCTGCAAATTCTTGAAAATTTCTAACGGGATCCACAACAAAGCCTTTCTCGGATGCTTCTGCTAATGCTAAACGCATATCCCGGATATTATTATTCTTGCTATATGCAGCCAAATCCTTTCCGTCGTTATCGTCGATTTCTTGGGCATAAAAATCATCATCAAGCCAGAGTATATGAAACTTGTTCATATTAGAAATGTCTATTAATACAACTGGGATTATAACGGGATTATTAAGTGATAAACAAAAGTGAACGGACCGGTTTTCGGAATCTCTATTTTAAAATCGCCCCCCATCCAAATCATAGTTTCTCTTGCCGAATAGAGACCATGTCCAGTGTGTCCGGATTTTCCAAAATAATAGCCATTTTTACACAGTTTTGAGACATCTCCTCTGAATGGCTCTCCATTATTTGCAATGAATATATTCACTAAATCATTAGAAGTCTTGCAACTAATGCTGATAATATTATCATAGTTAAAATGAAGTGTGGAAACCGGCCGTGTTAAAAAGGCGTGAGAAATAATATTATTCTTAATGTTTTCTAATACATCCACGCGTAACCTCTCGTAATCTGTTTTTACTGTGATGCGACTCATTTCGTATTCGTCAACATATTGAATGTCCGCTATACTAACATTATCAAAAACGGATTGAATGGTTTCAAGAAGGGGAATCGTTTTTATTTGTGGCTCAATACCATGATTGGCCGATAATAGAGAGAAAACACCACGTGTGGCCGGTATACGCTTAGAGTGGTGCTCTATATTGGCAAGCGCCGAAGTTCCTTTTTCCGATTCCAAGAAAAGATGCCGATTATTTAAGACCTCTTTCCAGTAATCTTCGCATTCATCCAAGAATGGCATCCCCTCTCCCGAAAAAGAAAGAGCTCTATGCATAAAGTCATTTATACGGTTCTCTTGTGATTCGCCTTCCTTGCACCAATGGTCATGGAATTCTTCATATAGTCTTTCCCCTTTGCCTTGTAATAGTTCATGTTGAGTTTTAAACTGCAGCCAGAACTCGGGCTTGACACTTTCTGTTGTTTCTTCAAAAAGGTAAACAAATTGCAAGTAAAGTGTCGTGTCGTAATTATGCTTGAAAAGAACCTTATCGTCAAGCAATTTCTTTAGTTTCGAGTCCATGGGAAAACATTATAAAATCAACATAAACTCTTTCCATCGATTGTCTCCTGAGAAAGACGTCCAAGCTTCTTTGCTTTATCGACGGTTTCAAATAGTTCTTTCTTTGGATAATCCTCATCTCTATAGTCCGTCGAGAACTTTTTGTACTTAGTTATAGAGATACCCTTTGTGAGCTCTGTTGTTGTTTCTATTATGGTGATTATCTTATTATCATAACTGGATAGAGACTGAATCTGCTCATCAAGTTCTCGAATAATACTCATAATAGCTTCCGCTTGTTTATCATTTCTTTTTCTAATAGACAAGCTTGCTCCGATAGCGCTAATCGCCCCAACACCGATACCAACGGGACCAAATAAAGCAAGTAACGTTGCTCCACCGGCAACACCGGCACCTCCAGCCGCCAACGCGCCGCCCCCCAACCATGCTAAGGCAGCGTTGGTGGCAGCTGCCCCACCTAAAGCCGAAATGGCAGCTCCAGTGCTAGCTGTGCCAAAAGTTGTAGCAAAAGCCATAGCCGCAGAAGGGCCCAATGCGGCCGTAAGTCCTCCCGCCACAGAGCCAATAGCTCCACCAATCGCGAGTTTAGATGCTTTGTTGTCTGACGACAACACATCTTCCGAGTTTGACAGTTCCCAGTCTTCTGCTTCTTTTATATTCTTAAACAATCGGATTGCACTTTCACATCCATTCACCAGAGAAGTTGGTTGATTCGTCAAAGTATTAACGTAGTCCCTTAATTCTAATATCTTACGGAACGACCGTTTTCTAGCCTTATACAAATCGTTAATGTGCTCAGCTAGGCGCCCAGCTTCATCATCACGTCTAGCCTCCCTATCCTTGGCCTTTTGAATAATAACTTCAAGGTCTTGACTATGCGTAATAAAATTTGTAGCCCTTTTAAAAAATCCCATGTTGATATGTTTTTATACAAAAATAATGTTTTTTTTCTAACTATGTACCTGCTAATTATCTATTATATTTTATCATGAGTAGGCGCAAAGGTTTCAATTATGGCAACGAGGAGAATAATTTTGAGAATCCTCTACTGGGACCAATAGAATCCATTAGCCAGACATCATTCAAATTACCAGTAGGCTAGGCAATCGCCCAGTCTACCAGTTTCTTGGTGCCGGCCTGAATACCGATTCCGATTCCAAGGCCTCCGAGGAAGCCGCCGATGGCGGTACCGACACCCGGGCAGATGGCAGTTCCCAAGGCGGCACCCAGTGCGGCTCCACCCCATCCACCGGCTGTTCCTACCGTGTTAACGATGGCGTTCTTGCCGGTCTGCTTCCAGGACTGCTTCCCCCTGCAGGAGCGAACGATGTCCGGAACGGTCACAACCACGGTTGTCACAGTAGCCATGATGACATTGCTGCGGACGATCTTCGTGGCGGCGCTCTTGACAGCCTGCTCCGTGGCCTGCTTGCCAACCTGACGCGAAGCGACCTGAGCGATGGTCTTCCGGCCAAGATCAGTCCGGCAAGCAGCTTCCACAGCCTTGTGGGCTCCCTTGGTGACCCATGCCAGCGTGTTACGACCTGGCTGGGTCCGGAAGAACTGCTGGACAGCCACACTGGCCACCAGGTAGGTGGCGCCAGTTGCCAGAGCGCGCTTGTAGGCACACTTGAAGGCCTCCTTCGGAGATGCGCCTTTAAGGCGACAGCTGGCATACATCAAGACAAAGGTGAGGCCCGTAATGCAAGCGCAAGTCACCGCGTGGCTCATCACGTCGTACTTGAGCGACTCGATATTACCAGCTTTGGCAACCTTGACAGCCTGCTCATAGGTGCAATGCCCCTCAACGACGATTTCACTCGCCTTGGCGGGATCTGTGACTCCCGGCACATCTCCCCTGCGGATACGCTCCGCAAAGAGTCGGGTTGCATCCGGACCCTGGCCTTTGGGGACCTCCAGCTTCATTCCAGGGTAGCGGAACTTGCCGGATGCCTGATCAAAGGCATTATAGACGGAGTCATACGCACTCTGGCAGTACTTCGTCTGGATCTTAACGCCGTTGACGATCCTGTCAGCACCGTTAAGTTCGTTGTTGAGCCCGACCTTGTCGACATGCTTTCCGCAAAGCTTGTCAACCAGAGCATTCCAGTCCTCTGCCGCCCAGCCATTTGCACGAGTTGCGGACATACGGGTCCACTGAGTGGATTCAACATTCGAAGCGCTTTTAACCGATGCTGCTCCAAGAACGGCGTTCTCGATCTTCCTCATAGGAAAAAAGGGACCATCCCTATCGTCTCAACACTTAACAGTCGTTAAGGTGAGGTCCTGCCCGGGACTTTATGACAGGCCATTCTTTTTCATTTTTATTATTAAGCCTTGTCGCAGCGTCTGTATATGTCAAAGAGTTTCGTTGGTGCAAAGGTAGGTGATTAATCTCGGCCTTCTGTGAAAACTCATTTCACGGAATAAAGGTCAAGAACATTCCGGGCCGTTGTCCTTATAGTGTCTCTAAGCGATACCGGAGAAATGATCTCTACATCATCACCATAGCTTAGAAAAAGTGATATCAATTCCTTATTGATAAGCATATCTGGAAGTATGAGTCGGTACCATCCCGGGCAATCCGGCATTTCCTCAATTACCTGAACCGGAGATATTGGTTTTGTGTCAATGTAGCCTATTCTGGAGGAAACGACTTTAAGGACAATGTCACAGGTTACAGAATCCATATCAAAAGCTCCTGAAATGCCATAAATAGATACAAACCGTCTGGATATCTCACCCAAATCTGCGGGAATGAAACTAACCGAATTGGCTACTTCGACAGATTCGATACGATCGATGGCAAATGTCGATAGATTCGGATAATCTGTAACACGAGCTATCAAGAACCACCGATTATTATACTGTTTAAGCAGATAAGGAGAGACTACATGGTTGCGAAGGTCTTTACCATATGGACGATATCCAAGCTTGACAGCTTGTTTGGACGCAATTGCTTTCAGAAGTGGACGGAACCATTCATCAAGTCCCTTAAGAAAAGCATTATTCGAAAACTGAACGGTGTCCAGCTCTATATCTTTTGCTGACTGGTGAGTCACCACATGTTCCAGCAGGCTGAGAAAAAAAGCGTAGTTGGGATCAATCTCATATTCCCTAACCTTTTCCAGAAGATTTGACAATACCCTCTTGTCTTCATCAGACAGGACCCTTTCCATAATGGAGAAATCCCTGTCGGCATATCGATAACGCTTGGCTTTGCCATCCTTGGGAAGTGTCTCGTCAAACTGCACTCCGTACTCTTTTATAAAGAGCTGAATATCAGTTTTTATAGTTCTCTCTGAGACACTCATCCCGAACTCATCCTGAAGATTGATGGAGATATCCAAGACCGTATATCCTTGCTCCCTGCGGAACAATTCATCAAGGACTCTGTGCCGTTTACGCTGATTAATGTCTGATGCCATTATACTGTAAGTCTTTAATCATACCTAATTCGGATGTGTTGTCCGACTCTACGCAATAAAAATGACTTCCCGGCTGGAACAGATACTTCTGCTTTGAGGAATAACTACCAAGTATTGATGCAACAAGCCAAAGAGGAAAGCGTCCGGAAAGGAACAATGGTTTGTCCTCACTAAGGGTCGGTATAGTGAACTCTGATTCTTTCGATTCTAGTGGAAACCGAGCATTGTTTTGGCTCAAACAGACATAGTCTTCTCCTTCTTCTACTACCCATCTTTCCGTCGAACTGACTAATGGAACCTTAGGGATAGAAACTACTGGACGGAAAATACCTGTTCGCTCATCAAGGAAGAAGACCTGATTGTCCTTGCCCAAAACCAATGAAGCTATGGCCCCCACCCAGTTTGCCTTGAGCCCATAGACCTTACATCTATGGTCTTTTAGGCGTAAAGATGACAAATACTCATAGATTAACGGGCCGTGAATGGAACTATAATGACTATGGGTCACACGAACTCCTTCACTTGTGGTCCATTCCAAGGCACAACCAATGCTCTCTCCTATTTTACTAAAGTCAATAAAGGCGCTTCTGCGGTAGCCAGAACACCGCACAATGAGTTCGGCCAAACTTTTGATTACTGTGGATTCTAAAAGAAAATGTCCTCTTTCAAGGCCGGAAATACGAGCTTGTAAATAGAAACTCTCTCGACAAAGAATTTCATCATGCTCCCCATCCAGATATGATTGTATGGTCGCGAGGCATCGGCAACCATGCGATTCTCCAAATTCTTTCCATGGAGCAATCTTTTCTGGATCGGAACTCAGCACAATAAAACTGTCTGCTGCTTCAAACAATGGTGCTTTATCATCCTGCAGCTTTCCGCCAATATCCACAATAACAATATCTTGAAATGCTCTCTGGATATTATCTGTCCAAATTGCAAATTTCTCTAGCGAATTGGAGGATTTGGTCCGAACACGGATAATCTCCTGCTGATCAGAGTTATTGCTCCATGTTCCCTCTCCGTCACCATTAGCATTGATTCTTAGGTAAGAATCAGAAGGCATAAATCTGACAAGATTGGCAATAAGGACACTCTTTCCTGAATGAGGAGGGCCACAGATAATTGTTTTCATGTTGGTATCTTCCGGAATAAGATTCAACAACAAAAATACATGATTCTTACGACAATATCAATTTTTAAGGTCTATTTGCACGCGCGGAGCATAATGCCTATCTTTGCAGCTCTTAAAAGAGTATCATGGCAATTCACACAGAACCCCGGGTTCCGGAACCATCGACAGGGAAAAAGATTAACGGCTGGCTGGCACTGAGCCCGCTTCTGGTTTTCATGGCAGTATATGTTGCGGGATCCATCCTGGCGGGGGATTTCTACAAGGTTCCCGTGGCGGCGGCGTTCATCATCGCCACCGCCTATGCAATGCTCATCACCCGCGGGGTGAGCAAAACCGACGAAAAGATTGCCATCTTCTCCACCGGAGCCAGCAACCGGAACGTGCTCCTGATGATATGGATTTTCGTTCTGGCGGGGGCGTTTGCCTCCACGGCCAAGGATATCGGCGCCATCGACGCAACAGTTAATGCCACGGTGAGCGTACTTCCCGGCAGCCTGCTCTACGCGGGGCTTTTCCTTGCTTCCTGCTTTGTGTCGATGGCGGCAGGTACTTCCGTGGGCACGATCGTGGCCCTTGTGCCCATTGCTTCCGGCATTGCTGCCAGCACGGGCACCAGCGTTCCGCTCATCACCGGAATCATAGTGGGAGGCTCATTCTTCGGCGACAATCTCTCGTTCATATCGGACACCACCGTTGCCGCCACAAAGAGCCAGGGCTGCTCAATGAAGGATAAATTCAGGGTGAACATGTGGATCGCCGCACCTGCAGCGCTGGTAGTGACCGTGTTGTACGTTGTGCTTGGACGCGGCGTCACGGCGTCGCCCGATGTCCTTGGAACGGGGTGGTACCTGATGCTTCCGTATCTGCTTGTGATAGTGCTGTCTCTTCTTGGAATGAACGTTGTGACGGTGCTTGCGACGGGCATAGCCGTCAATGGCATAATCGGCTGGATCACAGGAGCCTACGACTTCGTCGGATGGCTTTCCTCCATCGGCTCGGGCATAGGCGGAATGGGCGAACTCATCATAGTGTCACTCATTGCCGGAGGCCTGCTGGAGCTCATCCGGTACAACGGCGGACTGGACTTCATCATCGACAGGCTCACCAGGCGCATTTCCGGCCCCCGCGGCGCCAGCGCATCCATTGCCGCACTGGTGTCCATGGTGAACATCTGCACCGCCAACAACACAATCGCAATCATCACAGTGGGGCCCCTCGCAAAGGATATCTCCGCGCGCTTCGGGCTGGATCCCAGGAAGACCGCATCCATCCTGGACACCTTCTCCTGCCTCATCCAGGGCATACTCCCCTACGGCGCCCAGATGCTCATGGCAAGCGGCCTGGCGGGCGTCTCTGCCCTGGCCATCATCGGCAATCTCTACTACCCCTTCGCCCTTGGCCTCATGGCCTGCCTGTCCATCCTGCTGGGCTTCCCGAGGCTGAAAAGGTAGCCCGGGGCCCGTGCCGGGCGTCTGCCGGGCGTGCCGTTCCTTCCGGGCGTGCGGGGCGTGTCTGGCGGGGCCGGCGTTCAGAACGTGTCTGGTGAGCCTACCGTTCCTTCCGGGGCGTGCACACAGGTCCACCAACTAGCACCTCTGGACTCGTTTTCCCCCTCTGGCGTGCACACAGGTCCACCAAACCTACAGGGTGGGCGCAAAAAGTCCAGTTTCCGTGCACACAGGTCCACTTGAGTGGCAGGGTAGCATCAAAAACGGGCTTTTTTGAGCCTACAGGTCCACTAAACCCGCAGGGTGTGCACGGGGGAAACAGACTGGCCCGGCAACAGAGCCCCAGCCTGGGCACTGGGACAGGGGGACAGGGGGACAGGGGTACGGGGTACAGGGACGGGGGTACAGGGGCAGGGGTACTGGGGCAGGGACGGGGGTACAGGGACAGGGCCCCGGGAACGGGGATCGGGGATCGGGCCCCGGGCCAAGCCTGAGCCTACGACTCCAGGTCCCGCTGCTTGATGGCGTCCTTTTCGGCCTGGGCCTTGCGCTCCATCTCCTCGGCTTCGTTCATGGCCGCCTGGTAGTTGTTCACGATGGCACCCACAACCAGGTTCAGGAGGAGGAAGGCCGACAGCACGAACCACAGGATATGGAAGGCCGTGACCACGGACTTGTGCACGTGGATAACGCCAAGGTCCGATGCGGTTTCAAGGTTGTAACGGAGATCCGTCCAGTCCTCGCCGGTGAGGGCGCGGAACAGGGTGAACATGGATTCGTCCAGGGTCCCGTACGGGTCCGGCGAATTGGACGGGGCGTGCGGGGCCACTTCCATCAGGGTTTCGTAGTTCGCCAGTTCCTCGCCGCTGAGCGTTGCAGGATCCGGCAGCTTGAACAATGCATTGCCGATGATGGCGAACAGATAGATGAATATCAGGAAGAACACCATGTTATAGAACAGGGCGCTGAACGACTTCACAAGCGCGTTCACCATAACCTTGATACCCTTGGCGGCCCTCAGGAGACGCAGCACGCGGAAAACCCTGAGGACTCGGAGAGCCATCATTGCCGATGCGTTCGGGAAAAGCGTTTCCGGAATATAACCGATTATCACGAGGGTGAGGTCGAAGACATTCCACCCGTTCTTGAAGAACGACTTTATATTGTCGGCGGCAATGAACCTGAGAATGATTTCAACGGTGAAGATAATAAGGTTTATCTTCTGGATGAGCTTGATCGTGGCGTCGTTGGTGTACGTTTCCACGCCAATCAGAATCGCATTCAGCAGAATGACGATGGTGATGAATAACTCAAATCCCTTTGCATGGGTAATCTGTCTGCAGAATTTTCTCATAACTCGTTACTTTTTCCCGATAGCAAGGCCAAATATACAAAAAAATTAAAAATTTGCTCGCAGCCGTTACAGTATTTGCAAAGGGAAGGACCGACTGGGACGGTAAAGGGGTGGGCCAGGACGGGCATCTCGTCCATGAAAATGGCCCGAGATGAGTGTGCACACAGGTCCATGCGAGTGGCAGGGTGTGCGCGAAAACGGGCAATTTTGATTCCACCGGTCCAGGGAAGTGGACCGGTGTGCACGCAGCAGGCACGCGGCATGTACGAGGTGTGGGTGAATCCCGTTCAAGTATGCTCCTGAAAAACAAAAAACCATCACAAGGGGTTGTGACGGGTATATAGCGAGTTTCAGAGGTGGCCGGCGTACTGGGCCAGGACTGTATGTTGAGTTTTTGGGGTAGCGGGAGTGGGTCACGATCCCACAAATTCGGCGAATTGAACGACGACGCATGTTTAATGGCCGACCACTTTACTGCCGATATTCCAAATTGTGAATATTGAACCGCCTCTCAGTTATATACCGCGCGAGAGTTGCTGCCGTGTAATTACCTGATTGACAATATTCCAAATAACGTCAAAGTTTTTGTAACCACTAATGGTATTCTAAGTTAAATGTAGTATATTTGTGCATCTGCCGCAAACATAAAGCGTTGTTGCATATTATACAAACCTTCATTAACATCATGAGAATTAAATCATTACTAGTATTAGTGCCGGCCTTCATCCTCTTATCCTCCTGTTTCGGCAAGCCAGATACTTTTTATGCATATCAGTCTACAAGAAATGGAAAATGGGGAATGATCAGCCCCAAAGGCGACGTGCTGTTTGAGAATGAATTCAGAATGCCGCCCACAGACCCGACAGGCGAAGTATTCTTCGTTATGACCGGCAAAGATTACAAGTGGCAGATATTTGATGTGGCCAACCCCACCACGCCTGTCTCTGATGATTTATATGAGGGTATCATGCCTTTCAACGAGGATGTAACCATTGCTGTCAAAGATGGTGAATGCATCAAGATTATCGACAAGCAGGGGAATGAGGTAAAAGCGCTTGATAAAGTTGGTGAAGATATTGTATATATTGCTTGTGGTTTCCAGGATGGCCTCTCAATTATTGTGACAGATTCAGGTTTCGGAGCGGTTAATACCCAAGGTGAAGTCGTGGTAAAACCAAAGTATTGCTACCTGTCAAGTTTCAGTGACCAAGTGGCAATCGGTATGGAGAATAAATACAGGGACGAAGACAAAGAAAACCGCATTATTTCCGTTATCAACACAAGAGGAGAGACACTCTTCACTTTTAAGGCGACAAAATATTATGATTATGGCGAATTTCACAAAGGGCTTCTATCTGTGTGCAAAAAAGACGATGATGAAATGAGGTGGGGTTTCATTGATAAAGCCGGAAATGAAATTGTAAGGCCAACAGCCAAGAATGCTATGATAGGTGATTGGAATGACAAAGTTTTCGTATTCTCAGACGGAGATCAATGGGGATTGAAGACGATACCCAATGGGGATATTCTCATTCGTTGCAAATATGACAAACTTGAGTTCGCAGATCCCGACGGCACTTTGCTCTGGGCCGGAGAATATAGTAACTCTGACCATAAATGGTCCCTTTTAAACAGGAAGGGCAAAGTGCTTTCCAATTATACTTATAAGGACCACCTCTCTTTCATCGGTAATTATTGTCCGGTTAAAGTCAGCGACAACGAGTGGACTTTCATCGACCGCAAAGGCGAGGAACAAAATATAAAGGAGAGCATAAGTTCTATCGGAGGGTATCGGCAGAATGATTATTTATTTAACCAGAGAACCCCCTTGCATTTATTATTAGCGATGGATATAATCGATGACCTCGAGACCTTGCTTTCAGATGTTTACAGTGATCCATCCCCAACGAATAATGCGCCCAGTACGGATTATTCCACTAGCGAGCGCTTGGGAGACGAAGGTGGCCTGGTGGGCCTTTTTAATGTAGCCGCCAGCCGACTCCTGTATGAATATGATCTTGAAGGTCTGACGCAATCGGAATTGAGGATACTCCGGAACTCGATTTATGCGCGTCATGGCTATATTTTCAAGTCTGCGGATCTCACGGCCTACTTCTCTCGTTTTTCCTGGTATCACCCAACATTGACAGATGTTAATGGCCAGCTGTCAAGCATTGAAAAGGAGAACATTGCATTCATCAAAGATCATGAATAGTATTTCACATTCTCGCCCACAAATCATGAAAGCATTATTGTTATTCATAAGCCTTGTTTTCTGCTCAGTCGTCGGATGCTCAAACGGGAATTCCAACAAAAGGATTGAATCTGAGACACCGGATACTCTAAACTTGACAATTGTCCCGGATATTCCGGAGGCCGCCCTCATTCTCATCCAGGCCTATCCCGAACAGGGGCTGACATATAAGGACAATATGATTTGTTTTGCAGACGGCACATCATTCATTTTCGATGATGGTAAAGAGAAAGACTTTGTCACACTGCTTGACAACTCTGATATCGAGGATATGTTTTCATTTGATTATGACACAACCGGAACTCCTAAATATCTGGCCGATGCCGGCAGAAGCCGCTGTGATTCTTTTTTCAAGAAAATGTACGGATCTTCGGCCGCGGAAGTACAAAAAAATCTTGTAAACGTTCAATGGTTTGGCCAGACGATTCGATTCTCCCGTATTAATGGAGCGAACAAACAACTAGAAAGAGTTGCAGCTGAAATAGCGGAAAACTATCCGGAACTCAAAGATTATATGCAAAGTTGCGGCACTTTTTATTGGCGTCAGGTTCGTGGGGCAAACCGTCAAAGTGCACATTCCTATGGAATAGCTATCGACATCAATACAAAATACTCCGATTATTGGCTGTGGAAAAACCGTAACGCCTCCGAGACACAGAAAATCTCCTATGTGAACCGTATACCATTAGAAATTGTACGCGTCTTTGAAAAATATGGTTTTGTCTGGGGAGGGCGATGGTATCATTTTGACACCATGCACTTTGAATATCGTCCCGAGATAAATACGACGCGTTGATTCCATAGCGGTATCTACTCCATTTTGTCCCCAGGGCGATGGATTCGTGTCCACTGCCCCCCCCTATAAACAAAAAACCATCACAAGGGGTTGTGACGGGTATATAGCGAGTTTCAGAGGTGGCCGGCGTACTGGGCCAGGACTGTATGTTGAGTTTTTTGGGTAGCGGGAGTGGGTCACGATCCCACGACCTCCGGATTATATCCGTTCGGATATAAATAGCTTCTCTTTGAGAAAATTACACTCGTTCTGATGTATTTTGAGAATATTTTCGTATATTTGCATCCGAACGAATGTAATTATGAATAGCAACCTCATATCTTCAACATTAAAATCCCTGCGGAAAGAGCATGGACTGACGCAGGTGGATCTGGCGATGAAATCAGGCGTCGGTCTGAACTTCGTGCGTGAATTGGAGCAGGGCAAGCCTACTGTCCGGATGGACAAGGTTGCCCAGGTGTTTGATTTGTTCGGTTATGAACTGGTTCCTCAAAAGAAGGCGAAATGAGTAAAGCATTGATTCAGTACAAAGGAAAGACGGCAGGCATTCTGAAAGAGACGGATGAGGGATATGAGTTCTCATATAACGAAGAGTATCTTGCCGATGCTGCATCCGCGCCCGTCAGCCTGACTCTACCGTTGACCGGCAAGCCATATCAGTCTTCGGTTCTTTTCCCTTTTTTTGACGGCCTCATTCCTGAGGGCTGGCTTTTGGACGTAGCACTGCGCAATACGGATATCAGCGAGCTGGACAGATTTGCCCTGCTTCTTCTCTGTTGCAAGGACTGTATCGGCGCAGTAAGTGTTATTCCCATAAAAGAGGAAAGCGATGAGTAAGTGCTTGTATTGCTATAAGGAACTCGGGCCCGGAGAGGTCGACTTCCACAAATCCTGCTGCCGGAAGTTCTTCGGAACTGCCACGGCTCCTTCGCTCGATTATACACGTGCGCAGATGGATGAATTGGCGGCCCAAGTCATCCGGTCGCAGACCACTTTGACCGGCGTCCAGCCCAAGCTGTCCTTGAATCTGGATAAGCACAAGGACTCCCATAAACTGACCATCGTCGGCCTCTGGGGGGATTATATCTTCAAGCCGCAGACGGAACGCTTTGTGATGCTGCCCGAGAATGAAGACTTGACTATGCACCTGGCTGAAATCGCAAAAATCAAGATTGTTCCACACACGCTCATCCGCATGAAAGACGGCAGCATCGGCTATCTGACCAAGCGGATAGACCGCAAGGCCGATGGTGAGAAGATTGCGATGGAAGATATGTGCCAGCTAACCGAGCGCCAGACCGAGCATAAGTATCGCAGTTCTTACGAGCAGATAGGGAAAGCCATCCGCAAGTACTCGACCAATGCCCAGTTGGATATGGTCGATTTTCTGGAACTGGTGTATTTCTCCTGGCTTACAGGAAACAACGATATGCATCTTAAGAACTTCTCTCTGTATTCTCCCGCAGGAGAACCTGTCCTTACTCCTGCCTACGACCTGTTAAATACAGTCATCAGTAATCCTGCCGATGACGAAGAGTTAGCCCTCAATCTCAACGGGAAGAAGAAGCGGATGAAGGATGTTGACTTCAGGACCGCATACCGCACATGCGGCGTGCCGGAAATCGTTTTTGACCGAGTCAAGAAAAAATACCTGGATTTGCTACCCAAATTCGAAGAAGAGATTCAGTGCTCCTTCCTTTCAGACGAACTCAAGACATTCTATATTAATCTTCTTCACCGAAGATTGATGGCATAAAAAGATCAGTTACAATTATTCTACGACATCTCGTCCAGGAAAATGGCCCGATGGGTGTGCACACAGGTCCATGCGAGTGGCAGGGTGTGCGCGAAAACGGGCAATTTTGATTCCACCGGTCCAGGGAAGTGGACCGGTGTGCACGCGGCAGGCACGCGGCAGGCACGCGGCATGTACGATGTGGGGGTGAATCCCGTTCAAGTATGCTCCTGAAAAACAAAAAACCATCACAATGGGTTGTGACGGGTATATAGCGAGTTTCAGAGGTGGCCGGCGTACTGGGCCAGGACTGTATGTTGAGTTTTTTGGGTAGCGGGAGTGGGTCACGATCCCACGACCTCCGGATTATGAATCCGACGCTCTAACCAGCTGAGCTACCCCGCCATCATTTTGGCAAAAAATAATCAGCTTTGCGCTGATTCAGTTGAGATAGAAGGACTCGAACCCTCACTGACAGAGCCAGAATCTGTAGTGCTACCATTACACCATATCTCAATGTTCCCCGATTTGGGACTGCAAATGTACGATTATTTTTTGAATCCGCAAGAAAAAAAGTGCATTTCTTGCAATTTTTCTACTTACGAATGATTTCCACCTCCCCGCGGAGACCAAGTTTGATAATCTGCGAAGGCTTTCCGGTGGAATCCACATCGAACGACGGCGGCACCACGAAATCCACCGCTTCCTTGATTGCAGGGTCAATGCCGGAGAACCGCTGCGGGGCCGGCTCGCCGGAAATGTTTGCCGATGTGGACACAAGCGGGCGTCCCAGCTTGTGCACAAGGTCGATGCAGAATCGGCAGAAAAGCGGGATGCGGATACCCACACTGCCGTCCTCCGCCACCGCGTTGGATGCAAGATGCCAGCGGTCCCCCGTTTCGCTGCAGATGGCGCCGGGATACACGATGGTCATGGGAGAATCGTTCACCTCCACAAGGTCCACGGCTATGGAAGGGATTTCCTTCACGTACTTGGCCACCATATCCAGGCTATCCGCAAGCAGAACCAGCGACTTGGCCTCGCTGCGGCGCTTGATCTGATAAATCTTTGCCACGGCAGCCGGGTTGGTTGCGTCGCAGCCAAGGCCCCACACGGTGTCCGTGGGGTAAAGGATGGTGCCGCCGGCCCTGAGGGCCTCCAGGGCTCCATTATATGCTTGATTTATATCCATTTGTCCTTATCCCAGATACGGTGGGACTTCCGCCAGAAAACGATTAAGAGGAAGCCGAAGAGGGCGCCGCCCAGGTGGGCGAAATGCGCAATACCCATGCCGGTGTTGGTGATTCCGGTGATGAGCTCGATGACGATGAAGATGCCGGCCCACCACTTGGCCCCAAGGCTGATGGGAGGGAAAATGAGGGTGAGGCGGGCATCCGGATACAGCATTGCAAAGCCGATGAGAAGGCCATACACGGCTCCCGAAGCGCCCAGAACAGGGGTGTAGAGCAGCTGATTATAGGCAGCGGCGTTCCCGGCAGCCAGATACGATGAAGCCGAGAGGTACTCAACTCCGGTATGGAGTGCAGCCGCACCCAATCCGCAGATGAAGTAGAAGGTGATGAACTTCTTCTCCCCAAGCGCCCTCTCCACTATGGAGCCGAACATCCACAGCGAATACATATTGAAGAATATGTGCCAGAAGCCGCCGTGCATGAACATATGCGTGAGTGGCTGCCAGAAACGGAAAAAGGGCGATGCCGGATAGAACATCGCGAACTTCTCCACCATGAAGTCGTTCGCTATAAGCGTGGGAACGAAGAAAATAATATTAATAAGGAGAAGGTTACGTGTAACCTTGGGAATATTGTCGTAAAAAGCCATAATCTAAAAACGTTTTTCTATCTCTTCCACAGGCATTATTGAAATGATCTTCTTTCCGGAAGGCGTGTATTCGGGATTCTCCGAGCCCAGAAGCGCATCCACAAGGCTCTGGGCCTCGCTGATGCCCGAAATCTCCGCCCCGGAGGCAGCGCCAAGAAGGGCGAATTTCTGCGCCATGGACTGCTCCATCATGCGCGGCAGGGAAGCGGCATCATCGGCAAGGACAACGAGAAGGTCGTCCACCATTGCCTGCACCTTGCCGGGCTGGGTGCTGTAGCCCTCCGGCACGGCGTTCACCACCACGCTGTCGTTGCCGAAAGGATCTATCTCGAAGCCCAGCTTCCTCAGAAGGGCCGAGTGCTCCTCGATCACCATCCGTCCGGCCTCCCCCACTCCAACTTCCACGGGGAAAAGGGTGCTCTGGCTCACATGTCCGCCCTTGCCCAGAAGACCAAGGAAGCGGTCGAAGAGGATGCGCTCCTGCGCCCTGCGTATGTTCACGATCATTGCCCCGGACGATGACGGGATGAAGATGAAGCGCCCCTTGATGATGAGGATACGGGAGGGAGCGGGTGTCGATGTGTCCTGGAACAGGGCGCCATAGTCCTGCCGCCTGTCGGTGTACTGCGACGTGCCATATCCTCCGGAGCTAACAGAGCTCCGGGGAGTAGTACTTTCGTCACCGTTGCTGCGCAACCCCTCCCACTTCGTGGGCCCCTCCCTCTCGCCGAGGGTGGCGATGGTTCCGAAAGCACCACTCCCCTCCGGTCCAGCTCCGGACATCTGCTGGAACGGATCGTAGTTCGGATCCACGCCCGCCTGGGGAACGGACACGGGATGGTACTCGTCGAAGTTGCGGCCCGGGAGCGTGATCTGCGAGCCGGGGTCCTCAAAGTCGATGCTGCCTTCCGCAGCGCGCCTTCCAAGGGCCTCGTGCACAGCGGCATACAGGACCTGGAACAGGACCGTGTCCTGCTCGAACTTGATCTCCGTCTTGGTGGGATGGATGTTCACGTCCACGGTGGACGGGTCCACGTCCAGATATATGAAATACGAAGGCGTGGTGCCGTCCGGAATGAGCTCTTCATAGGCCTTCATTATGGCCTTGTGAAGGTATGCGCTGCGGAAATAGCGGCCGTTCACGAAAAGGAACTGGTTGCCAAGGGTCTTGCGGGCGCTTTCCGGCCTTCCCACGAAGCCCTCCACCTGCGCCACGGAAGTGGAAGCGAGTATGTCCACCACCTCTCCCACCACGGCGCTGCCCATAAGGTCCATTATGCGGAACTTAAGGCCCTGGGCAGGCTTCAGCACGTGAACGTCGCGGTGATTGTGGCTGAGGGTGAATGCAATGTCCGGCCTTGTCAGGGCCACCCTCTGGAACTCCTCCAGGATGTGGCGGAACTCAACGTTGTCGGATTTCAGGAACTTGCGCCTTGCCGGAACGTTGTAGAACAGGTTCCGCACGGCGAAATTGGCGCCCACCGGAACGGCGCTCTCCCGCGTTGAAAGATGCTCCGACGCGGCGAATTCCACCTCAACGCCAACCTCGTCGCATTCCCGCCTTGTACGAAGGGTAACATCGGCAACCGCGGCAATCGAAGCCAGGGCCTCCCCGCGGAAACCGAAGGTGAGGATGTCGTGAAGGTCTTCCGGAGTGGATATCTTGGACGTTGCATGGCGCTCGAAGCAGAGCACGGCATCGTCGGCACTCATCCCCGCGCCATTGTCGATGACCTGGATGAGAGTGCGGCCGGCGTCCAGCACGTTCACGGTAATGGACGTTGCGCCGGCATCGACAGAGTTTTCCATGAGCTCCTTCACCACGGAAGCGGGGCGCTGCACCACTTCACCGGCGGCAATCATGTCGGAAAGGTTTTTGGGTAGAATCCTGAGCTCTGCCATACTACAGAAGCTGATAGAATTTGGTAATATACACGAGCACGACCGCAATGAGAAGCAGAGTGACGATGCTGATGATCATCTGGGTGCGGCTCTGCGAGCTGCGGGTTTTCTGGTAGTTTCCGTCCCTCCAGGCACCGCGGATGCTGCTGCCGGGCACATATTCGCCTTTCTCGGCGGCCTTTTTGTTGGAGCCGTCAACATCGCCGAACATACGCTTGCGCTCTTCCTCCTCCGGGTTGTAATACCGGGGTTTATAATTGAAAACCCTGTGCTCCGGGTTGCCGAAAAAACCGAAATTGAAACCTGCCATAAAATCACTGTTCAGAGTGTACAAAAATAACGCTTTTTCGCTATCTTTGCAAAGATATGAATATAAGAATTGGCAACGGATACGACGTACACGCACTGGCCCCCGGCCTGCCCATGTACCTTTGCGGAATTCAGATTCCCTCCGAAAACGGCTTTGTGGCCCACTCGGATGGCGATGTGGCAATCCACGCCCTGTGCGATGCGATGCTGGGCGCCCTTGCCCTTGGCGACATCGGCCATCTTTTCCCGGACAACGACCCCGCCTACAAAGGCATCGACAGCAAGATCCTCCTCGAGCGAGTGAACGAGCGCGTGAGGGCCCTTGGCTGGCACCTTGGCAATGCGGATATCACCATCGCCCTGCAGCGCCCGAAACTGGCTCCGCACATCCAGGCTATGCGCGAATGCCTTGCCTCCGTGCTGGGGGTGGATGTTTCCCTGGTGAGCGTGAAGGCCACAACCACCGAGCGCCTCGGGTTCGTGGGGCGTGAAGAAGGCTGCGCCGTAACCGCCACAGTATTGCTGATCAACCAATAACCACAATAATACACTATGGACAACGCAATCATCAACTTCCCAGTTCCGGCAAACGAGCCGGTAAAAGCTTATCTGGAAGGCTCCCCCGAGCGAATCGCCCTGGATGCAGAGCTGGAACGCCAGTGGAATACGGTCTTGGACATTCCCATCATCATCGGCGGAAAGGAAATCCGCACCGGCAATACCGGCAAGGTGGTTTGCCCGCACGACCACAAGCACGTTCTTGCAACTTTCCACAAAGTGAGCGAGAAGGAAGTGGAAATGGCCATCGAAGCCGCAATGGAGGCCCATAAGGTCTGGAGTGAGACTCCCTGGACCACCCGCGCCGCCATCGTCATGAAAATGGCCGAACTCCTTGCAACCAAGTACCGTCCCATAATGAATGCGGCGTGCATGCTTGGCCAGAGCAAGAACATCTATCAGGCTGAAATCGACAGTGCCTGCGAAACCATCGACTTCTTCCGCTACAACGTTCATTACGCTTCGAAGATCTACGCCATGCAGCCGAAGGACGGCTACATGAACATCAATCACACGGAATACCGTCCGCTTGAAGGCTTCATCCTGGCGGTGACCCCGTTCAACTTCACATCCATCGCCTCCAACCTTTGCATGACTCCGGTGCTCATGGGCAACGTGGCTCTGTGGAAACCTTCCACAACCTCCACACTCAGCAACTACTACCTCATGAAACTCTACAAAGAGGCGGGTCTGCCGGACGGCGTCATCAACTTCCTCCCCGGAAGCGGAGCGCTCATCGGCAAGGTTGCAACATCGTCCAAATGGTTCTCCGGCATCCATTTCACCGGCAGCACCGGCACATTCAACAGCCTCTGGAGGCAGGCCGGCGAGAACCTGGGCAAGTACGTGAGCTATCCCCGTCTGGTGGGCGAAACCGGCGGCAAGGACTTCATCTTCGTGCACCCCAGCGCATGCCCCAAGGAGGTTGCCACGGCAGCATTCTGCGGCGCCTTCGAATTCCAGGGCCAGAAATGCTCTGCGGCTTCCCGCATGTACGTTCCCAAGAGCCTGTGGCCCAAGGTGCTGGATATTATGAAACAGTATGCCGGCGAGGTTAAGATGGGCGACGTGCGGGACCATTCCTGCTTTATCAACGCGGTCATCGACGAAGCATCCTGGGACAATATCAACAGCTACATTTCCTTCGCGGAGGCTTCCGACGAAGCTAAGATCGTCCTTGGCGGAAAGAGGGACAAGAGTGTGGGATACTTCGTGGAGCCCACTGTAATTGAGACCACGAATCCCCATTTCAAGAGCATGGAAGAGGAAATCTTCGGCCCGGTGCTCACCGTATTCCCCTATGACGACGACAAGGTGGACGAAGCCGTGAAGCTTTGCGACGAAACCTCCCCTTATGGCCTCACCGGCGCCGTGTTCGGAAAGGACAGGCTGGCCGTGGAGAAGATCACCCACGACCTTCGCTATGCCGCGGGCAACTTCTATATCAACGACAAACCCACCGGTGCGGTTGTGGGCAACCAGCCTTTCGGCGGCGCCCGCGCATCCGGAACCAACGACAAAGCCGGCGGCGAATTCAACCTCATCCGCTGGATCATCCCCAGAGTGATCAAGGAGACTCTGGTGAGCCCCACAGACTACAGGTATTCTTACATGAAATAAATGTATAAGATTTCTTCTCATCCTATTCTGGAGGTTCCGGAAGAGGATCTGTGGAGTTTCGACTACGAGGGCACTACCGTGCAGGGCCAGAAGGGGCAGACCATTGCCGCGGCCCTGCACCAGGCAGGCCTTCCGGTGCACCATCACAGCCTGAAGCAGCGCAGCCGCTCCATGGAATGCGGAATTGGCAAGTGCGGCGCCTGCGAAATGCTCGTGGACGGCCACGTACGCCGCATCTGCATAACCAAGGTCGATGGCGTGAAGCATGTGCGCCGCATCGAAGAAGCCTCCCTTCCGCCCGACCAGCTGAATGAATCCGGGCAAAACGTCTTCGACAACCGGAGCGGACAAAACTTTTCCGACCTTTTTTCGGGAGGAAAAGTTTTAGTCCGCGGAGGTGAAGACGTTTTGCCCCAAAGGGTATATCGCACATCCGTGGCGATAATCGGCGCGGGGCCGGCGGGGCTGGCCGTGAGGGAGGAACTTCGGAAGGCTGGAGTGGACAACCTCGTCATCGACAACAACAGCGCCGTGGGCGGGCAGTTCCGCATGCAGACCCACCAGTTCTTCTTCTTCGAGAAGGAGAAGAAACTTGGCGGGATGCGCGGATTCGATATCGCCGGAACGCTGGCCGGAGTGGACAACGAGGGCATTATGCTCAACTGCGTGGTGTGGGACATCCTTGAGGGTAAGCGCCTGGCTGTGAAGAACATAAAGACGCAGGAGGTATTCTATGTCGATGCCGATGTGCTGGTTGTGGCTACCGGCGCCCTGCCCTTTATGCCGGCTTTCAAGAATGACGACCTCCCGGGCGTGTACACCGCCGCCGTGGTCCAGCGCATGATGAACACGGAATTCACCCTCCTGGGGAAGGACATACTCACCGTGGGGGCCGGCAACATAGGATATCTCACCTCCTACCAGGCAATGCAGGCCGGGGCGCGCGTGAAAGCCATAATCGAGGCAATGCCCCACGAGGGCGGTTTCCCTGTACAGGCGAACCGCGTGCGCAGGCTGGGCATACCCATCCTCACAGGCTACACCCTGGTGGAAGCCATCCCCAACGAAGACCGCAGCGGGGTGGTTGGCGCCATCATCGCCCGGTGCGAGAACTTCAAGCCCGTTCCCGGCACGGAGGTGCGTCTGGACGGGATAGACTGCATAAACATCTGCACAGGACTGCTTCCGGACAGCCAGCTTCTGAAGAAGGGCGAGAGGGTATTCGGGCGGGCCTGCCACGGGGTTGGCGATGCGGTGCGCATCGGCGAGGGCACATCGGCAGTCCTCCGCGGCCGCCAGTGCGCCATGGAGATTATGCAGGATCTTGGCCTGAGGCCGGACTATAACCGCTATCTCGCTATCAGCAAGGAGTATATCGACTCCCAGCAGCGTCCTGTGCGCGTGCTTGACGAGCCAAGAAAGCCCGAGCTGTCGCGAACAAAGCCGTTTGTGATTGCAGACTGCCTGTACGGCTTTGCCTGCAACCCCTGCTCGTTCGCCTGCCGGCAGGAGGCTATCAAAAAGACGTCCACTTCGGTAACGCCCAGAATCGACTACGACAAGTGCATAGGCTGCATGGAATGCGTGTCACAGTGCCCCGGACTGGCCATTTTCGGCTACAATCCCGCTCGCGGCCAGATGTACTTCCCCTATGAGTTCGACGAACCCGCATCCAAAGAGGTATTCCTGGTCGATGACAACGGCACCAAACTGGGCACCGGCGAAATCGAGCGGATTATACGCAAGCCCAACAAGACGAATATCGCGGTTGTGAAAGCGGTGGAGTGGATTGGGGCGGCCGGGCTCACGGATGCCCGCGGGTTCATCCCGGTGGACAAATATCCGGAGCCGTTGCAGCTCACGCCCTGCTCCGCGGATGCGGCCGACACCTACGTGTGTCACTGTGAGGATGTATCGCTGGATGGCCTTCTGAAGCTTCTGGAAGGCCGGAAGAGCATCACGGCGCAGGAACTCAAGCACATTTCCCGCCTGGGAATGGGCCCCTGCCGCGGCTCCCGCTGCCTTCCCCGCGCGAAGCAGATTCTCCGCGCCCACGGGATCACCGTAACGGGCGATTTCACCCCTCGCGGCCCCATGGCGAACCTTGTAGAGATTGGAAGTCTTATTCCTCCTAAGGACAAGCGCGGAGTAAGTGTTTCCGTCGCAGAAAAAAGCTCCGGAAACACTTCTCCGACGCTGGCGGTCATAACTTCGGCGCAGTTCACCGAAGCGCATGTGGTGGAGGTGGGAGCGCTGGTTGCGGGCGGCGGTATGGCCGGCACGGCGCTGTTCCGCTACCTGTCGGAGGCGGGCATGAAGCCGGTGCTGGTGAATAACGAGCACGGCAGTTCTTGGCGATGCATCGCCGGCGGCCGTCCCGCGTTCTCGGTTCCCGCCCTTGCCGAAATCGCCCGCGGCAATCTGGAAATCTTCCGCGAGCTGCAAAGCATGCGCGACATAGACCTTAAGATGACGCGCTACGTGAATTTCGTGCACGACGATGCCACCTACAGGAGCCTGGACGCCTCCAGAGCCTGGTCGGATGCGTATATGATTGAGCGCAAGGACTTCGCACGCGAGATCTCGGAATACCTTAATCCAAACCTGGACCTGTATTCACACGCCCTGATTTCTCGCGACTGCTGGCAGGCGTCACCGGGCAAGACCATAGACACGGTGCGAAGGATAGGAATTTCCAAAGGCGGTGAAGTGCTGGAAGACACGGCCCTTGTGGACGTGCGTTTCGACGGATCCTTCTACTGGCCCACAGTGCAGCTGCCGGACGGAAAATACCGTAGATACAAGACCCACGTGTTCGTGAATGCGATGGGCGCCGGCGCAGAGAAATTCGCGTCGATGCTGGGAATTGAAACCGGGCTGTACGCAGTGCGGCACCAGGCGTTCATAACCAAGAGGATGCCGCTTCTGGGCCCCGGCGGAGATTCGCTGGACATGCTCATCGACCGCCGCCACTACAAAGGCTTCAGCGCGGTGTACGGGCAGCAGCTTGCCTCAACCGGCCAGATTATCGGCTGCGCCTCTCCGGCAGTGGATGCAAAGGAAGCCTTCAAGGACCTGAAGGTGAACACCCAGGAGTTCCTGGAAATCGCCGCCGAAGTGTTCTGCGAGTGGATTCCCCGCCTTCGCGGAATGAGCTTCCAGGCCACCTGGTGCGGATATTACACCGAGCCGCGGTACATCGTGGATCCGGCACTGGGCCTGTTCACGGGCATGCGCGGCCACGGCTTCATGCTGTCGCAGTACATTGCAAAACTGTATGTGGACGCACTGCTGGGACGTCCCGTTCCGGATTTCTTCCGCGAACTGGCCCTTGGCGGCAGCGGACTTGACGAAAGCGCTTTCAAATAAAGATGGATTGCATCAGGATTCGCGGAGCAAGGGAGAATAACCTCAAGGGGGTGGACCTTGACATCCCCAAGTACAAGATAACCGTTTTCACGGGCGTTTCGGGCTCTGGAAAAAGTTCACTTGTGCTGGATACGATAGCCGCAAAGAGCCGCCGGGAGCTGAACGACACCTTCCCCAGCTTCGTGCAGCAGTACCTGCCCAAGTACGGCAGGCCGCACGTGGACAGCATCGAGGGGCTCCCCATTGCCATCGTCATCGACCAGAAGAAGCCGGCGCAGAATTCCCGCTCAACGGTGGGCACCTACACCGACATCTATTCGCTGATGAGGCTGCTGTTCTCGCGCGTGGGGAAGCCTTTCGTGGGCTACTCGGACTCGTTTTCCTTCAACCATCCCGGCGGCAGCTGTCCGCGCTGCTCCGGCCTTGGGGAAATCCGCGAACTGGACATCCACAAGCTTGTCGATTTCGACAAAAGCCTGAACGACGAAGACACCATCCACTACATAGCCTTCGGAAAAGGCGGATGGCGATGGATACGGTATGCCCGGAGCGGCCTCTTCGACCTTGACAAAAAGATCCGTGACTACTCCCCCGAGGAGCTGGACCTGTTCCTGAACAGCCCCCAGATACGCCTGAAGAATCCCCCGCCCGGCTGGCCGAAAACCGCCAAGTACGAGGGACTTATCCCTCGCATGTACCGTAGCATCATAAATTCGGAAGAGGGGCTCCTCCACGCGGCGGTGCTCAACCCTATGCTTCGGATGGGCGTGTGCCCGGACTGCGGCGGAACGCGTCTTAATTCCAAGGTCCTGAGCTGCAAGATCGAAGGCGTGAACATCGCCCAGGCCTGCGCAATGTCCATCTCGCGCCTGCGGGAGTGGGTTGCCTCCATCGGCGACCCTCTTGCCACGGACCTGAAAGCGGCCATCGGCGCCCGCCTTGCCGCACTGGAGGAAATCGGACTCGGGTATCTGAGCCTGGACCGCGGGATAGGAACCCTCAGCGGAGGCGAGGCCCAGCGCTGCAAGATAGCCAAGTACATCAATTCCTCGCTTGCCGATGTCCTCTACATCCTGGACGAGCCCAGCACCGGCCTGCACCGGAGGGATATCGAGCTTATGAAGCGCTCTGTCCGGCGGCTTCGGGACCACGGCAACACGGTGCTTCTGGTGGAGCACCACAAGGAGCTCATCGGCATTGCCGACCACGTGGTGGACCTTGGCCCCGGGCCGGGGGCCGATGGCGGCAGGATTGTGTACCAGGGGCCGTACGAGGGGCTCTTGAATTCAGGCACCGCCACGGGTGAGCACCTCAGTTTCTCCCTTCCTTTCAAAAACCCCGTGCGGGAGGTTCCGGAAAAGTGTTTTTTTCCTCCGCGGACTAAAACTTTTCCTCCCGAAAAAAGGTCGGAAAAGTTTTGTCCGACTTCGGAATTTGAAAACACTTTTTCCCTGAAGAATGCCTCACTCCACAATCTACAAAACGTGTCCGTGGATATTCCACTCGGCATTTTTGGCGTAGTAGCGGGTGTTGCGGGTTCGGGAAAGAGTTCGCTTATGGAGTGCTTCCGGGAAGGTATGGCACCGGAACCATCGCCACCCTCGGACGAGAGGGAGGGGCCCGCTCCGCAGGAGTTGGAGGGGTCACGAAGTGACGGTGACGGACACCTCACTCCCGCCGCAGCTGCACCGGAAGTCGTTTATATCAGCCAAAAGAGCATCGGGGTGAGCCTGCGGTCCACTCCCGCAACCTATATGGATGTTGCCGGGGACATACGCAAGGCTTTCGCCAGGGCCCACAGGATGAAGGAGGACAACTTCAGCTTCAACGGCAAGGGGGCCTGCCCGGTGTGCGGCGGAAAGGGCGTGATAGTGTCGGAGATGGCGTTCATGGATTCGATTGAAACCGTGTGCGAGGCCTGCGGCGGGCTACGCTATGCCCCGGAAGTGCTGCAATATAAATTAAAGGAAAAGAGCATTGCCGATGTGATGGACCTTTCGGTGAAGGCGGCTGCGGAGTTCTTTGCCGATGGTGTCATCGCCGCGAAACTGCAGCCGCTTCTGGAGGTGGGGCTCGGGTATCTGCACCTGAACCAGGCGCTGTCCACGCTTTCGGGCGGAGAGCTCCAGCGCATCAAACTGGCCTCCTACCTGGGCCAGGACGGGAAAATCTTCGTCATCGACGAACCCAGCGACGGACTTCACACCAAGGATGTCCGACGCCTCATCGGCCTTTTTGAAAAGCTGGTGGAGCGGGGCAACAGCGTTTGGGTGATTGAGCACAATCTGGACGTGATCCGAAGCGCCGACTATGTGATCGAACTCGGCCCCGGCGCCGGAGAGAAGGGCGGGCGCATAATTTACGCGGGCACACCTTCCGGCATGCCCGCGTGCAAAGAATCAGTTACAGGTAAATACCTTTAGCTTCTGCGGAGAACGCGGCGCTTTCCTGCCGGGCGCGGTGCAGAGGCCTTGGCGTGGCCGTCGATATTCACGGAAACGAGGTTGTATTCTCCCGTCATCTTTCCTTCTTCGTCGAAGATGAACACTATTGCGTCGTAGGTACCGTTGTCGAAGGCATAGTATTCCGCAATGCTGTATTCATCTTCTGCCAGAGTGCCCTGGTACAGGAAATCCAGTGCCGTGAAACCGAATGCTGCATAGTCGGCAAGAAGGTCCTCGATCTCCCCGATCGCATACTCTGCGGCTTGCGCGATGTCGGCAAAGGTGCCCGGCTCGTCAATACTGATCGACCACAGCTTGCCTTCGACTCCGGTGGCAGTGAAACAGTCAAAATCGTCACCTTCGTCATTGTAACGGCCCATATAGGTGACGCCGATTTTGCTGTTCTTCACATAGTTGTCGGCAGGCTGCAGGGTTGAAGAGTCCGAATCGCCTTCGTACTCGGGAAGCACCACCTTGGTCAGGCCATATCGGCCCGTCGCAGAACCGTCGGATTCAAATTCCACGACATAGATATTCGCGTTTCCTGCACCGGGATACTCGATCCAGCATTCTTCCTCCACGCTGGTCCAGAGGTAATCGGTGAGAGCCTCGCCGTTTGCAAGGGCGCTCTTGATCTGGCTCTCCCAGTCGGCAATCACTGCGGCAATGCCGCCTTCGACACTGGCAATATCGCTCTCAAGGAAAACATCCACATAGAAGTTCTTGATACCGGGTGCCGTCACTTTCACGTCCACCCAATCGCTGCCGTCCTCGCTATAGGGCTCGCCCGCGAGTTCCACCTTCCAGTTGCCCTGAAGCTGCAGGGTATTGTCGCCTTCGTTACCCTCATTGCCTTCATTGCCTGGATTGAGCACGATAACGTGGCTTGAAGGATGGCCGACACTTGCGCCGATGGCATCCACGATGCGCACCTCTACGTTAATTACACTGCTTGCAGTTATTCCGGTGGCGTCCACTGGAACTTCCAGCGTCGTTGAGCCGGGATTGAAGCTCACCTGCTTCTGCATCACCACTCCTTCTTCGGGTGAGCAGGCAAGAAGGACATCCACGAAATCCGCGGGGGCCGATGACAGGCGAAGCACCACCGTGGCCTTGCCGTCGGTGAATTCTTCGGGACCCGCAATGCTCAGTGATACACTCTCTTTCTTGCAGGAGGCGAACACGGCCAGCGCTGCCATTATTACCAAAAATCTTTTCATCTTACATTGTTTTATCCCGCAAATATAGCCATTTATGGCCAAAAAAGCGTACATTTGTACCAGATTATGGATTGGGGAAGCCGGTGTGAGACCGGCGCTGTGCCCGCAACTGTAACGCATCCAGGCGAAGTCAGAACACCGGCCATAGTCAATGTTTAACTGAGGAACTCGGGGACAAGTTCCGGTAAAAACGCTATAAATGAAAAAGTTATTTTGGGCAGCGGCCGCACTGCTCGTTCTCGCCTGCGGCAAGACTCCGGATCCGGAGTTACAGAAGATTTCCACCGACGGCATTCCCGGCAGCATCAAAAAAATTTTCGTGCTCAGCGAAGGCGGAATGGGCTCGAACAACGCCTCCCTGGATATGTGGAGCATGGACAATGGCCTCTGGTACCAGGGCGTCTTCAAAAAGGCCAACCCCTCCCTGGGCGCAGAACTTGGCGATGTGGGCAACGACATCGCGGTCCACGGCGACGAAGTGTGGATCGTGGTGAACAATTCCGGAATCGTGGAGGTGATTTCGGCATCGACCCATAAAGAAATCACGTCCGTTTCCATCCCCATGCCGCGAAACATCGCGTTCGACGACAAATACGCATACGTTTCGTCCTGGGCCGGCGCCTTTGCCACCTACGATGAAAACTATGTCCTGGTGGACAGCAACAACCCCAAGGGAAAGGTGTACAGGGTGGATCTTGTCACTAAGAAGGTCGATGGCAGCGTGGAAGTGGGCTACCAGCCCGAAGGCCTTGCCGTGAGCGGCGGAAATCTTTACGTTGCCAACTCCGGCGGCATCGCAAGCCAAACCGGCGCGGGCTACGACAACACCCTCAGCGTGATAGACTGTGCCACTTTCCGCGTTTTGGAGACCATTGAAATCGCACCCAACCTCCAGAAAGTGTTCGTCACCGACAACGGCCGGGTGTATGTGACCTGCTTCGGCGACTACTATTCCGTGCACTCCGGCCTGTATATGATTGACGGCACCGCGGTGAAGAAGATTGCCGACTATGTCTCAGTTGCCACCTGCTGCGGGAATTCCGTGTACTGCATAGGCTCCGAAAAGGAATGGGACTATTCAGCCACAGACAAGGAATACTACGCCTGGAGCAGCCACGACGGCTTTTTCTCAGCCTGGAACTTCGACGTGAGCAAGATCGTCACGCCCTATGGCCTCTGCGTCATCGACTCTAATGGCGAAGGCTGGGCCAATGCCGTTCTCGTTGCCGATGCGGGCGACTACTTCAACCCCGGCAGCGTTACCTATTACTATAAAGGCACATTCATCGGCAAAGCCGTTGCCGGCGTGTGCCCCGGCCATTTCGCCATCTGGTAAAGCGGCCGGTGTCCCGTGGGGCTTAACCCTCTGAATATCATCGCATTGCTATGTGTTCCCCTGGTGAGTTTTCACCAGGGGAGGCGTGTCGATGGCGCTGATTATCAGGCACTTGGCCACCACGGGGATACGCTGGCGGCGGCGCGGGTGTACGGGGTGAAAACCCTGCCGGTGCTGCGGGCCACCGAGGAGGTGCGGATTTCCGAGGTGGACGCGCCGTCGTCCGTGGCCCAGGCCGTGCGCCGCTTCACGGGCGTGCAGGTGAAGGACTACGGCGGCGCTGGCGGGCTCAAGACCGTGAACGTGCGCTCGCTGGGGAGCGAGCACGTGGGCATCTTCCTCAACGGAATACAGATAGACAACGCGCAGAACATGCAGGTGGACCTGGGCCGGTTCTCCACAGAGGGGCTCTCTACGGTGAGCCTGTACAGCGGCCAGAAGAGCCGCCGCCTGCAGAGCGCAAAGGAGTATGCCTCGGGAGCGGCGCTGTATCTGAACTCCGCCAGGCCGCTTGAAGACGCCCTGCGGCTGCGCATCAGGGGCGGCTCCTTCGGCACGGTGAACCCTGCAGCAACCTGGGAAAAATTGCTCGGTAGCAGCCTGGCGCTGCGTGTCTCCGGCGACTTCCTGGGCAGCAACGGCCGGTATCCCTACGATTACTTCGGCGAGACCCTCACACGCGAAAACGGCGACATCCGCAGCCTCCGCCTGGAGGCGCAGCTTTTCGGAGATATTGCCGGCGCCGGTAATGCCGGAGTGCAGAGCCTCCAGAAAAGCATAGCCGCCCGTGGCTTTGTGAACGGGAGGGGCCCACGAAGTGGGAGGGATAGCGACGTCAGTCGCGTACTTTTTGGAGGCTGCTGCACGGAGGCATGGAATCCCGGCGCCGGGCAGTGGTACCTGCACCTGTACTCCTATGGAAGCGAAAGGGGATTCCCGGGGCCGGTGATACGCAGGTCGCCGGAGTACCCGTTCAGCGCCGAGCGGCAGGCCGACCAGGACCTGTTCGCCCAGGGTTCCTGGACCCAGGACTGGAGCGAACGCTATTCCACGGCCCTGCGCTTCAAGTACTCCAACAATTACACGCACTACAACACCCACGCGGAACTAAACCCCATGGCCATGCCCTACGACCTGCACTACCGCCAGCAGAGCGCTTACGCCTCGCTTTCGCAGTCGCTGGCCATTGCCGGACCATGGGAACTGGACCTAAGTACCGACATCCAGCACAACACTCTGGAGAGCGACTCGTACCAGGCCGTGCGCCCGCAAAGGACCACATTCACCGGCGTCCTTGCCACCCGGCTCGCGTGGGAAGCTTTCCGCTCCGAAGCCCACATCGTGTACATGGGGGCATGGGACCGATACAGCCCCGCCGCCGGGAATCCCTGGGCGAAAGAAAACGCATTCCGGAGCGCCTGGATGCCGGGATTGTCGGCAGGATGGTACCCCACGGAAAGCATCAGCATCACGGCTTTCGCCAAGCGCAGTTTCCGCCTCCCCTCCTTCAACGACCTCTACTACACGCAGGTGGGCAACGCGAACCTCAGGCCCGAGCAGGCTCTGCAGATTGGTGTCGATGCCCGCATCGGCCGCAGCTGGAGCCTCCGCATATCGCCATATTACAACAGGGTATCGAATAAAATCGTAGCCATCCCCACCGCATCTCAGTTCCGCTGGACCATGCTCAACATAGGCCTTGCAGATATCGCGGGCCTGGATTTGAAGGCCGATGGCAGCCTGAATCTCGGGGAATGGAGACTGGGCGGTACGCTGCGATACACCTATCAGCTTGCCCTGGACCACTCCGAAGGTCAGAACTACGGCAATCAGATTCCGTATATCCCCCGGCACAGCGGCAGCATCGACATAAATACCGGATGGCGCGGATGGTCTCTTGCCTGGAACACCGTTCTCACCGGCGGGCGCTGGAGCCGGAGCGCAAATACGCCGGATTATTACATTGAACCGTGGACCACCAGCGATGCGTCGCTCTCGTGGACCACGGGACAGATTCTCACGCTGTCTCTCAGCGTGAACAATATTTTCAACCGCCGCTACCAGATAGTCCAGGGCTACCCGATGCCTGGAACCAGCGTGATGCTCAGTGCGGCGCTAACGCTGTAACAGACTCTACACCAGACCCTGGTCCACCATTGCGCCGGCCATTTCTGCCGGATGGAATTCTACTTCTCCGGGATTCCACAAACTCATTTGCGTTCATAATACACTGTTTGAAACTAACCGGACGCAAATTAATAAAGATTTTAAACAAGTTATGTGTTTCAGCTTAAAGTTTTGTTTTTACGAATATATTGGATAACTTTGCATACAATACCCTAAAAGTGACATGACCTTTTTTAGAAAAATTTTCTCATCGAAGATTCTCCCTTCGTGGACCATTCTTCTGATTGATATACTGATTACGGTTTTCTCCATCACTACGGCCTACCTTCTGCGGTTCGGCTTCGGAGGAATTTCGGGAATGGGTGAAACCATTTTGGTCTCGGCAGGTGTTATCGTTGTATTCAACCTGATTTTCTTCAAGGTGTTCCACACCTATTCCAACGTACTCAGGCTTTCGTCGTTCAGCGACATAATGAACATCTTCGTCGCCCTCACCCTTAGCTATGTGTGCGCGATTGCGGCATGGGCAATTGTGGATTTTTCAATCGGCAAAGTGCCCTTCCCCGTATCGGTTATCCTCATATCTTACGTGGTGAACTTCCTCCTGATGAGCACCATGCGCATGACGATCAAGATGCTCTATGACACCTTCAACCAGGATTCCAAGACATTCATGAATGCGTATGTCTATGGCACCCAGGCCGGCGGAATGAACCTGGCGAAGAGCCTCAGGATGGAAAACAACAACCGCTTCCACCTGAAAGGCTTCATTGCCGATGACCCCGACATGAAGGGAAAGATTATGATGGGGGCGCACGTGTATCTGAACGACGACGATCTCATCGACCATCTCCACGACGACAAAGTGACGGCCGTGCTGGTTTCGCCCATGAAGGCCGACAACCTGCGCAATACAGATTTCGCGGACAAACTTCTGAAAGAGAACATCAAACTGTTCATCGCCCCCACCATCACCGATACCATGGACAAGAAGGCCGTGGCCAGCAGCTCCAGCCTCAAGGAAGTTCAGATCGAGGACCTTCTGGGCCGTCCTCCCATCCACATCAACCTCAGGGAGATCGCTTCGCACATCGAGGGCAAGAAGGTGCTCATCACCGGCGCGGCAGGCTCCATCGGCAGTGAAATAATGAGGCAGGTTGCACAGTTCAACCCCTACAGCCTCATTCTGGTGGACCAGGCGGAGACTCCCCTTCACGACGTGCGTCTTGAACTGAAGAACCGCTGGAAGGAGATTGACGCATACACCATCGTCGCCAATATCTGCAACAAGGAGCGTATGGAAACCATTTTCCGCGACTATAAGCCGGACTATGTCTTCCATGCCGCCGCATACAAGCACGTGCCCATGATGGAAGACAACGTGTCTGAAGCCATCCAGAACAACGTGCTGGGCACCAAGGTAATTGCCGATCTGTCCCTGAAATACGGTGTGGAACGTTTCGTGATGATTTCCACGGACAAAGCCGTGAACCCGTCCAACGTGATGGGATGCTCCAAGCGCATCTGCGAGATCTACATCCAGGCCCTTGCGAAGAAGCTCCAGAGGGAGGGAAAGCCGAGCACCCAGTTCATTACCACCCGCTTCGGCAACGTGCTTGGCTCCAACGGTTCGGTGATTCCGCTGTTCCGCAAGCAGATCGCCGCCGGCGGCCCCGTTACCGTCACCCATCCGGAGATCATCCGCTACTTCATGACCATCCCCGAAGCCTGCCAGCTCGTGCTGGAGGCCGGCAGCATGGGCAAGGGCGGCGAGATCTACATCTTCGACATGGGCAGCCCCGTGAAGATCGTGGACCTTGCAAAGAAAATGATTGCTCTTTCCGGCCGCACCGACGTGAAGATCGAATTCACAGGCCTGCGTCACGGCGAAAAGCTGTATGAGGAGCTCCTGAACGTGAAGGAGAACACCAAGCCCACCTCGCACGACAAGATTATGATCGCGAACGTGAGGGAGTACGACTTCGACGACGTGAAGGAGGATATCGACGACCTCATCACCTGCAGCTACAACTTCGACTCCCTGGCCACAGTGGCCCGGATGAAGGAACTCGTTCCCGAATTCCGCAGCCTCAATTCGGCCTATTCCGTCCTGGACGGGCAGAGTAATTAATCCACCTCTATGAGCACCCACGTCGTAATAATGGCCGGAGGCGTAGGAAGCCGTTTCTGGCCCCTCAGCACGCCTGAATACCCGAAGCAGTTCATCGACATCCTTGGCTGCGGCCGCACGCTCATCCAGCTCACCGTGGACCGTTTTCAGGGCGTGTGCCCGCCGGAGAATTTCTGGGTGGTGACGAACGCCGCATATGTCGATATCGTCAGGAACCAGCTCCCCGCCATTCCGGCGGCGCACATCCTTGCGGAACCCGCAGCGCGCAATACCGCCCCTTGCATCGCATGGGCGTGCTGGAGCATACGGAAGGAAGACCCTCAGGCGAATGTGGTCGTGACCCCTGCCGATGCAGTGGTGATGAACCCGGAGGAGTTCCGCCGTGTGATCGGGAACGCGCTGGAATTCACCGCAGGCCGCGAGGCCATAGTTACGGTGGGAATCAAGCCTTCCCGCCCGGAAACCGGCTACGGCTATGTAGAAGCCGGCTCTGTCCGGAACGGTGAAATTTTGAAGGTTACTTCCTTCAAGGAAAAGCCGGACATAGACACCGCTCAAAAGTATCTTTCAGCCGGCAATTATCTGTGGAATGCCGGTATATTTGTCTGGAATATCGACACAATCACCAAAGCCATAAGCACTTACAAGAGCGGTATTGCCGCGGATATGGACCGCATCATGGCAGGTGGCAGCGTGGCGGAAATCTTCCCGCAGTGTGAGAAAATCTCCATCGACTATGCCGTTATGGAGCCTGCCGCTGCCGCTGGAAAAGTCTATACCCACCCTGCCGATTTCGGCTGGAGCGACCTTGGCAACTGGGCATCCCTGCATGACAAACTTTCCAAAGACGCTTGTGGCAACGGCGCCGTCGGGAACGTGAAACTTTACGAGTGCAGCAACTGCGTGGTGCATGCGGAAGACGCCCGCAAAGTGGTGCTCCAGGGCCTTGACGGCTACATCGTGAGCGAAAAAAACGGCCGCATACTGGTATGCCGCCGCTCTGAGGAACAACGTATCCGCGAGTTCTCCGCGGATTAGAGCCTTTACCGTGGCCAATGGTCCATCGGCTGTACCCTTAGCCACGTTCTTGCGGGTTTTCCGTATCTAACGGTCCATCCTCTGGACCCTTAGCCACGATTGCTTGTTTTGAGCGAATTAATAACTATATTTGCATAAGAGTTACCGAGGCAATGTTCAACATCAGGCCATGGTTAACTATGCAAAAACAATTCTGGTCAATATCGACCAAGCATTTAGAAAAGAATCTGCTTTTCAACGACTCTCAAGACTTTATTGTAGGGATGAACAGCGTTGCGGTTCAGTCTTTCAAGGCTGCAGTTAACGTTCTGTCTTTCAACCTGATGTCCAACCATGCGCACTTTCTGGTGGAGTGTGGTCGTGAGTCGGCCGAATTATTTATAAACACCTTTAAGGCTGATTACTCCAGGTATTATCAAAAGAAGTATGGGGTGAGCGAGATTTTTCGGCGCAATAAGGTGGATATTCGTCCGGTTTCACTGGTGGGGGAAGAACTTGAAAGACATTGGGCATATATCCAAATGAACAGCGTTGCGGCAAATGTCTGCTCTCATCCATTTGAGTATCCTTGGGGAACCGGTTCCTGCTTCTTCCAGCCTACAAAAAAGAGTGGTCGGAGAGTTGGCGACTTGTCTGTAAGAAGGCGCAGGAGCATATTGCGCACCAAAACGGAGATACCCAGTGGCTGGCTTCTTTGCGACCTGGGATATATCATTCCTGAATCCTATGTGTGCGTTAAGTTCATGGAAGCACGCTTGCGCACACCGAACAGAATGAATTACTTCTTAAACAGTTCGTCCAAAGCCAAAATGAAGATGGAAGCCAAGGAAGACGGCATGCCCGCATTCCGCGATCAAGTGGTGAAGAATGCCATTCCTGATTTGTGCCGCACACTCTTCGGAGTAAATGATGTTCATTTGCTTAACGAGAACCAACTCACGGAACTGATGCGACAGATTCGCTATCGGTTTAGTGCTGGAGCAAACCAGATTGCTCGTGTGACAGGGCAAACATATCAGGAGGCAGTCGATCGTCTGAACCGGCCATAATCCGCTGCATACCGTGGCTATAGGTACACAATCGGGACCGATAGACACGGAAATGGCCTGAAAACGTGGCCAAGGGTCCAGAACATGGACCGATAGCCACGATCATCAGCCACACGGGGCGGCTTTAGCACAGCCCCTGGAGGGCGGAAAGTCCGGAGGCGATATCGGCCTCGTCCACGACTACGGAGATGGAGAGCTCTTCACCGCCCTGGGCCGATGCGATCACGTTCACGCCGGCATCGCCAAGGAGGGAAAATACCTTGCCGGAGATGCCCGGGACGTTCTTCATGCGGCTGCCGTAGATGGTGAGGATGCCGACGCGGCGGTCCACCATCATCACGTCGTCGAGCGGCAACATGGGGTTCTGGGCGATAAGTTTGTGCAGCACGTCCTCCACCTTGGAGGCATCTTTTGCCCTCACCGCGAAGGTGATGGCATACTCCGACGAGGTCTGCGAGATGAAGCGGATGTTCACGCTTTCGGTGGCAAGGGCGCTGAAAATGGACGACGACACGCCCACTGTGCCCAGCAGGCCGGTGCCGTACACGGTCACAAGCACGAGATCACGCTCGTCGATGACGCCCGATACCGCGCCGCCACCCGCAACTGCGACGCTGGAAATGAGCGTGCCGGGAAATTCGGAGTTCTGGATGCTCTTCACGCGGATGGGGATGCCGGCGTTCTTGGCGGGCCAGAGCGACGATGAGGGGAAGGGGGCCGATTTGCCAGCGCAGTAGTGCGCAGCCTCGTCGTAGGTCATCTGCGGGATGCCCTTGATTCCGTCGCCCTCCACGAAGAATTCTATGCTCTCGGCACCGATTGCCGATGCGATGAGGGATGCAAGGAGGTTGGCGCCGCCCTTGCCCACGCGGACAACTTCACCAAGGAAAGTGCGTGCGTATCCGCCGGAGACCAGCATGGGTTTCTGGCACTTTTCGCGGATTTCGTTTATGGTTGCGCTCCAGTCGAACACCGGAACGCTGCCGTTCAGGCGGCACACCACAAACTCGCGGCCATCGACAACTACTGCATCCTGAAGATACGATGCAACGGCCTCCGCGCACATAAACGCGCACTGGGCAAGTATATAATCCTCAACGGCCTGGAGCTCCGCACCGAAAAGCTTGCCTTTCTGGAGATAGTCCTGCACATACTCCACGAATTCGTCCTTCTTGCTCAGGAAGTTTTCATTTGTGGATACTGCGGCGAAATAATCCCCTACGGCTTTCATTTCCCCGGTTGCGGGCTGCTTTTCAACGATTTCCTTGCGTGCGGCTTCGCGCAGAAGGGTTTCCAGTGCCTTTTCGGGCCTTACTACGGCAATGACGCCGGGGCCGAACTGCCCTGCAATCTGGCTCACGTTCGCGGGCCTCAAAACGAGAGATTTTACTATCATAGCTTGTGTGTATTAATCTTGGGCAACTACAAATATACTAACATCTGCGTCAAAAAGCAAAATACTCTTTATACCACTGGGCGAAATGCCTCAGGCCTTCGCGGAGAGTGATCTTGGGCGTGAAGCCGAAATCGCGCTCCAGGGCCGATGAATCCGCGTATGTCGTGGGCACGTCGCCGGGCTGCATGGGGACGAGTTCCTTGTGCGCTTCGAAGTCGTAGTCCTTGGGCAGGACGCCTGCGCGCACGAGTTCCTCCTGCAGGATCTGCACGAAGTCCAGCAGGTTCTCCGGCTGGCCTCCGCCTATGTTGTACACGGCGTAGGGCACCTCTGCGTCGGGGGCCTTCCACATCACGCGGACGATTCCTTCAACGATGTCATCGACATAGGTGAAATCCCTGCGGCAGTTGCCGTAGTTGAAAATCTGGATGGTCTTGCCGGCGAGGAGCTTGTTGGTGAAGCCGAAATAGGCCATGTCCGGGCGGCCGGCGGGGCCATAGACCGTGAAAAAGCGCAGTCCTGTGGACGGAATGCCGTAGAGCTTGCTGTAGCAGTGGGCAAATAGTTCGTTGCTCTTCTTGGTGGCTGCATAGAGGCTTACGGGGTTGTCCACGCGGTCGTCCGTGCTGAAGGGAATCTTCTTATTGCCGCCGTAAACGCTTGAGCTGCTGGCATATACCAGATGTTCCACGGGATTGTGCCTGCACGCTTCCAGGATATTGTAGAAACCAATGATGTTGCTCTCGATATAGACATCCGGATTCTCGATGCTGTACCGCACCCCCGCCTGCGCCGCCAGGTTCACGACGATATCGAACTTATACTCTTCGAAGAGCTTGTCGATGAGTGCTTTATCGGCAATGTTGCCTTTTATGAAGCGATAGTCTATCCCCTCCGGTTTAGCTTTGTCCAGCTCCTTCAGGCGGTACTCTTTCAGCGACGGGTCGTAGTAGTTGTTCATATTGTCGATGCCCACGATGAGCCCCTCCTTCATGTCTTTGAAAAGGCGCTTCACCAGGTTTGAGCCTATGAATCCGGCGCTGCCGGTAACGAGAATCTTTTTCATATCCATACTGTTTATCCTAAAACAACATCAAGAACCATCATAAGGGCGAAGCCAAGCGCAAAGCCCACGGTGCCTATATTCGAATGCTTGCCCTGGGAGTACTCCGGCACCAGTTCTTCCACAACCACATACAGCATTGCGCCTGCGGCGAATGTGAGCATGTACGGCATAATGCCCAGGACAGATGTGGCCAGAAGGAGGACAAGCGCCCCGCCAAGAGGTTCCACTATTCCGCTCAGCGCCCCTATTCCGAAAGCCTTCCAGCGGGAATTACCCGCCGCCCTCAGTGGCATGGAAATGATGGCCCCTTCCGGGATGTTCTGTATGGCTATACCAAGAGAGAGGGCCAGGGCGCCGGCGAGGGAGAAATCGGCAGTAAGCGCTCCGGCTATCGCAACGCCCACAGCCATTCCCTCAGGGAAATTATGGATAGTTACCGCCAGAGCCAGTTTCGCGGTGCGCGACAAGCTGCTCTTTGGACCCTCCACATCGCCGGAAGCATGTATGTGCGGGGTAATATAGTCTATCAGCAGAAGGAAAGCAAACCCTGCCAGCAGGCCGATAGTGGGCGCAACTATGGCAGAAGGGCCGCTGCCCATCTCTATGGCCGGGATGATGAGCGACCAAACCGACGCCGCCACCATAACCCCGGAAGCGAACCCCAGCAGAAGCTTCTGCACCAGCTGCGGCATCTCCCGCTTCATGAAAAACACGAAAGCCGACCCCAGGGCAGTGCCCAGGAACGGAATCATCAGTGCTGCGAAGACAGGATTCATGCTTCTCCTACGTTTTGCTAACAAAGATACCAATTCTTAGTCAAAACGCCAAAGCAGGACCGTTTTCCCCAACCCCGGGCCCGTTTTCCACCTTGCCAATCCCCGGGAAAATTACTACCTTTGAGAAACACAACACTGCTATGCTTAAGATCGGAGATAAGATGCCGTCCTTCGAGGTGGTGGACCAGGACGGGAAAACCGTTAAGTCAGAGGACTTTATCGGCAAGAAAACCATAATCTACTTCTACCCCAAGGACAACACTTCCGGGTGCACGGCGGAGGCCTGCAGTTTCCGGGACAACTATGCGGCCCTCACGGAGCAGGGCTATAACGTGGTGGGCGTGAGCAAGGACAGCGCCAAGTCCCACACGGGCTTCCGGGCAAAGTACGAGTTACCGTTCAGGCTGCTGTCGGACACATCGACACAGATGCTGCAGGCATTCGGCGCCTGGGGGGAGAAGAAGATGTACGGAAAAACGGTCCTGGGCGCGCTCAGGCGCACATTTATCTTCAACGAGGCCGGCATTCTGGAGCGCATCATCGAGAAGGTGGACACCAAGAACGCCGCCGCGCAAATCCTTTAGGCGGAAGCCCCACGCTCAAGCGCAGGCGGAATAATCACGGGTGTAAATATTCCTGCCGCAGCGCCTCCGGGAATTTCTCGATGGCGTAGCGCAGCATGGTGCGAGGCATTTGTCGATATCGGGGAACTTGGGATTCGGGCGCCATTGTGCCGGCCACCTTAGCGTCGGGCGATGTGGATTCGGGCGATGTGGATTCGGGCGCCTTGGATTCAGGCGCGCCCCGCAGCCACTCCTCCAGAGCGGCTTGGTCGCGCTTTCCGGCCTCCCGAAGGAGCCAGCCCACAGCCTTGTGAATGAGGTCGTGGGGGTGGTGAAGGAGGATATCGGCAATGCGGAAGGTGTCCTGAAGCTGGCCGTTTCGGATGAAGGTCATGGTGCTCACGATGCCAATCCGCTGCTCCCAGATGGTCTTTCCGCTCCGTGCCAGGCGGTACAGCAGGCCGCGGTCCCTGTCCAGAAGCCACTGTCCCAGAAGGGGATAGCAGCTCAGGTCCACCAGGTCCCAGTTGTTGATGTACGCGGTGTGTGCAAGGTAAAAGTCGATGCAGCTCTTCTGCAGCATCGCCGATTCAGCCACCGGTGCTCCCCGCCGAGCCTTCTTCGCGTGCCGGAAGATTTCCACCAGGGCCAGCAGCCCCGCCAGACGCAGCTCGTGGTACTCGCTCGTGACGCAGCGCTCCAGCTCCGCCCAGTCCACGAAGTGCTCCGGGGCCAGTTGCCCGTCCTGTCCTCCACGCACGGTCAGCTGCCGCCAGCATCGGCCCACGATTTCACGCGTCACCGGTACCTTGATTCCCAGGAACTTATCGCCTTCCCCGTACTGCCCCGGGCCGGTCTTGAAAAACCTGCTCAGGCCCGGCACCTGCGACGGGTCCGCCGCCGTCAGTATTGCTTCGTATAGAGTCATTACCTCTTGTTTTTTCCCAAATTTAGTCATTTTCCCGTTGATGGCCAAACAGTGAGCGTCCAGCCGTTACGGTCCTTCACACCGTTACGGTCCTTCCCACCGTGCACACAGGTCCACTCCAGCGGCAGGGTGGCATCAAAAACGGGCTATTTTGAGCCTACAGGTCCAGTCAGGTGGACCTGTGTGCACGCCTGAGGCAGGGAAAACGGACACCTAGGTGGGAAAATGAGTCCAGGGGTGTTGGTCAGTGGACCGGTGTGCACGGGGAAAAAGATAATGTTCAACATAATTTGAAAAGATGTAGAAAAGTATTATCTTTGCATCACACAATCATGCTTAAACAAGACAGGACAATCATTCATGTGGAGGTCAAGGACACCCATGAACACTTTTACTTTGGATCGGCGGCGGCTATGTTCGAAGATTCCAGAGTAAAGTACTTATTGAAAATTAAATACCAGACCTTCCGCACAAAGCGCATCGCCCCGGGAAAGCCTTACGAGAACGAATATGTTATCGTGAGGAAGGGGAACCTTAGCACCATCGACCACAAAGCGCTGGAAGAACTGCTATAGTTCCCAGTGCACCAGCAGCGGCGAGAGCGGAATCCGTCTGGGATATCCGTTGTCTCCCTGGACTTTGAGATGATGCACTTGAGAAAGCGGTAAGATGCGGTCCAACGTTGTGTTGAGTGTCCAGAGATTCTCGCTGAACGCGTTGTCTTCCAGATCGGTCAGTTTGCGTATCCGTCGCTGTCTGTCTTCGGCATCGACATTGGGGGCAATTACTTTGTAAATGTCTTCCAGTTCCTTCTGGAACCTGGCTCTGTCTTTGAGAAGAATCCCCTCCGGATGCTTCAGAAAAAGGATGAATATCGCGCGCACAAGTGGCCGGAAAGGGATTTGCGCGGCAACAGGCCCGACCACGCGGATGCGGTAATTCTTGTCGATATAAATCTCTACCGGTGCCTGCTCGGCAATTTCATTCTGTTCACCCATTGTCGCAAGCCGCCGCTTGGCCTCCTTTACCAAAGCCATGAGTTCCGCCGCTTCCATTCCCTCCAGCATGCCGGCATAGTCCTGGGTACCAGACTCCATCAGGAGCCCGGTTTCCGCTGAAAACAGGAGCAACCATGCAAGCTGCGCTTCTATGCCGGCGTATTCACTCATTGTTATTTCACATATTCCACTACAAATATAATCATAATGTTGATAATTACAAGAGAATTTCAACATATATTTAAATATTGTGTACCGGTCAGCAACCTCACCGGGCACACGGGGACCTTCCGGAACCATCCACAGTGCACACAGGTCCTTTCGGAACTATCCACCGTGCACATAGGTCCTTTCCGAAACCATCCACCGTCACACAGGTCCAATCGCGCGGCAGGGTGGAATCAAAAACGGCCTTTTTTGAGCCTACAGGTCCAGTCCGATGGACCTGTGTGCACGCCTGCTTGCAGAGAATGGTGTAAACGAACAATCTTTTCTTAACCGGAAATGGGCCGTTATTTTTAGCAAAACAATCGACAAAAGCAAGCAATTACAAGCTTGTAATCGCTATTATTTACATCTCCGGCAATGTACATTTGCAAAAAGAGTTCGCAATGTCAAAGGCCGGAAAGCATACAATCAGCATCTCCCCAGGTATCGGAAAGTACCGCGGGCATATCTTTTTGCCGGAAGATGGCCTGGAGATTTATCTCAACCCCGTTGAGCGCACGCTCCTATGCCTGTTCATGGCTCACCCGGAAGGCATCCTTGCCGATAATCTCCTTCTCCATTGGCGGGAACTCCAATCATTCTATGAGCGCGAATCGCTATATGACGATCCCGCCTTGAGAGACGACGCTCTGGAATCACTCTGCAGAGAATCCAAAAGGGTCTTCTATTCCAACATCTCCCGCATAAAGAAAAAGTTCGTAGCCGCCCTTGGCGCCAGGAAAGCAAGGGGGTACTATATCAAAAGGTATCCGAATGGACTGTATCGCACACTTGCACAGGCGGGTTATGCTGTGTCCAAAAGGCGGGCGGCATCGGCATAGGAGATGCCGCACACCCGGGCGGCCTGGTGCACACCGGCGCTGAAACGGAAGCGTATCTGGCGTAGCGTTTCCGCCTGCTCAGTGGCCGAAAGATCCATAAATAGAGGTTTTTGAAACAAGCTTTGCAGAAGATCCGGCAACGCGCCAAGTATTACCTGGTCACGGAAAGCCGGCAGGTTCTCGTCCTCCGCCTCCAGACGCTTGCGGGCCTTGGAAGAACTGTTCAGGAAATACTGCATACGCTTGGGGGAACGGAATACGGACTCTACGTGCTCAACGCCAACATACGATTCCGGCAGCACAAAACCCGCGTTGGAAATCAGCCAATCCTCTGGCAGTGCAGATGCCATCCTGCTATGCAGCAGACGTTTCCTTTCCCGGGCAGAGATATCTCCAAGCCTGCGGCAGCCGGTAACATGCCCGCCTGCCTGGAAGAACGCATTCCCGGTCCCCCACGGATACTGCGCCGGATACAGGCAGATGTTTGCGGCCACGCAGTTCATCTGAACATATGCCATAGTGCGCTCCAAAGCCTCAAGGTCATCTTCAGATATCTCCTTAATATGCAGACTATTACGCCGGAGAAATTCCTTGTCTTTATACTTACCGTTCAGGTATTTTGAATACCGGCCTTTAAAGCTGTTCACGAATGCTTCCACATCTGCGCGGATTCCATACAGCACAAAATGGACATGATTGGACATGAGAATGAATACGAGCGCCACCACCTCCGGCGTGAGAGCAGCCTGGATGGCCACATAGTTCATCCCCGTGATAAAATCTTCGTTATCCCGGAACCAAAGCGACTCTTCCAGATGCTTTGTGGTTACTAAAAAATACTTCCTCATTGTCACTTACAGTTTTGTGTTTTTCCCCGCCCCTCCATCCGCTACAAATATAATCAAAATGTTGATTATTACAAAATATTTTCAACAGATTTTTAAATATTGTATGCAGAATAACGAACCTTACCGCACTCTCCGGTCCCTTCCGGAACCATCCACCGTGCACACCGGTCCACTTGCGCGGCAGGGTGGAATCAAAAACAGGCTTTTTTGAGCCCACAGGTCCAGTCCGGTGGACCTGTGTGCACGGCGATTCAGGAAAAAATCAGTAACTTCGCGTCCAAATAGTGCTTGGGATATGAAGAAACTGATACTCTGGGACCTGGACGGGACACTCATCGACACGCTGGAAGACCTGGCGGAGGCCGTCAATCACGCGCTGAAGCTGCGCTCTCTGCCGCTACACAGCGTCGATGAATACAGAAAGATGGTTGGCCACGGGGTTCGAAACCTTGTGCAGCGCGCCTTGGAGGCTTCGGGGCAGGAGACCAACGACCAGCAGGTCGATGAGGCTCTTGCAGACTTCAAGGAGTACTATCAGGCACACATCGACATGCACACAAGGCCGTATCCGGGCATCCCGGAACTGCTCAGCGAGCTGCAGGCAAAGGGGGTGAAGATGGGAGTGGCTTCGAATAAGTTCCAGGAAGGGACGGAGCACCTGATCAAGGAGTTTTTCCCTGACATTCAGTTTGTTGCGATACTTGGCAACAGGCCCGGGCAGCCGCTGAAGCCGGACCCGGCCATCGTGGAAGAGGTGCTTTCAAAAGGGAACATCGGCCCGGAAGAAGCCGTAATGGTGGGGGACTCCCCTACCGATATGCGCACGGCAGCGAACGGTGGCATCGGGGCCATTGCCGTGAGTTGGGGGTATCGGACCAAAGAAGAACTGGCGGGGAACCGCATGGTCGATACCGTGGATCAGCTCCGGGAGCAACTGGATGGTTTTTACGTAAGCGAGCCCATATCCACTCCGCCGCCACAGTTCGGGACAAAGCTGCAACAACTTGTCTACGAGACGTTTGCCGCCAAAGCCATCCCTTTCAGCCGCGTGGATACGGACCCCGGCATCACAATGGAAGACTGCCAGCACATCGACGCCAAAATCGGCATCCATATCGTCAAGACCATCTTCCTCTGCAACCGGCAGCAGACTGAATTCTACCTCTACGTCACATCCGACGACAAGCCTTTCGTCACCCGGGACTTCTGCGCTTCGATGGGAGGCATCCCACGCGTGTCGTTTGCATCGGCAGAGAGGCTGTGGGAGCTCACCGGCGTCCGCGTAGGCGCCACCACGATTCTCAGCGCCATCCTGCCCGAGGCCGCCCCTGTCCACCTCGTTATGGACGCCGCAATTGCACAGGCGGAGTGGTTCGCCTGCACCGACGGCACCCCCACCTGCTTTGTTAAGATCCGGACACGGGACCTGCTGGACAAGTATCTGGAAGGGAGGGAGTTGAGGATTATCTGACGTCCCCCGGGCGTATTGTTTCGCCCCCCTGGCGTGCACACCGGTCCACTTGCGTGGCAGGGTGGCATCAAAAATGGGCTTTTTTGAGCCTACAGGTCCAGTCCGGTGGACCCGTGTGCACACGATACAACCATGCTGGAGCACAACTCTCTCATAATCAACCAAATAAGCGCGCGCCGGTGCAATTTAAGTTGCACTCATTCAACGACTTCCTTTGCGAACAATCTCAGAATTGCCAGAATAGCCTCATTCGCCGGCAGGAACTCAGTGTCTTTTATCTCTATGTCCCTGCCACTTTTCCGACCATACAAATAGCAGAGCTGATGATCGCTGTAGTCGCTAAGTCCCACGCCTATCCCATACTTCTCCTCCAAACGCTCCAATATCTTGCATACTGTCATCGGTTCGGAAACCTCTTCCCGGATGGGATTATAAACAGAATCATTCATCGGTACGGTCTCATCCAACTTCAGTTCATCCTCCGGTTCCCACGTGGCCAGCGATACAATCTCGTCGTACTGCTCCCGCGTAATCTCATCCCCATTCCCCAGATCGCACTCATAAGGCAAATCGAACACGCTTCCCTCTTCATGATGATTAAGGTAATCGTGGAAGGTGTGCGGAGTAAGCTTCACATAGTCCTTACCTTCCAGAATATCAAGCATTTTCTGCGCATTATGCAGTAGCAGCGGAGCCCCGGCCTCGTACAGCGCCAGTGCAATCTCGCAGCCCGCATCCACCCAGGCCGAGTAACTCACGCCAAAAGTAATCAGCCATTTACCAGGCGTATAATAATCCACCGCATGAACATCGTTCCGCGACAAGCCCAGTTCTCCGTAATGGTCAAAGGCCATCTCCTTGAACGCCTCCTCGCTGTCTAAATCCGTCTCGTCTGTAATCTCTCCGTGCCGGCCGAGCTGGTAACGACGGTAGAATTCAATATCCGACAGAGCCGACACTTTTTCAAGGAACGCAGCATACTCCTCCCGCTCATGCCGGCTCCGCCGCATCAAATGCCGGAAGTGCTCCTTATAGGCCATGTACGCCACTCGGAAGTACTTCGCATAGATTCGTATGCTCATATGAGGGAGCGGCTCCCGATAGCATGCTGGCAAAGCCACCACGCCAGGCAACGTTTCTGGCTTCTCCAGCTTATCACCCACCCATTTCGGTTCCGTTATCCGGTAAACCGCCTCATTTGCAATACATTCCTTCAGCATCTTGAGGACACGCTTCAGATTCCTCGGCTTGCGTCTTTGCCCGGGCACAATCCGATTCAGATCCTTCCGGGCAATTCGCCCGGTCCGCTGCCGTTTGGGCAGATGTTCATCGACATAATGGTTATAAGCCTCTACATCTGCCGCAATGACCGGCACATTCTCCCGCAGGAATTCCGCCAGCGGTTGCAGCAGCCACTCCATATCTTCCAGATGGGCGTGCTTGCCATCATCATCGTGAACCTGACACCACCAATGATCATTCTCCACCATATGCAGATACGTGTGCCCCTTGTAGCGCGACACCGACAGATGATACCACTGCGACTCCATCGGATAATTGGCCTTCCACTCTTTCAGATAATCCGCGCGCGTCTTGATGTCCTCATCCCAGCACTTCATATCACGGAACGATGCCCAATCCGACGGCTTCCCTCTGGGCACCTCAATCCACAGCGAATGCCGATAATCATCCCCCGCAGGCGCAAACACATTCAACAGTTCACGTATTTCCAACAGCAACTCCCGCGAACGCCCGTTCACGCAAGTTCCGTTCAGATTCTGATTCCCATGTCCTGCCCGCTCCATCAGCGGCACCGTCAGTTTGTCTCTTTTCATACATCCTCCATTTTCGGCAAAGTTACTCGCTTCCGAAGCCCCTTGCAAATCGTTGCAAGGTTTGCAAAGATTTGCTTTTGTGGATTCTTTTTCTATTACACTTATCTTTCTCATTTCCAAATTTTTGCAATGTTTGCAAAGATTTGTACCGCAGGAAAAGCACCCGTAACTTTGCAACAGAAATGGCGGGGAAACCCCATTAAACAAATGGATATTATGGCACAGGAAAAAATGAACGTAACGCTCGCTAAGGCCGAGCACGAAAGGGCGGTTTACACGGAATCGCTGCGAAAACAGGGAGAATTCTTCAAACGTAACGCTTCCTCTTTCAGAGGTGAGAAAAAGACCTTCCATGCTGCCGAAGGGCAGTTGGAAGACCCCACCAAAATGGGCCATACGCTTGTGGCCACAACGGTATCGGAAGAAATCAAACGGTTGATGGATGCAGCCCTGCTCCCCTATCTGAAGGACCAGTTCGCCATCGAGGCCACCAACGCAGCTGGTTCGCCAAGGGTGCCGTTTGTGGTGGATGGGCTCAATCTGGGCAGCCTGTCGGCCACGGAACTACTCCGCCTCAAGAACCTTCTCACCGATGACAATCTCAAGAACCTGGTGGCGGGCATCCCCGTCCGCTCAGACTCCGAAATCTGGAAAGCCAGTGAGAACGAGGATTATGAGGGGAGGAGTGATATCTTCGAAACGCCTCGTCTGGAAGGCGATAGCTTCACCACAATCACCGACACCGAGATTCTCGTTGACCCCAACATCGATAAGGAGCACCTTCCTTCCAGCTATCGACCCATCACTAAGGAAGTGAAAACTACCATCAAACGGGGTTCATACACCTCCCAAAAGTTCTCCGGGGAATGGACCCTGCGGCAGAAAAACCTGGTTCAGGAGCGTATCAGCAAGCTGCTGAACGCCGTTATTGAGGCTACAAAGACGGTCAATGACACCCCTACCATGGAGCCTAATCTGGCAACAGACAAGCTCCTGAAGTATATCTTCTACGGAAACGAATAACGTTTTCCGATTGGCAGACAGCTTCAGCATTATGAATCAGCTTCATCCGCATCCCGGTGGGACGCACGTGAGCATCAGCATTGTGCCAAAGCATCTGCATCATGGTTCAGAGTACAGGCTCTTCGGAGGTTAAGTGTTTCGACAAGAGAGTCCAAGGTTGCGGGTTCAAGTCCCGCATCCCCCTCCAAATCAATTATTTCGTACGGGGGATTAGATCAATTGGTAGATTATGGACTAACAGCATCAGCTTGAAATACTCCCTATCCTGTCGGCCAACCTGGGGGCCGGGAAAGAAGGATAAGACACCCGGTCCAGGCCGCGTACCTTAGTGGTTAAGGACAACACTTGCAAATGTCGGATACGTGGGTTCGAATCCCACCGCGGCCACAAAAAACGAACAATTCCACCGCCAGTTACGAGCACGTCACACCAACGTGTCTCCGCTTTGCAAAAGACGCTGTTTTCAGTTGATGCGCAACAGCCACTATCATAAAAACATGGGCTACTATTCAAGACACGCCATCTTTTTGATGGATAATGACATCCAGAAGTTGAAAACAATACAAAAACTTCCAGCGGACTATTGGCGAGGCAAGGTGGGGGTTCTATCATTTGTAACACATTTGGGCTTAGGCTTCTTTGAATCCAGAATCCTTTTGCTTATATTTGTTGTCTAAGACTTGTGATGTATGGCCGGAATACTGAACGAATACATAGACAAACGACTTAGCGTCAACGACTTACTCAAGGAGCTCGACAATCTTGTTAGCGCATACAACAAGATGACTGGTCGCTATCTCTTCATCTTCTCTTCCGATTTCACTAAAGGTCGAAGGGGTGTTGATGATATCGCTCTTTTCCAAGATGACTTCTACAACATTCAAGATATCCTTAGAGAATCGCCAGCAAAACAAATAGATTTCTATCTCGAGACTCCCGGTGGAAGTGGTGAAGCAGCGGAAGAGATTGCACGATTCCTCCACAACAAGTTTGATGAAGTTCGTTTCCTAATATGTGGAGAAGCAAAGAGTGCAGGAACTATCCTTGCGATGTCAGGCGATGAAATCTTAATGACCGATTCCGGCAGTCTTGGCCCAATCGACGCCCAAGTACGTATCGGCCGTCACACTGTTTCCGCCTACGACTATAAAGCATGGGTTGAAGGGAAGCGTATTGAGGCCGCACAGAATGGAAAGCTTAATCCCTTTGATGCCGTAATGGTTGCTCAAATATCTCCTGGTGAGATATATGGAGTATACAATTCTCTGGAGTTTGCAACTGATTTAGTTAAAAAATGGCTTGTTGAGTACAAATTTAAGAACTGGACCATTACATCATCAGGGAGACAAGTGACACAACAAATGAAGGTCGACCGAGCGAAAGAAGTTGCCGATTTCCTTTGTGACCATATGACATGGAGGTCACATGGCCGATCTTTAAAGATAGAGGATTTGAGAAAATACCTCATCATTGATCGGATTGACGATAATCCCGGATTGGCAGATATTGTCTATCGTGTCAATACGGTTCTTAGATTGATTTTTAGCAATTCAAGCATCTATAAGGTTTATAAGACACAGGACACATTCTTATCTAAAACAGCGATGAATGGTGTTCCCAATTTACCTCAGCCGATGCCTATGACGCCAGGTAAAAAAGCACCTGCTCAAGCTGTTCAGAATGTTGAGCTTGAGATTATTTGTCCAAAATGCCACAAAAAGCATCTCGTTCCTGGGTACGTCAATATATCTAGCCAACAAATTAAGGCATTAAATTTGCCAGTAAACCCTTTGGTTACAGATAACAACACATTAGTTTGCGATAATTGTGGATTTGAGTTAGACTTAAAGCCTATCAAGAATCAAATAGAAATGCAGCATAAAATTAGTATTAGCTTCAAATAATATGGAGACAATTAGGCTTCGGGTTTCTTTTGACGGTAAAGACTTAGCCCCCGTACTCGATTTTGTTGATAGCACACAAAGAGGGCTGTATACTGACAATGAACCCATTACACATTTGGATCGAATTGACGATCTAAGACTAGACTCCGTTCAAGAATCTTCTATTTTATATGGAATGATGTTTTGAAAGCGATGAGAGTCCATCTATTAAACAAACAACACTTTCACAGGGCCAGTTTCAGAGTTGAACTGGTCCTGTTGCATTTATGAGAGATCACCCGTCGTGTCGGGTATGGCTATCCCCAAAGTGCCCCCACTTGACGCCCATCTGCACCCCAGCAGGTGGGCTAGTCATTTCCGATAATCGGGACCGTGATTTCCGAAACGCTCCAAAAACGTCTTTGCATTCTTCAAGTTCGAGAACGGAATCATAGAAGGATAGCCGTAATTCTGGTAGGCTTCGGATTGTTCTATTTGCTTGAGGCCGGATTCCAGTTCTGCCAGAGGCTCACCGGCCAGAGCACCGGAACGGATGTGTGGAACGAAGGCGTCCCAAATACGTGACACGGTGTAGTCCGGGGAATAGATGTCATCAAACCAGCACCAGTGTTCATCCGCAACGAAGTGCGCCGTGAGCGAATCCAGCAACTGAAGGTAATGGTCCACCGCGATTGCATACTCCCCATCTTCCAACGCCGAAAGGATGAACATATCGCCAAACCTGTATAGCAACCCACCGATAATGTCGCAATCCGGACCCAGGTTGCGCGGCGTGAAGATTTCTTCTTCGAGGATGTTGTTTGGCGGAAAGATGCTCATCTGTTCAATGGCGATGGAAATGGGTGTTCAGTTTTCGGAGGCAATGGACCTTGAACAGGCTATTTTCCCCGCCCCGCACCAAACATATACACCACATGCTTCACTCCCTCCGGATCATTCTTGCAGCATTCCTCATATTTCTTCCCAGAGCCACAAGGGCACATTGAATCATCCGTCAAACCAGGGAACTCTTCCGGGCTTTTGTGAATATGCTTTGTGGTGTAATGCCAGGCCATAAATGGATCCCTCCAATACTTCATCACCTCTTCCAGTAGCATGTAATTGTACTGATCCTTTCTCCCATTTCCGTCACTCAGAAAAGCAACTGCATACTTGTGCTCTGGATCAAAAACAAGCGCTAAACCTTCAAGGGCAGCGACCTCAACAGTATCATAACACATCTCCCCATTATAAACATATCCAGGAAAATGTCCGCAGTGATGCCGTATCGTTCTTTTCTTACCACAGATACTGCAAGTCCTCTTCTTTATCAGAATCTCCGTGCTCATGAAGACCTTATACGGATACAAACTCTGCAGCTGCCAGACCATCATACTTATATACTTCACAGCATTCAAAGTCCCGGGGAAGTTCCGTAACAGATTGCCTACCGCAATCTCAATTGTCTCCAGCAAGCACCACGCCTCATAAAACTGCTTTTCGAGAAGCATTGTATGTACTTTCCTGAAATCTCGATGAATGCGCAAGATAGCCATTAAAGCCCAAGAAGTATTGGCTTTTTCCACATCTCCCTGTTGCCGATAGCCCAACCTCAACTCATCTACTTCCTTTATAGTAGCATCAAAGTCAAAGCCCTTGTCAAAGATATGCTTCAGTATTTCAGAGGCCCTATTATTCATTCCAAAGCTTTAGGATTTCATCCGACACTTCTTTGTAATCAGCAGCAGGTCCATCATATCTGAATTCCTTTCTTCTTCCAGTGCTATCCTCTACGGTGATGGAGAATTCAACCTCAACTGGCTTTTGAAACTCCTGTACTTCAATGACCGGTTCGGATACTTCAGGTCTATTGCACTGGTTTGCGATATACCCGCCAAGGATGCTTAAGAATAGAGATAGCGCAATGTCTTTCAAGATGAACTTGCCCAGTCGAATCTTGCGAGAGTTCAGCTCTATTTCCACATACTCATCTTCTCCGATGCAGATTTCAACTCTATCCCCCACTTGTGATTGGAGATAAGCAAACAGTTCCATTGTGCCAGACATGAAGGCCATGGGCTGCTTGGACATCATGGACGGAGCAATGAGAATGTCAGCTGACATAACATCGTTCCTCAAACCATCCGGCAATTCCACCATCTGAATCAATTCCTCCCGACTCCGGGCTTCATTAACAATCTTGAGTCTCTCCATATCTTTAATACACTTGCCTTAATACTAATTCCTATGATTAAACTCAAATTATGGATTTGGAATCAATTCGGACAATTCCTTTAGAGCCAAGTACTTATAATTGTTGACATAATAATCCTTCCGAATCTCTGCAACTTTATCTTTAAGCTTTTGCACCTTATCCTTTTTGTATTGTGGAAGCATATAGGTCGGCAGATTACTCACGGCATCAAAAAAGTACTCTTCCAAGGAAGTGCAGCACCAAAATACGCGACCCGCGATATGATCCTCCAACTCATACGATGAATAGACTTTACCATTCATCACATTCCAATATTTAAGAATCCTTATAAGCCTCTTTATTTGATAATTGTACCTAGTATTTGCGTCATTCACCTTCTGCTGAATGTTAGAGGGATTCGTTGTCATCCATTCAGCATAATCAGAAGCAGGCGCTGGTATGTAGTAGGTATCCGACCAAGAATAGTCTTGATATGCAGGTACAAGCTCAAACTTAATGTGACTTAATTCCAAGACTATTGTAGGACTGCTCTGATAGACTTCCGACGTTGAGTATTTATTCTCCACAAAACGCCTCAGCCAGCTAAGCATCGTTGTCGGTTTAAACTTGTCTTTATTATCAAACACAATCATATAGTCAATGTCAGAACCGTAATCTACGCGACGAGGAAGTATTGTTTCACGAACACTTGAGCCAAATTGATATTGCTGCTTTATATCATTGCCAAACCATGAGATTAATCGGGATCGAAGTGTCGATACCGATGTTGCAATATGGCTCTTTTCATCATCGCTTAGGACAAGGCTTCTCGCAACTGCAACTAAGTGTGTATTAGGAGTATCCATTAGTCAAATATCAAAAATAATACTGCAATCCATCAGGAGTCAGTGCTTGCCTCGGGATATTGTCGTGATAGTAGCGACTGATAGAAGGAATCTTGTTGGCACCGGCAATAATAATTGAAGGGTTATAGCGGATATCTAGTTCTTTAAGGCAGGGAAACTCGGTATAGACCAAGCCTATGTTGATGTGATTGTGGCTTATGATAAGTTTGCGGAGGCCGGTAAGGGTTGAAGGTAGAATGAAGTCAATTCGGTTGTAGTCTGCAATGAGTTCACGGAGCGTTGAATTGGATATGCTGAATGGGATAGACCTTAACTGATTGTGGCCGATTGAGAGGGTGCGAAGGTGAGGCAAGGCCATCACGAAGTCCGGGATGTGAATGATGTCGTTGTAGGACAAATCCAGCACGCGGAGTTGTTTCATACCGGCAATCTCTTCAGGAACCTCTGTAAGACCTTGATGGCTGAGATTGAGTTTCCGGAGGTTTGGAGAAAACATAGGGATGCGTTAACTTTGCAGAGTCGGACTATGGAGGGTAGCGACGTTAAACAACGGAGTGATATCCCAGGCTAACACAGGTCTCATTCTATACTCGCAAAGGGTAAGCGAGGATATCTGCGGGATACTGGGAGTAGTGCCCAGGCTCAACCACGAGGACTGCAATGGGTAAGCAGGCATCGGAGTGTGGATACTGGAAAAGCAAATCATTCTGATCCTCACACACGGCCACCGCAAGGTGGCTGTATTCATTTCTGGACTTCCTTATACTTTGCCAGGAACTCATCAATGGAATATACCGAACGGGCCTCCAATTTCTTCCTAAATAACTTGTATAGCCATTCTGGGACAAGGTATCCGGCGTTGCGATGCGTAAACAACAGCTCCTGTATCTGGATAATAACGGTTTTATGCACAGGGCGCCCAGAAAGGGCATTTTTCATTTCTTGATTTACCATTGATTCCAGAGATTCTCGTGCTTTTTTATCATTTTTCTCATCCAAGATAACTGATAAAAGCCATCTGGCTGTTGGTGTCATCGGAATGAGGCTAAATGTAATGAAAGCAACCCAGTCATTTTGCCTAATTGCCCCGCAGACTATAATGCAGACACTAAAGACAATAGCGACTATAATACACAGTTGATAATACCTTCTACGCAGATATGAGTCATATTTCAAACAGTCTCTTTGGCAAAGAAGGATTGCTGTATTGATGTCTTGAATATCCCCAATCCCTACTTTAAACCAGTCATGCAAGCGAGGTGGTATTTTGGAAGATTTATGGTCATAGACATTTTCATATGACGGCTTGCTTCCCCATAAATGATGATTCCAATCCAACCCATATAATTCGGTCTCCAGAAGTTGCTGGATTCGTGCGGAGAGATTTCGTTTATTCGAGATTATGTAGTCAAGAACAGGGCCGATAAGAAGCGAAACAAAAGTGAGGGACGTAAGCGCAATCCCCACCCACGAAATATCCGGACTGAAAACACGCACCATTGCCAACACAACAATAAGAATGACGCATAAAACAAGTCGAAGGGCCTTCCATCTTTTAGCTGCTTTATACAGATTTCGCTGGGCGCTAAGCTTGTCCAGGATTGTCTGGTCGTTCTGATGCTCTATAATCTTATTCATAGCTCAATAACCTATGTCCCATACTCCGGGAACTTATCTCCAAATACCGAATGCCATAATCTGATTGCATCCTTGATATTGCCCTCTTGCTCCTTCCTGATAGCATGGTATGCTGCAATCCAAGAGATGTTCGCTACTTCTGATAAATGATTCTTAGTCTCCGTATCCAGGTCATTTAAGTCCCCTTGAATACATTTGGGGCCTCTGACCGGCGCCTTAATGGCATCTGCAAGATACCGAAGCACCCGCTCTACCCTAGTTTTCCAACTCATCCCCAGCGGCATAGGGTCCGATTCGATGCTATCCAGCACCATCTGCTCAAACATGTACGAAGAAACTGCATCACCCCACTTAAGTCCCTTCCAATACTTCATCAAACGAATCAACGGGGTTACCAAACCAGAATGCCTCTGGTCACAAATAGTCACCCTATTCCTGTCAATACGAGGATCTGTATTCTTCCAATTCCCCTGGCCATCAGGAATGAGGTAGAACTGCTGCGCAGTGTAGAAACACGGAACAATATCAAAATTCCAAGGATAAGAAGAGAGCTGCAGACGTGCCGCTTCGTGGTCCCGGTGCTTTTCCGCCTTCTTATAAAACTCCACCTGGTTCAAAGCACCGATTAGCAGATTGACCATCTTCCTGGAATTGAGAGAACCGTCCTCCTCAACACATTCTTTGATTACAGGGATACTCTTGTCGAAGATGACCCGATATAACTCATTCTCAACCACCGTTTGATAGCTTCCTCCAACTCCATTGAAACAAACCATCATATCGATATCATCCAGCTCCTGCTTTTTCGTCTTCCGCTCAAACGAGCCAAAGTTGAGGCTCATTCCGGAATACAGTCGCGGCAACAGGCCCTTCTGCGAAAGGCCCTCGATGTTCTGCAGAACAAAATCGCGACTCTTTCGCGCAGTTTTTGTTTGTTCCGGGTCCAAGTCTACACACTCCCGGCGAAACACATCAAAACATCTGTCAACAGCATAAGGCATAACTCACAATTAACCCGACCTAAAAAAACCGAAACAAATTATCAAAAATACAGGCAATTATCATTTCGCACAACCGAACCCGAAACAAGTAAAAAACGGTTACTCATACTGATTCTTACGCCTATACTTCTCCCCCATCTCCAGCAACTTTTCAAACAAGGCCACTCTGTCTTCTTTCATCTCGCCGGCATTAAGGAGTTTTTTGTTATGCTTGAGCCAGTTTCAATACTTGAAACGCTCTTCGGGGTTGTGGCGGGAGGGATTGCGGTGATTCAACTCAATGAATGCCTTCACCTCAATGTACCTTTCCAGCCATCTTTCATCCTGGGTCACTGCCTACTCCACCCTCGTCACCAACTCCCCTACAGACTTCCGTACACAGTGCATGGCCGAAGGCTCACTCCCAGCGGCAGGATACCCCACATTGATCATGGCCACCAACTCATACCCCTCAGCGTCCGGAAGAATATTCCGCAACAAAAAATGATCGAAAGAGCCGACCCAGAGGGTGGTCAGGCCCTCGTTCTCAGCTGCCAGCATCAGATACGTGGCGACGATGGCGGCGTCCACCTCGGCGCCGTTCTTGCCGTCGTAGCGCCGCACCCACGCATCCGCAGGCCGACAGCCCACGACCAACAGCAGCGGCGCGCCATAGTTCGAGCGCGTCACGCCCTTGATGGCCTCCAGCGTCTCCGGACGGGAGACTGCCCAGATATGCACCGGCTGCTTGTTCACCGCCGTCGGCGCAATCCGCCCGGCTTCCAGGATCCGGTCCACCTTCTCCTGCTCTACCCCCTCCCGCCGCAAACGCGCGGCAGGAGTAGCGGCGATTCAGTACGTCATTGAATTCCACAAGCTTATAGCGTCATTATATCCTCCGGCCCCAACGGCTCATACCCACCATCCTTGCACTCCAGGATCACCGTGCCGCTCTCCAGGACCTCTACGCCATGCCACTGGCCGATGGGGATGCACAGCGCCACGCAATCGCCGCCAGGCGCCAGGTCGATGACCTCCGTCACCTCGCACGCCTCGTTGTAAAACACCTCACGAAGATGCCCCCGCAGGCACACCACCGTCTCAGAGGATTTCATGTGTCGATGGATGGGCAGCGGACTCCCCGGCTCGATGGCATTGAGCATCCGCTGGGAGCCGTCGGAAGGGGAATTCCGTAGGTCCATGTTCATTCGCAGCCGTGGCGAGGCTTTCGCCTGGGCCGTCAAGTCATCCAGTATAGCTTGTGTAATCTTCATAATTCAAAACCCTTTCAAACTTAGTATGATGTTTGATTTTACTTTAATCATTATCCAACAAAGCCTTACCTGACACTGTCAGATAATACTTCTGACCTGGATTGTTTGGCGAGTCTGGAATGGTCATTTCAAAATACTTCCCAAGTAGCGGGTCAATATACTTCCTCTTCATCTTGTAGCGGTCAGATAAGCCCACGTGTTCTGCAATCTCGGACAACGAACGTGCTTCAACGCAGAAAACAGCGATAGTCTTGAGGACATTGAAGTCCAAGCCAAGCTCCTTGCCAACTCCTTGCCAACCCCTTGCCGGTTAGATTGGACCCGCTTTCTTTTTCCGTAGTCTTTACCGTAGCCCTACGAAATACAATCCTCACAAACCCGCTAGAATACCTTTGCTGTAAAAAGGTGATCAAAGAAAGGATTATTTCTCTCTTTAGCATTCCTAAGCAAAGTTTGAAAATCCAATGCTTCAAGATGCAAGTTCAAATCAGGGTTAATTTTGTAATACGACCCGAACGGAGTCTTTCTCCACAGGTGACTTAGATTGTAATCAACAAGTGGTTCTGGCATCTCGTCCATAACAACATAACCAAATTTGGGGGTGTCCTTTGTGACCTTAACTACTTGTCCCTTCCAATTCTTCTTCTCCTTTTCTTTTCCAAACAGGAAATTATCAAAGTATGGTTCTACTAGTTCCGAGAACTCCCACCGATAATCATTATTACTCTTCTGATGGGCAGTATCTCCTGGTCGTTTAAATTCAAAAATCACCATTGAGCCAATCTCACCCATATCTTTATCTCCGTATGAGATAGCATTGTTCACCAGTAAATGATTATCGTTTATCATCACCATGTCTGGTTCCTTTGAGCTCTTTATCTGACTCATCGAAGTAATGGAACGATCAGATGCGATGTACCGAAAAGTAGAGAACCTGTCATCCAACAGCCAAAGGTTATGGTACTGATAAGTAACAGTTTCATTCGTCAAGCCCATCGGGAAAATCAAGTTATGAATCATGCTCTCCAATTCATACTTTCCATTCTCCTTCATCTCAAGCATTTTCTCAAACAATCTTATAATGGCTTTTCGACGTGCGACATATGCTACCAAAGAATCCGCATCATACGGAGTTCTTTTCTTAATCAGTTCAATAATCTCCTGTATTTCCCCCTCATTTGCCTCACGCAGTTGTATAAACTGTTCGATCTTTTCAGCGATTTTTTTATTCTCTGTATAGGCCACTTTATGCAGATATTCATCCTTTTTATCATCTGATAGATTAGGAGGCATCGCCTCAAGAATATCATCTCTCATTATGAAACTCCTATACTCTGGTGATACCGTTGTTATATAGTTTTTTACCTCTTCTATATTCCTCTTTTTTGTTTCAATGGCAAACGTTTCGTACATAGTCGACACTTCTGTGGAAATGCTGCGCAGTAAGTCTTCTATCGTTATTACAGACTCTATCTCCATTCCAGAAAAGACAGGCTCATCATCTGCTTTTTCTGGAATCTTAAAGGCCGTTCTTGAGTTATTCACTCTTTCATCCAAATAATCGGAGACGACATAAATGTCTATGAACTTGGACTCTCCATTCTCACTGATTGGGTAAGTGTACAGCGAATCTACATCTGCAAGATTTTTCTTGTTACCAACTACACGCGAGTTGGCGCAAAAAGATACATAATTATATTTTCGGCTTGTTGTTTTGTCAGATTTCACCACATAAAGATGAAACTTCTCTCCTTTGACTACAATATCTTTTTCCTTTTCCCTAGACTCCATGGAATAATAGGCATTCACACTCAAGGAACAATTCTTCCCGTCGCTCGTCTTTTCGATAATATTTATATTCGGAAGCGTGCCACAAAGATAGTATATAAAACAATGATCCATTATCCCTCTGGCTATTTCCTCGGCATTGTGAGCAGTTCCAGAGATCAATTCCTTATTATTGCAGTTTCTCAACACCACCTTGGTCTGTGGTAGTGTTTCTGTAATCTCATCCAATTGCTCTTCAGTTATTTCATTATCTACATCGAAAACAAAAGAGCGTCTCCACCACTTTCCCTCCTCTTCATAAAGGCTCGTTATTTCCATCCTCTCAAAAAGAGCAAGTATAGTAAAACGCCCTACACCTTTACAACCATACTTTTTATTCAATTTCCCGTAAGGCCTTTTAAAAGACGTATAGTTCGCTTCCGTGAATCCCTGACCATTATCAATGATAGTTATATTCTGGATTATGGGAACTCCACGACCAAACAAATCAGAGACGAACTTTCCATCCTCACGCTCGATGATGATTTCAATCTTCTTTTCATCACGTTCTACCTTATCAAGGCTAATTATAGAATTGACCACAGACTCATAAAGGGGAAGAAAAACTTCTCCTTTATTCAAATCTATTGTACTTACGAGATCTTTAACTTTCAGTTCCATACGAAGCATAATTGTTTATATATCACCTCATCTTCTCCAGTATTAGACTTTTACGTGATGATTCCCAAGTGTTATAATCACGCGGGTCGTTTCTATCCCAATTTTCCCACCCCTCTCAACTCATCCTTAATCCCTCTCGCAGTGGCGTCCAGCCATTGTTTCCACTGACGTTTCAGCTCTTCTTTCTCCGATGCCGAAATAGCTAAATGATCAATCTCTGCCTCTCGGAACTTCGAAATCACTTCTTTCGCGAAGTCTATCTGCTGCTCTGGAATCCGTCCATTAATGAAGCATGAGGCAAGTGCAGTTCTAAATGCGGCAGCATAATATGGGCCGATTGGATTCATATTCATTCACGATACTCTTACGTTCTATTTCCCGAGGGTACTCATCACCTCCCCCTCCCCCAACGGCGCATACGCCCCATCCTTACTCTCAAACAGCACACTCCCGCTTTCCAGGCATTCCAGCGAATGCCATCTCCCTCTCTCCACATTCAGGCATCTCAGTTCACCATTCGCGTCCAGCACGACGGATTCCGTCTCTTTTCCCGAATCATCATAGAAATGCCAGCAGATCTTCCCTCGTAATATAGCAACTGTCTCTGAAGAGGAAATGTGTCGATGGATAGGCATCACAGTCCCCGGCTCGATGGCATTCAGCATCCGCTGAGACCCGTCAGAAGGCGAATTCCGCAAATCCAAATTCATCCGCAGCCGCGGCGAGGCCTTTGCCTGGGCGGTCAACGAATCCAATAACTTCTGATCGATAATCATACCCCCTCCGACTCAAAAATCCTCTCCATCATCTGCCACTTCTCTGCCGAGGAGGCCTCAACGGAGCAGCCCTGGAACTGCGAGACATAGGCCTCCCACTCTGCCTGGCGGGGTAGCGTAGCCAACCTGGCCATGTCGCGCTCGAAATCGAAGCCGTCCACTGTGTCCATAATCATAAAGAGGTCCAGGCCGTGGCGCCAGATTTCCATGGACAGGATGCCCACCTCGTGCTGGCCGGCAATGACCTCCGGCCACACGTGCCGGTGCGCGTCAATATACTTGGAAACCAGCTCGGGATCGTCCACGAGCCTCAGGGTCTGACAGTAACGTTTCATACTCTGGAAGAAAGCCGGCGGGCACGCCAGCCGTAAATTGCAACTATAACAAAACACAAAAGGGGCAACAGGTAGCTCACGTTCACTGCTGGATGCCCGAAAACGGTTCCGCAGTCAATCACCATCCCCTGCAGAGGCGGCATAAGGGCGCCGCCCACAATGGCCATTACAAGGAAAGCCGCGCCAAGGGACGCATCCTCCAGCGAAACCTTCTCCAGGGCCGTCCCATAAATCGTAGGGAACATAAGGCTCATAAACAGACTGATACCCACCAGGCAATAGAGCCCCGCCTTACCCACAATGAGCACGGCGCCAAGCGAACACAGCGCCGCGCAGATGCCGAAAATCACCAGCAGCCGGCGCCCGTCCACAAACTTCATCAGCCAGGTGGAAACGAAGCGGCCTGTCAAGAACAGGCACATTGCCAGGATGTTATAGTTCTGCGCCGTGGCCTTGGCAATTCCAAGATTATCGGCATACTGGATAATGAATGTCCACACCATAATCTGCGCAGCCACATAGAACATCTGCGCAGCCACGCCCTCGCGGTACACCGTGTTGTGCCAAAGATTCCGAAGAGTAACGCCGATGCTGTTCTGCTTCTGCCCTGCCGATGACGCCGCGGGCACCTTCACCAGCGCGATAATCACCAGCATTACCAGCACCACCACCCCAAGAGCCACATAAGGATTGCGGATGACGGCCAGATCGTGAAGACGGATCGAAGCCTTTTCCGCCTCCGAAAGCGTAGGGAACACAACGGCACCCGAAGCATCACGCGCATCGCTCAAAAGATTTGGCAGCACAATCATGGACGCAACCGACATCCCCGCAAGCGAACCCATAGGATTGAACGCCTGGGAAAGATTAAGCCTTCGGGTAGCATTCTCCTTGGAACCCAGCGACAGGATGAAAGGATTTGCCGTAGTTTCCAAAAACGCCAGGCCGAAAGTCAGGATATACAACGAGAAACAGAAGAACGTAAAACTCTGCCTTGCCGCTGCCGGAATAAAGAGGAAAGCCCCCACGGCATAGAGCGCCAGGCCAAGCAAAATACCCTTCTTATAACTGTACTTTCTTATAAACAGCGCGGCGGGAACCGCCATAGTAGCGTACCCGCCATAAAAAGCAAACTGAATGAGCGAAGCCTTCGCCGCAGGCAGTTCCATCAGCGTCTGGAAAGCCGCAACCATAGGGTTCGTAATATCGTTCGCAAAGCCCCATAGCGCAAACAGCGCCGTTACGGCAATGAAAGGAACGAGGTATTTCTTCTCTACCAGTCTCATCCTACATACCTCCCCGCCTTATGGTTAAACGGATAGCCTCCGGATGCACCGCAAGGAATGACTCAACATCACGGACCACTAGGATGAGATATCCGCCACCGCCCGCGCCGGGCATCTTCCAGGCAAGAACGTCATCCATTGCGCTGTACTTGTCGATGTAGCCCTGCACCGAACCCTGGATCATCGCCGGGAACATGGCTGTCTGCGCAGCGAAGCTGTCGCGGAAAGCCGCCGCAAAGGGTTCCAGATCACAGGAGACAAGGGCATTCCAACAGCGGTCTGCGGCATCAGCCAGAGCTTTCACCTTAGGTTCAGTAATATCTTTTCCTTCCACCACGCTGCAGCCGGGGCGGCGCGGCTCCATGGGAATCATGGTAAGGTGGCTTTCCAGCCAGCCGAGCACACGTTCGTCGCTACAGGTCTCTATCTTCAGAGGCCAGAAGTGATTGTCGTACCAGTGCCGGCACACTCCAGGGATGCATATTCCAATTGCATCTTGAGCCCCACTGATTATTCCGTCCTCACGCTCCGGGCTGTTCTCAAAGCAGAAAACCAGCCTCGCAAGCATCTCCGGATCCATATTCGGAAGCTGGTAAGGCCATATCTTCCGAATCATATTTCGGGTACTGGTGCTAAGACCGCAACGCTCGCGGACCTCGAAGGTGGGCTCTATGCTCACGGTAATGGCCCATCCGGGAGCGAAGCAGGAAACATACGGCTGGTCTATCCATGTGCCGGCAAGGTCCACACGCGTGGGAACGCGGCTTTCGGATTTTTTGAGATCGGTGCTAGAACGGGCTGTAAGGCCTTCGTGAGGGTCTCTCTGCAGCACAACGTACTGAATGCCGCGCTCTTCGCACACCTTCCTCTTTTCTTCGCTGCCGCCATCGGCATTCACAACTAGGATGTCCGGCTTAACGATATCCAGCGTGGGCAGGAAATCCAGCACCCCGCTTCCGGCGTTCACGAATGCGTCCTTCACATAGCGGATGCTCTTCACCATGAACAGGCGCTCCTGCTCGCTGTACACCGTCTTGTGATGCTTATATCCTTCAATGGTTTTGTCGCTGCCTATTCCCACGTACAGATCGCCGTACTCCGCGGCCTGGCGGAAGAATTCCACGTGGCCGGAATGCAGAAGGTCGTAGCAACCGGATACAAATACTTTCTTGGGCATTACCTTTCTGCTCTCATGGGGTTATTCAGGAAGTCCTCATAGGAAAGGCGTATGCCGTCTTCCAGTTCGGTCTTGTATGTCCAGCCAAGGGCCGCCGCCTTGCTCACGTCCAGAAGCTTGCGGGGCGTGCCGTTGGGACGGGTGGTGTCCCACTCAATGCGGCCCTTGTAGCCCACAACCTTTGCCACCAGTTCTGTCAACTCTTTAATGGTAAGTTCCTTGCCGGTTCCGGCGTTTACGGTTTCGTTGCCGCTGTAGTTGTTCATCAGGAAGACGCACAGATTAGCCAGATCATCCACGTACAGGAACTCGCGAAGCGGAGAACCATCACCCCAGCAGGTCACGGATTCCAATCCGGCAACTTTGGCCTCGTGGAAACGACGGATAAGCGCCGGAAGCACGTGTGAGTGCTCCGGATGGTAGTTGTCGTTGGGCCCATACAGGTTCGTAGGCATAACAGAAATATAGTCTGTGCCATACTGCTTGTTCAGGAATTCGCAATACTTCAGACCGGAAATCTTTGCCAGCGCATAAGCCTCGTTTGTCTTTTCCAAAGCGCCCGTGAGAAGGCAGCTTTCCGGCATGGGCTGGGGTGCCATACGGGGATATATGCAGGAACTTCCCAGGAACTCGAGTTTCTTGCACCCGTTTTTCCAAGCCGCGTGAATCACGTTCATTTCAAGAATCATGTTCTCGTACATGAAGTCTGCAAGAGCGCTCTGGTTGGCCACGATGCCGCCCACTTTGGCCGCAGCAAGGAACACGTACTCGGGCTTTTCTTCTGCAAAGAACTTCTCAACGGCTTCCTGCCTGGTCAAGTCCAGTTCCTTGTGGGTACGTACGATTATATTATCGTATCCCTGCCTCTTCAATTCACGAACAATGGCGGAACCCACCATTCCACGGTGTCCCGCCACATATATTTTGCTGTGTTTCTCCATCTTAGTCCTCCATGTGTTCACGGATGTACAGCTTGCGCACTTTCTTCATGTCGTGCTGCACCATAATCTTCACAAGGTCTTCGAAGCTGGTCTTCTGCGGATTCCAGCCAAGGACCTTCTTTGCCTTGGACGGGTCGCCGAGAAGCTGGTCCACTTCGGCGGGGCGGAAGTACTTCGGATCCACTTCCACCAGCACCTTGCCGGAAGCGACGTCAATGCCTTTCTCGTCCACGCCTTCTCCTTCCCAGCGAAGGTCGATACCGGCTTCCTTGAATGCCAGTGTGCAGAATTCGCGCACGGTGTGATACTGCCCCGTGGCAATCACGAAGTCCTCGGGCTTTGGCTGCTGAAGGATTAGCCACATGCACTCTACGTAATCCTTAGCATAGCCCCAGTCGCGAAGGCTGTTCAGGTTTCCGAGGTACAGTTTATCCTGAAAGCCCTGGGCGATACGTGCTGCGGCAAGGGTGATCTTGCGGGTGACGAAGGTTTCGCCGCGGCGTTCGCTTTCGTGGTTGAAGAGGATGCCGTTGCAGCAGTACATATTGTAGCTCTCGCGGTAGTTCTTCATTATCCAGAAGCCGTAGAGTTTAGCCACGCCGTACGGGCTGCGGGGGTAGAAGGGGGTTGTTTCTTTCTGGGGTACTTCCTGTACCAGGCCGTAGAGCTCGGAAGTCGATGCCTGGTAGATGCGGCATTTGTCGGCGAGGCCGGCGATGCGCACTGCCTCCAAGAGGCGGAGGACGCCCATTGCGTCCGCATCGGCCGTGAACTCCGGCACGTCGAAACTCACCTTTACGTGGCTCTGTGCGGCCAGGTTGTAGATTTCGTCGGGTTTGATTTCGGAGATGATGCGGATGAGGGACGAGCTGTCTGTCATATCGCCCCAGTGAAGGTTCACGAGGCGTTTCTTTTTCATATCGCGCACCCATTCGTCCAGGTACAGGTGTTCGATACGGCCGGTGTTGAAGCTTGAGCTGCGGCGAAGGATGCCGTGAACTTCGTAACCTTTTTCAATCAGGAATTCGGCAAGGAACGACCCGTCCTGGCCCGTGATGCCGGTGATTAATGCTACTTTTGACATGGTTATATTTATTTCTATTTACAATCTAAAACTTCCTCCACACCATCTTATTCACCACCCCCACGTAGCTCTGAATGATCCGCACCACCTTCGTACTCACATTCTCGTCCACGTAATCGGGCACGGGAATGCCCGGCAGGCCGTCGCGAATCAGCGAAACGGCCACGTCCACGCTCTGCAGCAGGCCCTTCGTGTCGATGCCGCTAAGGACGAAGCAGCCCTTATCCAGCGCCTCAGGCCTCTCTGTGGAAGTCCTGATGCATACCGCCGGGAATGGATGGCCTATCGAAGTGAAGAACGAACTCTCCTCCGGCAGGGTGCCCGAATCAGACACCACGGCAAATGCGTTCATCTGAAGGCAGTTATAATCGTGGAAACCAAGCGGCTCGTGCTGGATTACACGAGGATCCAGCTTAAATCCGCTAGCCTCAAGCCTCTTCCGCGAACGCGGGTGGCAGGAATACAGAATTGGCATATCATACTTCTCCGCCATCTTGTTAATCGCGTTGAATAGCGAGAGGAAGTTCTTCTCCGTGTCGATATTCTCCTCACGGTGCGCAGAAAGCAAGATGTACTTGCCTTTCTCCAGGCCCAGCCTGGCGTGGATATCCGAAGCTTCAATCTCCGCCAGATTGTTATGCAGCACCTCTGCCATCGGAGAGCCCGTCACATACGTACGCTCCTTGGGCAGACCGGTATCCGCAAGATACCTGCGGGCGTGCTCCGAGTACGCCATGTTCACATCTGAGATGATATCCACAATTCTGCGGTTGGTCTCCTCCGGCAGGCACTCGTCCTTGCAGCGGTTGCCGGCTTCCATGTGGAAAATGGGGATATGGAGCCTCTTGGCACCAATAACGCTCAAACAGCTATTCGTATCTCCCAGAACCAGCACGGCATCGGGCTTTACCTCAACCATCAGCTGATAGCTCTTGGCGATGATATTGCCCATGGTTTCACCCAGGTCGTTACCCACGGCTTCCATATACACGTCGGGGTCTGCAAGCTTCAGGTCCTTGAAAAACACGCCGTTAAGGTTGTAGTCGTAGTTCTGCCCGGTGTGCGCCAGCAGGCAGTCGAAATACTCTCGGCATTTATTAATCACGGCCGCCAGGCGGATGATTTCCGGCCTTGTACCAACAATTATCAGAAGCTTCAGTTTTCCGTTATTCTTGAATTGTGCCATATCTTTTACTTTACAGGTTCAAAATATGTATCCGGTTTTTCCGGGTTAAATACCTCATTGCAGTACATCACTGTCACCAGCTCCTCGGTCTCTGAAAGATTGATGATATTATGCGTATATCCCGGGAGCATGTGAACAGCCTGGATATTATCTCCGGACACTTCCCATTCCAGCACCTTGCCTTCAGGGTCGTTCAAATTCCTCTGCTGAATGAGCCCATGCCCCTTAACCACGATAAACTGCTCGAACTTGGTGTTGTGCCAGTGCTGGCCCTTGGTAATACCGGGCTTCGAGATATTGATCGAAACCTGCCCGGCGTTATGCGTATGCACCAGTTCGGTAAAGCTCCCGCGCTCATCCACGTTCATCTTCAGCGGGAATGCCGTCTTCTCATACGGCAGGTATGACAGATAGGTGGAATACAACTTCTTCGCGAACGAGCCGGCCGGAATCTCCGGGATCATCAATGTCGATGGCTGCGCGGCGAACTCCTTCAGCAGCTCCACTATCTCGCCTAGTGTCACGTGATGAGTCACCGGGCAATAGCAGTAGCGACCAGAAGCAGAAGGAATCACCTCCAGCCCTTCGAACTCACAGTGATGCTCCTGGCCTTTGAGAGCCGCTATCATCTCGTCCACCAAATCATCGATGTACAACAGTTCCAGCTCTACCGACGGATCATTCACCGTATACGGGAGGTCGTTGGCAAACGCGTTGCAGAAAGTTGCCACTGCCGAGTTATAGTTCGGCCGGCACCATTTACCAAAGAGGTTCGGAAAGCGGTACACCAGCATTCGGGCGCCCGTTTCGGCGCCATACTGAAGGAACAGATCCTCTCCCGCCTTCTTCGAGCGGCCGTACTCGGAGTTTCCAAAACGTCCCGTCAGCGACGCCTGCTGCGAAGACGACAGCATCACCGGGCAGGTATTGCCATACTTTTTCAGCGTATCAAGAAGGGTCGATGCGAAACCGAAGTTCCCCTCCATAAACTCGGAGGCGTTCTGCGGCCTGTTCACTCCTGCCAGATTGAACACGAAGTCTGCTTTTTCGCAGGCGTTTTCTAGCTCTTCCGGTGTGGAGTCGATATCGTATTCAAACACTTCGTCCACTACCACATTGCCATAGCAACGTGCCTTGCCGTCTTTGATATTCTTTAACTGCGCGCAGAGATTCCGTCCAACGAAACCCTTTGCGCCGGTAACCAGAATCTTCATTATTTCACGATGTTAGGAATGCCGTTCAGCTCGTTCTGGATGTACTCCAACGAAGCAATCTTGGCCTTGGTCTCTTCAAGATTCAGGCGGCTGGTATTATCGGAATTGAACTCCTCGATGGTGGCGCGCTTGGTGTCGCCGTCCTTGAAGTATTTGTCGTAGTTGAGGTCGCGATTATCGGCAGGTACGGCATAGAAATTCCCCATGTCGATAGCCTTCGCCGCCTCCTCCTTGGTGAGGAGGGTCTCGTACATCTTCTCGCCGTGACGTATGCCGATGACCTTGATGTCTTCCTTCTTGCCTCCGAAGAGTTCACAAACGGCCTCTGCCTGGGTCTGAATGGTGCAGGCGGGGGCTTTCTGGACCAGGATGTCACCGTTCTTGCCGTGCTCGAAGGCGAAGAGGACGAGGTCCACGGCTTCTTCGAGGCTCATGATGAAGCGGGTCATCTTGGGCTCGGTGAGGGTGATGGGATTGCCCTTGCGGATCTGGTCGATCCAGAGGGGGATGACGCTGCCGCGGGAGCACATGACGTTGCCGTAGCGGGTGCAGCAGATCTTGGTGTCACCAGAAAGGCGGCTCTTGGCCACGGCGATCTTCTCCTCGATGGCCTTGGTGATGCCCATGGCGTTGATGGGGTATGCAGCCTTATCAGTAGAAAGGCAAATGACGCACTTTACGCCTGCGTCGATGGCGGCGTCCAGGGTATTGTCGGTGCCGATGACATTGGTCTTGACGGCCTCCATGGGGAAGAACTCGCAGCTCGGGACCTGCTTGAGGGCGGCTGCGTGGAAGACGTAATCCACGCCTTGCATGGCGTAGTGCAGGGTGCTCTTGTTGCGGACATCACCGATGTAAAACTTGATCTTATTCGCCACTTCCGGCATTCTTGCCTGGAAGTCGTGGCGCATGTCGTCCTGTTTCTTTTCGTCGCGGCTGAAGATTCGGATCTCGCCGATGTCTGTCCTAAGGAAGCGGTTGAGCACCGCATTGCCGAAACTGCCTGTGCCTCCGGTGATAAGGAGGACTTTGTCTTTGAATACGCTCATGAGTTATATTATTATTTTTCTTTTCGTCCTTTATAATTATCGTATCAACAAAGATAGCATTAAATAACCGATTATTCTAATGAGTATTCTGTCGTATTGAAGCCTTCGCCTTCTCCAACGACTCCACAATATCTTCCGGTGCCAAAGTGCCACCCAGCATCCGGCAAACATACTCAGGGGTAACACACGCCGGATCCATAGAACAGGAACGAGCCTCGTTTTCCAAGAACGATTTCAACCTGCCAACAAGACCAACATCAAGCGTATCTTCCGGTCCGAGGGGTTCATACGCTGCATCCTTGCATTCCAAAATTACAGTCCCACTCTCAAGAGCACGCACAGTATGCCACTGGCCGATAGGAATGTTGAGCGCGACAACCGGCCCGTTAGGAGACAACTCGATAGACTCCGTGCAAACCATCTCTAGGTCATCATAGAACTCCTCCACCAGGCGCCCGCGCAGACACACCACCGTCTCTGAACTCTTTGTATGCCGATGAATAGGAAGTGGCGAACCAGGCTCTATTGCATTCAGCATCCGCTGACTCATATCCTCTGCAGAATTCCGCAGATCACGATTCATTCTCAAGCGAGGCGAAGTTTTCGCCTGGGCGGTCAAGTCATCCAATATAGCTTGTGTAATCTTCATAGCTTCATTTCTTCAACGATTCCAAATACTCCTCATGCAAATGATAATACTTCTTCATAAACAGCAGATACCCCAGAGCCAACACAGCCGCCACCACAACCAGATAAATCCAGTGTGCCAGCAGCGTATTCGGAATCAGATACACCATCACCAGCGAAATCACCAGCTGCAGCGCCATATAAATGAGCGACACAACCACGTGGCTCATCCCCAACTCATTCGCCATCAACTGATAAGCGTGCTTCCTGTGCGCCTCACCCAGGTTCTCGTGCAGCATCACACGATGCACAATCGTGCAGCAGCCGTCGATGCCATAGACCAGCAGGAAAATCAGCCAGGTAATATCCCGCGTCTTCATAATCAGGCAGCCGATCAAGAACAGCAGGATGAACGCTATCCCCACGCTCCCAACGTCCCCGGCAAAGCACTTCGCCTTGTTCTTCGGCCGGAAGTTGAAGAAGCTGAACACCAACACCGACAAAACAACCACCACAATCAGGTTCCCGTCTACGAACGGCCCCGCCAAATCCGACATCCGGTTCGCCAGCAACAGCGGCACCAACACCGCCAGCGAATACCCCGCCGTGATGCCATTGATGCCGTCCATGAAATTATAGATATTCGTCGCGCCCACGCACACAATCAGCGCAGCAATGCCGATGAGCGCCCATACCCACCAGGCGAACTCGCCGCCCGCGAAGCCCAGGCTCTGGACAATCTGCCAGAACAGCAGACCCATCGCCACAAACTGCACCACCAGCCGCACACTGTCCGGCAGCGAATGGATATCGTCCACGAAGCTGATGCCCGCCGCCAGCGTCACCGCCGCCAGCATCCACGGATACTGAAAGCCAAAGAATGCGCTCCACACCCACAGGCCGATGACGAAGATAATCCCGCCTCCGCGGATCACCACCTTCGTGTGCGAGCTCCGCTCGTTGGGCTTGTCGATGATGTTGCACCTGTCCGCGATGCGGAAATACAACCACTCGGCCGCCAAGAGAATGGCGGCAATAATCAAATAAGTAATCCAGCTATTCATAATCAAGGGATCCCGATGCTAAATCTCAGGCTTCTTGCTCTCGAGTTCGATGCAGAACAAGTCGAGACTTTTATTCCGTTTTCTGCAATTCTTGAGTTCTTTGGCGAGCTCCGAGCCAAGTTTCACGTAGTTCAACGACTTGCGTTCCGTGTCAACATAAGCTTTCACCCGCTTTTTATCCATACTGATCAACTTGGATAGCGTCTCTTTGGCACGGACGTGCGATGCCGTATCCGCGGTTTTGTTTTCAAACAAAGGGATGAGCCAGGCATCCGTTTCTTCAACGGCAATGGCATAGACAATCTTCTCACGGTAAGGCTCTGCAATGAGAGCTTTAACCTTCTCAACCACATTTTGACGTAGTTGTTCGGTATAAGCAGAAAAATCTACACCTTTCGTGCGCTGCGGTTCATCCACATCATATCCTTCTTGTCCCCGTTCTGCGGTGTCCACATGCACAATCAGCATCGCATCGCCCTCCAGCGAATCGAAGAATGCGCCTAAGAAATCCGCATCCTTGCAACTCTCAAGCACCAGTTGCCAATTGCTGAAATTCAAAGCCCGCAAATCCGTCTCGTCAAACGCTTCCTCTGGCCGTAGCACACGCATATCCGCACCATCATACCCTAACAACTTTTTTACAATGGCCTTGATAACATTCACGTCTGCAAACCCCTCTGCAATTATCCCAATCCTCATAACGCTTAAAACTCGTTAGGAACACCGCCAATCATTCCATTCATCCACATCTCAGACAGCTTCATCCGCCTTTCCGATTGGGGTTTAACCCGTATCTCGTTCACCCTGGTATCACCACTGTCAGAACGATCCACTGCAAACAATCTCGTATTTGGATCCCCCAGACGTAAGCCGTCAAGTACTGCCGGATTATGGGTCGTGATGATAACCTGTTTCCCATTCTCCTCTGCCAATGCTGTCATCTCTTTGATAAGAGACCTGCACAAACGAGGGTTAAGACCGGAGTCTATGTTGTCAATTGCAAAAAACACGGGGGTAGCCTTGCTTGTCATCAACACTAAATAGAAGAGCAGGATCAGTGCTCCTTCATTGGCGTTCTCTGCAGAGAAGAATTTGTTCTTTTTCTGCATATACCGGTCATTAAAGTATAGATTAGAGTTACTTCTACCCAATTTATAACCACGATATTTCATCTCACCTTCGGTGTCATACACCAAATCGTCCAGCCAAGTTATATATCGGTTTGCTATTCGTTCCACCTGTGAGATTTCCGCCTTTGTCATCTGATACATCAGGACATCCAGTCCCTCGCCATGCAGACCTATTGGGAACAGCTTTGAAGCAGAAGACAGTCCCCGGAGAGCATCGATAGAAGGAGAGTAAATCAAGTAACGAGAATACTGCGATTCAAAATCTTCAGGAGACACGTTCCTTCCCAGATATGCATACGCATCGGCCTTCCAAGGGGTATAAATACTATCCTCATCCTTTTTCGTTATCGTATATCTTACATAACCGTCCTCATTCTCAAACCGTAACCTGATAGCGCGGGATGCCACCTTGCCATAGAAAGAATTGACCATCAGTTCCGGCATGGCTATTCTGACCCCTCTCTGAGCCATACTGTCCAATTCTATGGTATTTCCATTCTTTGCTGCCACCATACCGATTGCCTCCAGAACGTTCGACTTCCCGGAACCGTTGGCTCCAATCAGCACATTCAGCCGGCCAAGTTCAAGATCCACCTTTTCTATGGACTTGAAGTTATTTATTACTATCCTATCTATCATATTAATAGTATTATCATCCTACAAAAATAACGAATCTCTCCCGAAAATATTGCATGAAAGAGCGTTTTTCTGATTGCTCCTATTTGCACGACCTCGGCTCTTTATCCATCAAAACATCCTTTTCCTGAATCCGCAATGCCCTCAACCATGATAAAACCGTGAGCATGCGTGCTCCTACTCGCTCGTAAGCAATGGACTTCTGCCAAAATCCTGGGCATTTACGAGTTGGGACTTGAGGTCCGAGACCTACGAATCGTAAATAGCAGTCACCTTTGTCCAAGCTATGCCATGAGCTAGATTCGTAGGGCACTTAGCGACCTGCCGTGAGTTATGGAAGCCATTATCCGTTCTCCGTAAAAAGAGTTTCATCGTTCGATGGGACTCTTTTTTGTTTCCTCCGCTTCAGGCACAGTGTCGCTTTCGCGCCACAGAGCCTTCCGCTTCGCACAGAGACCGGCTCCCATACGGTCGCCCGTCTCTTTATTCCACCTTACGGATATCCCATATTTTTTCAAGTTTATCTCTATCCAAAATATCAAAACGGTCTTTGTGAATAGCATAAGCCAACAAGTACTTGGGCCTACTCAAAGCAACGTATGCCACCTTCAATGACGGCAGCACATGTCCTTCTCCAAATCTGTGAACGTAGGGAACACCACAAAGCTGTGCACCAAAATGCTCACTTTCATACTTGTAGTTCTTGGTTTCTAAAAACAAAGTAGCAGCATGAGTCTCACCCTTGACTGAATGAACAGTGGCCACTTCTATCTCAAGTTCACCGTCTCGATACACATTAAAGCTCTGCTTCGCATTCTTTATCTGGTAGAAATCATCGTCTTTCTTCTTTAAAAAATGACTAATCACGCCAATCCCTGCGCTGAAGTCAAAAATACTGGCAAAATCCGATGAGATAAAAGCCTTCACATCCTCAAACACTTCTCCATCCACTCTATACTCCGAATTGCATATTTTCAACACCCACTTGGAGAGTTTTTCTATTATCTTTACATATACATCAGGTTTGGAAACCTCCAGATACTCCATCATAGATGTTTTAGAAAAAGCTCTTCCATTATCTTTCCTAACATCAGCTCTTACTAATACTGACACTAAGGCATCTAAAATGTGATTTCTATATTCCTGTGGATTATCCTTTACTGCATTCTTTTGTAAGAACGTATTCAATGTAACCTCCTCCACAAAAGGTTGTTTGGTTGTTTTTTGATTCTCAAATTGTGGAAAATAATAATGAATGGATTGGGATTCACCATCGTCACCCACTTTCTCCTTCCCCACATAACCAACAGCTTTAATATTTATACGATGAAGCGTATCTGCCTTCCGCTCATTGCCGGCAATGTCAGCAATCGAAACTCCTTCTATCTCTTTTTCCTTCAACAGCTTTGCAAAATCAGGTAGCACTTTCATTCCATCCGTATAAACCATCATTATGGGCTTAACTGAACGTACCGCCTCATTTCCCTCCAATTCTTTATTGTCCTCAATGCATACGGTTTTCAGCACCGTTGCTATTGCATCACCAAAACGTTTACTCTTATTCAGGGGTAATGGGTTTACTGGTGTCCAAGCACAATCACCTTCCGTATTATATATTGCCTGAAAGGGATCACCGAATCGCTGAACAACAACTCTTTCTCTATTAAACACCATATCCAAAAGATCAAGTTGAAGTTTATTAGAATCTTGTACCTCATCAATAAAGACATAATTGAAACGGGCTGAGATTGAGTCTCTTATTCCTGGTAACAAAGAGCAATAAGTGAATGCGATTGAATAAGCGTCCTCATATTTCAAAATTCCTTCATATTGAGCCGTTCTTCTCACTACTTCAAGAAAAGAAAATCTCGGTGAATCCTCTCCCTGTTTCACGGCTTTGGCCGCTATGCTTTTGTTATCGCCATAATGCCGGTAATACCGTCTTGTATAGAAATCATAATATGAGTTCAAAACCACATTCTCTATCTCAGCATGTACAGCATCCCAATTAACGACCCCTCCTCGTTTGTAGTTTTCAATTTCAACTAAGCTATATAAAGATTTCTTCTTGGCCTTGTCCAACTGTCTAAATCTCGACCAGAATTCTTTCTTAATCTTTATGATTGCCCTGTCATCATTAACATCAACCAATGGCTTATCAGAGAATGAATTAAAAAGTGGTATGGTTAGGTATCTATCCACAAACGACTGTATTGTGCCGCAATAATTTGGATAACTGAATAGCAAGTCTGCTTTGCCTCCAAAGCGCGCCTTTATCTCGTCAATGGCAACATTTGTATGGGTCAACACACAAATGCCAGAACCGTCTGCAAAAGGCATTCTATTAGAAAGGATAGACAACTTTGCCAACAAAACCGTAGTCTTTCCACTTCCTGGGCAAGCCTTGATATCCCTTGATTCATTGCAACGGATTACGGCCAACTTATCCTCTTCAAAGTCGGGTTGTCCAGGCAACATCACATCATGAGCTGCACGTATCTCTTCATCAGTAGCAAATGGTATCATGCTCTCTTGGGTGTTACATGTTCTATGGCATTCTTCAGATATACCAAATTTTCATCCGATTCAAATATAACCTTGCTATCAAGAACATTATCTTCCAAAATCTCTGCAAGGTATTGTGCTACGATGGCCTTGGAGACAGCCCCATCATTTATAGGTTTAAATATCTCGTACGCGACGGCATCATTTGTACCTTCCTTGAATTTTTCATCCACTTCATTCTTTGCTTCCGCCTTACTTACTGTCTTACCTGCTTGTTCTCCTTTAGCCATACAGACCGCCATTGCCAATTCTTTAAACAACCCACTCTTAGCTATTTCATATTCCAACGTCCAGTTCTTGGCAACAAAAAGTTTAATATCACCTTCAGGATAGATGGCAGCAAGGGTTTCCCTCTTCTTCTTCCGCAATTGTGTAATTGCATCCGCACTTATCTCACTTGCATTGTCTGTAAAGATTTTAATGGCGTCCTCACGCTCCTGTTTCTTAACGCCTTTACCCCTTACACCTGCTTTTTTATGGTGGGTCACATAATCATTCATCTCCGCTTTAGTCATCACAAACTCTGGCAGGTCATCAAAATCCACAGATGGACATTTGTCTGTAAGGGCTTTTTTCACTTCTTCCGTGCAGCGCAACAATTTTTTCGTCCTCCCTTCGTCTTCATCTCTATAGTATTCAATACTCCTAATGTCTAGATCCGTTACGATGGCCACAGGAATTCCCATTTTCTGACCGTCTCTACGCTGGAATATCTTTGCATATCGTCTATATGCAGTACTGCCAACGTTCACGATGGAAACGCCATAATCATGCAGAGGCCTTCCAATCACTTTTGCAATAGCAGGCAACAACAGATTCTCAGCGTCACCCTCAACCATAATAACACCACGAGCAAAGAATAGGTTCGCCTTGGTTGCATCGAGGAAACGATGTAAGAAGTTATAATCCCCATCACCACACTTTGTATAGGCTTTCCCCATAGGGAACACTTTGTCCTCTTTCAAGACAATTAAATTTTCCAAAGGAATATTAGCCGCTAAAGTGATGCTGTGAGTTGTAAGGATGAATTGTCCAAACCCCTCTTGTTTTCTTATGTAGTCGAGCATCCTCAATTGATACTGGGGATGCAAATGAGCCTCCAATTCCTCAATTAAAGTCAGCTTCACTCCGCGTTTTTCTTCTAAGAACAATAGCAGTTCAGCAGCCACGCAGAGCAGGTTTAACGAACCTAGCCCGCTCTTGTTGCTTTCCAACACTAAGTCCAATTGACGTAGAATATCAATCAATTCACTTCCTGTCAGTGAAAGGGATGCCTTTCGCTGCTCTCCCACCATGAGGAAATTATTTACTAGTATGTCATTGATGTTCTTTGTGATAACCTTTCCGTCCTCTGTTTTGTTTTGATCAAAATACTCATCAATCTCTTTCTTCAACTGATTGTACAACGTCTCCAGTTTGTGTTTTCCTTCTTCATTCCTTTTACTATCGCCAAACACACTGTGCGCTTGAAGTATCTGAGCTATACGAGACTTATATCCATGCGTCATATCTTGCAAGGCATCACGCAGAGGTTTCAAGTAAATCACTCTCAACAAATCACGAGCCTTACCATCCATCGGTGTTCCATCATTCCCCATTCCAGCTTTCACGACAGGGTAGATGCGACCATCTTCAAGAATAGTGGCTATCAAAGAAAGGCGCAAACAGTAGTGTGTGCCATCATCATAACCCTTAAGCCCTATCCACTCTAGGAAAGGAGCCGCCTCAAAATCAGAGACACCCTCAAACCAACACTCTATCCTCATTGTTTTTGAGCGCACCCCACCATCCATATGAAAATCCTTCTCATCAATATAGATGGTTTCTCCACTCTTTGTGCGTAGGACATAACGAATGGCATCCACTATGGCAGTTTTACCAGAGTCGTTCTCTCCTATCAGGACATTAACGCCATCTTGAAAATGGACCTCTAGCCCTGGCGCATCGTCTGCACCAATGCCATACTTCCTAAAATTCCAAAGTTTGAGTGTTGATAGATACATTAGTTAGATAAGCTACCTGATTTCTGATATATTACCGTATCTTTACATCCATCCCAACTGCTTTGCCACATCAATGGCAAGGCGAGTTAGAGGGCGTTTATGTATATCGTCGGGATCAGAATATGTCCCTAAAATAAATCTCTCCAAATCTGCCTGCTTGGGTATTAGTGCACTGAACTTTGAGTCGCGCAAGCTCTGAATCATGCTTGGATTGTAAATCTTGCTCTTCCAAACAATCTCCTCTATATAGTCATTATGCTCTGCATATCTTGCCTCTATATGAAACTTTTGTTCTGTGTTATTCCTTATTATCTGCTGTGTTGGACTCCAAGGATTAGCCTCAACCAATTCAACCTTCAATCTCTCTCTTTCAAGAAAAACGAGATAGTTCACCAGTGAGCCCTCGTCTAATTTGAACTTCAGCACATCCAAATCACGGATTCCCGTGTCATCCCACAAACCAAAAAACGGTATATCGCTTGCAGATTTGCGTCTGTTACAGCTAGGACAAGATGGCTGCAGATTAAAAAAGGAAATACAAAGGAACGGATAACAAGATTTGGGCTTCCAATGGTCAAGGTCATAATACCCTTCTCCATTTTCATCACTGATGGTATAATTGGCATTGCAATAAACGCAACTCTTTAGTTCCAGCTTTCTGTAGATAGGCGGAATAATGGTTTTCCTCACATCATCATAATGCATAGCATTAACCAACCTGTTAGCGAATGAGTCTCTATCATGGCCATCTACCTTCATGGCATAGTTCACTATCTGATGACTAACAAGGGCATCCTTTTGACCTATATTGCCACAAAACATAGTAGGCTGCCATGTAAGCAATAGACCAGATTGGTAGTCTCGTTGTATTTCGTGAATATATTCCGCATACTGTAATGCAGTGGAAGGGCTCACACCCCAATTGGGATTTCTGGATGACCTCGTGTTTATTTCAATTCGCCTGGCATTCAAGAACTCATCCCTTAATATCGCCAGGTCAGCCCCTATTTTGGGGTTGATCTCTGAAGCATGAAGTGTATCCCGATACTTCTTCTCTACCAGCTTCTCTATTTCAGGTGTAATGCTAATCTTCCGCATGTCTCTCTTGTAATTGCCTTACCCTTTCTCTAAGCCATGCCAGTTCTGCAGGACTGTCATTCTCAAATCTACGCTTCATATAAAGTGCGAGAAGTTGCTGCTTGATGAGCGGATCTCCCACCTCATTGATAAATGCTTCTGCTTTCTCGTAATCCCAGTTAACAGGCAGCTGATTCCTTTCTAAGAAGTCGCACAATGTACGTATCTTATCAGACACAAATGCACCCAAGAAACCTTCATTAAGAAAAAAACTCTGATGCAAGGTATCATTCACATTAGCGGCAAATGGTGAAAACTTTATCTTGTCCCATACATCAACGCCATCTTCCAGATAAAGCACATTACTCTTGGAAATATCACTAAGAACAAAAGGAGAATGTGTGGCCAGAATGATGTTTACATTTAAAACGTGTAGCATCCCCAAGGACTTAATACTGTCAATTAGGAGCCGTATCAATTTGAGTTGATACTTTGGGTGAGCATACAGTTCTATCTCATCAAACACAAGGCAAACATTCTTATATGCCACATTAGTCCGGTCTTGTTTATCCCAAACAGAGTTGATATTCCGTAGCTGATATAATACTGATGAAACACTATATATCATTTGTTTCTCACCGCTACTGAGCGAACTAAACCTTACGTTTTCTCTGTTTTCGCCCTCAATCAAGATATCCGTTTTAAATGAAGGTGCAGGCATTAACTCTTCCTCCTGCCAAATATGAGGTTCAATGGGACCTCCATAATAGTAATATGTTGAACGTTCCCTAATTAAGCGATTTAAAATATCATTCTCGGTTTGATAGCAACGGTCAATGGCATTCTTGTAATCGTTCACTGTCATGATATTACCTTCCACTCTATCGTTCACTATTCTACCGGTGCTATAATGGTGAAAGAACAGATATGCCAGACAACGTCTCAACTTTAAAGTAATGTGAGAAGAATCTTTATTCAGTTCACCCACATACTCCAACACCTCATCTGCATCACCAAAGCAATCATGATAGTCGAAATACTGGGCATAGTTCCTTGAGATTTTCAATGTCTTATAGACGATGTAGTTGATGGTTCTTACATCATCCATATTGTCCCAATATGAATTGCCTCTACGGCTCTCTATTTCGTATCCCAAAACATGACCCCATGCGGCTGTAATCCGCCTACCGATGTCGTTTACTGTCTTGTAGTCCCTTTTCCCTAAAAGCCGCATTTGAGACATTTGCTTTACCACCTTCTGTGAATAATAGCGCTTTCCGGGGATGGGATTCAAGTCGTTATCCACATCAAAGATAAAAGCCTTAGCCTCTTTCTTCCTTAATATCTGTTTAAGTGGTGATGCATCATTAATAACCAGATTATAGAGTCTAGTCTGTGTCAGGTCGCGTTCCTGGTTTATATTTATATTGCCACTCTCACGGAATGGATTTAATACAATTGGAGTTTGATAGCCATCGTTTTTATGGAACAAACCACTCAGCCAGCATAATGAGTCTGCGCTTTCACCACCAGTATCACCGTTATCCCATTCTGCCATATAATCATTAGTATTATAGGCATATTGCGAATAGTTTACTACAATGGTATAGAAAAGTTTTTTCAACCTTTCTCTTGCAGACCTTACTCCTTCAACTTCATCTCCCGCAAAATAGTCAAACCGGAAGTCTTCATTAAGACCATTTTGCCAGTGTATTCGTATTATACCATCTTGCTGCTCAATAAAGTAGATACCTTCATCATCATGTATCCATACACGTGCATATATATCAGAGACAAAGTGTAAAGCATATTTCTGAACCTCCAGGGCATCTTTCAGAGCATACGAAACGTTATTAATCAGTCGGAAGAACAATTCCAAGAGCGAACTCTTACCCATTCCGTTCTCCCCAACAATGGCAGAAAGACTTATATGAGGCCCATTACCAGAATAAAAATCGCTTGGCAATCCCTCTCTTTTTTCTACCATTATGTCATTTTCCAGCTTATACCCACGAGCCAGCCAGTACCACTTATCTTCTTTCAGCACCTTCATTACACTTGCAAAACGAGCGCGACGAAGGTCTATCTCGAAGCGCTCTTCTCTTTGCGCATCATCAGGTGTAATGTACCTTTCATGCGGCACTGGAAGGGTTTGTATAGCTATAATATTAAACATCACAATAAATCATCTTACCTCATCCTTCTTACCTCTTCCATCGCAGTTGCAATATCTTCGATAGCCACTGCTCCTCCCCACATCCTATAAACGTATAGTGGTGTAATGCCTCCTATATCCATTGAGCAAGAGCGCATTTCGCTCTCGATAAACTGCTTAAGCCGATCAATCATTGTCGTATCAGCCATACCCCTGAACCTTGAATCCTTAACCATTACAAGAGCCGGCACAAATCACATATTTGCCTGAGGCCGATGCCCCCTCTCACTCCTCTCCCCCGAACAAATACCCCCGCACATACGCCAGGATCATTCCCAGGGAGCTTGTGTCTGGCTATGTTCCCTCTGTCGCTTCCGCTCTTCTTTTTCTAAATCTGAGAGCTATGCCCGCCCCATCGTCACCTCACAATAAGGCGATATATTCTCTTTTCGCAAATCTATCTACCTATCCGTTAAAACTCGCCCCTAAAGCCTCCCCATCTCCTCACACATACCGATAATCCATCCTCTTCCTCTCATCCCCCTTCTCCCTCAACCCCAAACTCTCGACCGTCCTTTTCACATCTTCTTCCGACAACCGGTCCAACACTAAGGCTTCTTTCAACTCTTTGGCATAATCTGTCGAGCGCAAAAAAGACAAGCAGATTGCCCCAGAATCGTCCACCCCAAACGCCGCGCCTTCTGTTCTCCAAATGCCATAATCCAGCAGGCGATTCGTCTCGACACAGGCCGATGGATTTGTTATGCATAATTTTTTATCAATTCCCGGGAATCCCTCCGCGATCAACCTGATCATCACTATCTGACGCAGGGTCAGCATTCCAGTCATCGTGATAACTTGATGCATATCCTGCCAATCGGTGAACCCTTTATAGAGTTGTCGACCATAATACCGGCCGATGATATCCTCCTTCGCCCTCTCGCTCTGTTTAATCCCTTCCAGCGTCGCATGTTCAGCCACCTCATAAGCATAATCGACATATGCCGGGTCGATAGCCATCTCCCATGCATAAACATTATCCTTTTCTGCAAACTCCCTAAATGTCTTCAAAGCAGTGGTGGACATCCGATTCAATTTTTCGGATTCACGCACCGATAACGTCCGTTGTGCGCAATCGTTATAGCAATTCCGAATCAGGCCCACAATCAGCCCTTTTGCCAAAGGCGCAGCAATAGTCACTGCCGGAAAACCGGCCGCTAGAGCCAAGGCATTAAAGCCTGTATCAACTGCCGCACCAGCAAGATCGGAAAGAATATCAGCTTTGGACATAATAACAAACGGCTATGATTACAATATATCGTAGAACGAGCCCCACACCAATCTCTCCCTCACAACCTCACTTCCTTATCAAAGAAATGCGTCCACACGCTATTAAAAAGAAAAGACGGCATAGAGGTGTAGCCATACTTGCGGAACTTCTTGCCGTTTTTCAGGATGTCGAAAAAGAGGCTTACACGGCGCTGAAACCACGATTGGCCGACCTCTATCTTAGGCTCTTGAAAAATCTCATCAAAGGCCTCTTTATAAGCATCAGGCAAATCCACATATCCTTTCTTCCCCTCAACTACGTCCGCTAAAGCATCTATAAGGCAAACAAACCGATCAAGCCTAAACTCCTTGCATTTTGAATTGAAAACGTCCCAATCAACGGCCTGCCGACGAAGCACTACCCAGTCAACTATGTGCTTCAAAAGTAGTTTCCCGTGCAGGAAGTCGCCCAGCGCATGTTCCATATATAGCAGAACAGAGAACATCAAGGGAGGGCAAACCAATGTCGTTCCTTCAAATAATGTGCTCGGTCCACTGATTAGGAGGGAACGCAAATAGAGCTCAAAAGCTTGCAACTGTTTATTGCCTCGCAAAGGGGTTATGTATCGATGGCACTCCACATATACATTATCCATCGTAAACTCCACCTCTTTGTATATCTCGCGGCCGAGTTTTACACCATTATTTTCAAGTATCTCGCACGCCCGATCCCAATCCTTGCCGATGAACAAATCGAGGTCGCAGCTATAGCGATGATGGGGCACTTGGTAATACTGGGCAATAGCCCTCCCCTTCAGCACTGTGGCTTGGATCCCCTGGGGTTTCCAGAGCCTATCCAGTTTACAAGCCACTTCCCATGCAAACTGGTACTGTCCCCTCTGCATTTCGGTCTGTCCGAACCATTGTAGCAACTGCTTCTTTGGAATAATACCAACAGGAAGCGACTCTACGGCTTCTAAACAAATTGCGCTCACACAGTGCCCGGAGGCCAGCGACAATACACTTTCCCAGTCTACCCCATCTAGAATGACAATCTGCCAAGATGGATTAAAAGCCTTATGTAATAATTGCAGTACTACCTCTGCCGAACGGTCTATCATATCTTATAGTTCGTCAACACATCCAGTGGCTCCCATCCCAACTCGCGACGGGCTTTTTCGTTGCTGAATGTGAGGGACTTTGTCATCTTCTCCAGTTTATAGCTGTTGATAGGCGCTTTTGAGCCTAACAGGTCTCCCACCTTGGCCATACACCATGCCATCCAATATGGAATGCTGATGGGCTTGCGTTTTCCAAGTTGCTTGGCGACTGAAGCAGATATTTCGCCAAACGATGGCTGACGGGTATCACAGACGTTATAAACACCACCTCTCTCCTCCAAAAGAGGCAGCAATCTGGCAATGTCTTCTGCCATCAAAATACTCTTGATCACCTTGCCTCCGGCAATGTTCATGTAGAATCCTTTCTTGATGCCTTCTACCATTGAGCCCAAGTTGCCAGGAGCGTTCTTGCCGGCCAACAACGACGGGCGCAAGATACCAAGGACAACACCATTCTTTGAGCACCAGTCTGTAAGGTATTTCTCAGCCAGAATTTTACTCTCTGCGTATGGCGAAGTGCCCTCCAAGGGATGATTCTCGGTTATCAAATCGCCATACTCGCAACCATATACGGCCACTGTGCTGATAAATACAAGAGCCTTAGGGATTCCAGCCTGTTCCAATGCGTCGCATAGATGAATGGTCCCTATGTAATTCACATCATAGAACGCCTGCTTTTCCTCTTCAGTTTTGGGCACAACATGAGCTTTTCCGCACGCGTGCAACACCATATCATACTTCTCGGGCAATTCAGGCACGTCTTTGGCCAGATTTGCCTTCAGCATGTCATCAGAAGTGATACCACATGTCGTCACTTCATAACGCTCTCTCAGAAGTGGCATTACATTTTTACCCAGGAATCCCGTGCCTCCGGTGAATAGTAGTTTTCTCATATTTACTTCTCAAACAGTTTTTCAAGACAGGTCTCCGTAGCGTGACCACCATAATACGTAATCCTGTCCTTTATCATCTCCTTTGACTTCCGGCACTCCTTCTCATAGTCCATCGTCTTGATGTAATTCAGCACATCATCTTCTGTGCGAAGAATACCGCTAGGCATCTCTTTCTCATAGTCCAGATACAAACCTCGCTCGTCGCGGTACTGCTCATAGTCATAGGCAAAGCACAATATTGGACGTTCCAGAATGGAGTAGTCAGCCATCGAAGCCGAATAGTCGGAAATCAGTATGTCGCTTACTGCAAACAGATCGTTAATGATCGGATAAGCCGAATAATCTCTAATGACATCATTAAACTCAATGCCCAGCAGTTTGTTCGTATAACCGTGCGTCCTAAATAGCACGATATAGTCATCACCCAACTCCTTCTCCCATTTCTTGGTGTCAATTGGCGGCTTGATGGAATATGTCGCTCCATTGTCCGTACTGTCCCGCCAGGTGGGAGCATATAAGATAATCTTCTTATCCAAAGGCAGGCCCAATTGTTCCTTTATGACTTTTATCTTCTCCGCATCTACACGGTAAAGCTCATCATTCCTCGGCAGTCCCGTAGGAATCAAGGCCTCTTCACGAACATTGAAAGCCCGTTTGTAAATCTCTTTTTCATATTCGCTCGCATAGCAGAAGAAATCCACCGCCTGGAAGTCATAGTCCTTCCGAACACCGGCATCGTTACCCACATGCTTGAACGGCGTGCCGTGCCAGGTGTTCAGATAGCGACAGCGACGTTTCTTGAAGTGCAGGCTACGTTCGATGTTCACACAAGTAATCCAATATTTTGCCTGGAGACAATACCTAAAGTACTCCAGCGTATCTGCCTTCACCTTGATGGCCGGACCGGGCAGTTCCACATGTTCCGGGTCCTCCAACCCCCACACCATCTTATAGCCTTGATACTCAGGATGGCTTATCATATATTCGTACAACGCCCTTGGGCTGTCGTTGTATTTCCTGCTATGCGCACTGAAAACGACTAATTTCTCGTTGATGGGTAGGAATACCCCCATCGCCTTCAGTGCCGTACTAGCCGTCCAGGTAAAAGTACGGTTGATAAAATAATTATGCTTCAACAAGTAGTCCAGCCTTGCTCTGAAGCCATGCATTTGTTGCTCTGCCATATTATTTTACTCTTCCGGAATTCAGTTTATAATCATATGAATGCTCACCTTCTGCCCTAAAATCACTATGATACCTTTCCAGGACATTTTTAAACACCTCATCATATTGGGGGATAAAGAGATCATCTTTTGCTTCAAGATGTCCAATAATGGAATTCGCCATAGGAGCCGTAATATTCAAATCCGTCTTACCTGCAGTAAAAGAGGTCCCCTTCAGCGATCCTGGGCTAACATTTAAGATACTATTGGGTGAACCGCTTTTTTTCAGTTCTACATTCACGCTTTCAATGAAAATCTTCAAAGCAGCTTTTGTCGCACCATAAACAGCGAAGAATGGCGACGACATAAATCCAGCTATACTCACCATCACCCCACAATAGAAGTCCTCCATTGCTTCTAATTTCCCATAAAACTTATGTACAAGTCGAAGCACCGGTAATGTATTGACATTGAAGGAGTTCATAATATAACTCTCCGAAACATCCTTAAAAAGCGCAAGCTTTCCAAATCCAGCCGTAATCATCATGGCATTAATGTCAGTGAAACGGTCAAAGAAAGAATAATCTTCGCAGGTTAAGTTAAACTGAAAAAGTTCAAACTTAGGATGAGCATATTCCTCTGCCAAAGGTGCTTTATCAACGATATACACCTTCTCAACTGCTTCGCGTTTGGCAAGCTCTGTCGCTATGCTAAGTCCAATTCCATTGGCACCTCCAACTACAAGAATTCGCTTTATCATATCTCGGTTACATTTTCACCATTACGGAACTTCTCAATTATCTCAGCTATTGCCACGCTCTCCCGCCTGCGTAGTTTATAACAACTACGACGATTATTGACAATCATAGAAAAGAACTCTTGTATCTCATAACGCAATCCTTCACCATCATAACTATAGAAATACTTCTTGTTCTTGGTCTGGTCTTCATAACGCACCTCGAAATAGCTGGTGAGCCACCAAGGGGCAGGCACATAGACATAGCCCTTTGTACCAGAGATCACCAAGTTACCTTCTGTCTTTACACCAATGCCCAGGGTGAACGAAGAAGTAGCATGAGGGTAATTGATAACACCCTTGGTGTATATATCAACTCCATTCTCTCTCTTGGTATGGAAGTCAACATCTTTCCAGTCCAGCCCAAGAAGCTTTATAATAGCCATCACGGTAAGGGGGGCATGCTCCGTCATTGCACCACCGGCCTGATTAGCATCCAGTTCCCGGGTCGGTGGCTCCACCATCTTACTCAAAGATGCCTTCACATCAACGACGTCACCTATAATGCCACTCTTTATCAGTGTTACAATGTGGCCAAAGGCTGGACAATAAGCCGTCTTGCTGGCTTCCATAAGAACCAGGTTCTTTTCTTCTGCTAACCGATAGAGTTCTAAGGCCTCATCCTTCTTCAGCGTAAACGGAATCTCACACAAAACATGTTTACCGGCAAGAAGGCTCTTTTTTATATAATCGTAATGAGTAAGATGCGGCGATGCGATATACACGACATCTACTTTTTCAATAAAGGTATCAAAAACAGTATAGGCTTCTATACCATATTTCTTGGCAAAAGCATCCGCCTCATCTTTATCGGGATTCAGAACAGCCACGACCTGTGCCCCATTCACCACCTTTGTTTCAGGAACAAACCGGTTTGCGATACGACCACTGCCAATAACGCCCATGCGATAAGTGTCCTGGCTTTCAGCCCGGAGCATCGTGGAAGAGATTCCTTCTGTCCGGGGCAGATATACCACCTTGCAATACTCGTTCAGATAGTCGAACTTTCCTATCCAGTCACTACCAATGGCAAAGATATCTACATCGTATTTCTGTATATCATCAATCTTCTGCCCCAAATAGTCTTCAATGATGACCTCATCTGCATACCCTGTGGCTTTCACAGCTTCAACGCGCTCCAACACGTTGTTGCGAACATTGAGTTTTCCACGGCCACGGTCGAAACTATCGCTGGTGACACCAACTATTAGGTAATCGCCCAGCTCCTTTGCACGACGAAGCAGATTAAGATGCCCCTGGTGCAAAAGATCGTATGTGCCGTAAGTTATTACTTTTGTCATTTTTATTTGTTTATGGCGCTTTCAATAATTTCAATGACCTTGGGAAGGTTTGCTTTTCTCGTAAGATTCTCTTCAGCAAACCTCCTGCTATTCTCGCTCATCTGATCCAGAGTGGCATTATCCATCTTACCAAACTTTCTAAATCCTTCAGTCAAAGCCTCAAGACTGTCCGGCTCTACTGCGAAGCCGCACTGAGCTTCGTTGATATATCTATCCGCTGTGCTTCCCTTATCGATACTGGCCAGAATAGGCTTTCCAGATAGCATATAACTTGTCATCTTCGATGGGAGGCAAATACCGCCATTCCCCTTGGGCAATGCAAAGACCGTCACATCTGCTTTTGCTTGTATAGTCGGTACTTCTTCTCTGCTTACCAAGCCAAATGAAATATTCTTAGCGCCCAATTTTTGTACCAATGCCATACACTGCTCTTTCCTATTACCACCTCCATAAATACGCAACTCAGCATTCTCCAAATTGGCAGTATGGAAAGCTTTAATGATTAAATCAACATTCGCATGAACATTGATACTTCCAACATAAGCGAAAACAAATCGTGTCTCCTCATTCCCCTTCTCAGGCAGATTTTCAAATTCTTCATCGTTTTGCCAGTTGTTCATCACCACATAATGATTTATAGGCAAATGGCGTGTCTTTGACATATAGCCAGCCATCTCGTCGGAAATGGTTCTTACCTTAACTGCGTGGGAGGTATAGTATTTATCCATTGGCATGAAAACCGTTTTTACCACCTTCTCGACAATGCCAGGATAATGATGGCCCGTGAGCAAACTCTCTGGATAAATGTCTTGTACTGTAATTAAGTAAGGTATCTTGTATTTTACGGCAGCCTTTGCTACCATATTAACACCAAACAGTTGCCAGGCTCCATTGTATATGAAGTCAATCTCATCCTTGTGGGCCTTGATATATTTTACACACAGCTTGCTAAAGGAAATGCTTTCCTTCATTCGCCCAATCAACCTTGATTCAGGGCAAGTGTATGAATCTACAACTATGGTTTCAAACGGTTCTCCTTCCAGTTCAGTATTCCCAAAGTGTGCTCCTATTGGACGGGTTGGGTGTGGGCGTAAAACAATCACCTGATAAGACTTTGCCAATTCATTAGCTATGTCGTATGTCATCAAGGCGGAAGTTACCGGCTCGGGGGGAAAGACCGCAGAAACGAATAGAACTCTTTTCTTCATCTACTGTTTTGAATTATATCTTCCAAAATATTCTTCAAGACTCTCTCTACTTAATCGCTCCTCTTCAGGATACAACCGCAACTCATGTTGCATTATCTCATCTATGGTCCAATAAAACTTAATAAATTTAGCTGGGACACCTCCACAAACGCAATATGGTGGCATCGACTTGTTGACAATTGCACCGGCTGCCACTGTTGCACCTCTGCCTATAGTGACTCCAGATAATAATGTAACATTCGCACCCAACCAAACATCTTCCTCAACAATCACATCACAATCATACCCTTTGGGCTTGTTTTTTTCTGTGACATCACCGACAAAAGTACCAACAATTCTTGCGTGGTTACCCGTTTGAACCCTTAAGCCGCCAGCAACGGCACACCCTTTTTTCATAATGAATTTCGCATTATAAGCAGAAATGTGACCTGGGCCAATTTGAACATGACCATAGATAAAGACATTGCGAGGATTTGAAAATGTCATCGGAGGTGTAAAACACACTTCTTTATCAAGATGACCAAAATCCAACCGGCTATAACCGAAATAATGTCTATATAAACAATATAATCCTCGTATAAAACGATTCCTCTTAAAACGGCTCTTTATTTGTCTCAACATATTAATTTAATGCTTGAATCCATAATTTAACCATCTGCACCCAAACGGATGACATAGAATAACGTTCATATACCCGGCGTTTTGCATTCTTCTGACATTCATCTTTTAGAATATTGTCATCAAGAAACTTTTTGATGGCCTCTCTTAACTCTTCGACACTCTTGGGTTCAACAACAAGACCATATTTCCCGGTTTCATCATCTTCTAACATTTCAGGTATTGCCCCAACTGATGTTGCGATGATAGCACAACCACAAGCCATAGACTCAAGTATCACGTTTGGAAAACCTTCAGTATATGACGGTAATGCAAAAATGCCACAACCCAACATATCTTTAATAATGCTCTCATATGGTTCTTCTCCTACAAAGTTGGCATCAATTCCGTTTCCTTTTGCAATGTTTATTAATTCTTTTTTGATGCCATCTTCTATACTACCAACATATTTTATTTGTATTGATGGCAAACCTTTACAGGCTTCCATCAACTCATAAACGCCTTTTTCTCTATAACAATGACCTACAAAAAGAATGACCTTATCATCTCTTTTTATTCCTTGGGCATCATCTACTATTTGCTGAACCTTGGGGGTCAAGGGGTTAGGTAGTAAACATACACGCTCAAAGCCCGCTTTTGTAAGTGTATCGAATGATGCTTTGTCAATCACTATTGTTTTATCTGCACGTTCAACCACCTTTGAAAGTAAAGACCATTCCCAATTTTTAAGTTCAGCAAGTTGAGGAATTCTCCCAAAACGGAAATGCACAATAGCTTTAGCATTGCTTTTGTGAGCGATTCTAATTATTGCCAAATCACGGAAAAGACCTAAAGATGCGCTACTCGTAAAATGGAGAATATCATATCTCTGTTTTTTTAATTCCTTACGTATGCCAATAAGTACTTGAGTGTATCCTGTTAGAGCTCTATACCATCTGTAAAAAAAACCAGATCGTGCTGATGGAACTTTCTCTGCGGTATCATATAATGACAATAATACCTCTGAGGGATGAATTGAGTTATAATACTCCAATAAATGCCCTGTCCATCGCGCAATGCCGCCTCTTCTGCCGCTCTTTGGTGCAGCTAACAAAACTCTCATAGATGATTGTTGTTTGATGTCATTATTTTAAGTGCCTTTTGAGACTGGACAGCAGACGAGAATTCATTAAAGCATAATTCTTTACCTTTGGCGCCTATTGAATATGCATCATCAAGATGAGATGCTATCCAAAGGAATTGTTCTGCCACAGAATTAGCACTACCAGGCTCACACAAAAATCCATTTTCAAAGTGTTTGATAAAGCGGGGGATTTCTCCCACACTACTTACTACAACAGGGTTCCCAGTAGCAAGATACTCTCCTAATTTCGTGGGGAATCCATTCTGAGATTGTATGTTGTCGGGACGAGCAAGAGAAAGAATAACAGCATTGCAAAGTAATTCTGGCATTTTATCAGGAGAAACTCTTCCCGTAAAAAGAACCTTTTCTGATATTCCTAGGCTGTCAACAAGCGCATATGACTGCTCTTCTAAAGATGCATTTTCAAAGCCTCCAATAATATACAACTTGTAATCCGGATAAGATTCTGCAAACAGAGAGAAGGCTTTGATTAATGTATCAACGCCATCTTTATAGAAACTAACAGTTCCACAATAGGCAATATACTTAACGCTATTTTCGGCTTTACAATTCAAAAATCTATCAATATCTACAAACATATTGATAATGTGAATCTTTTCAGCAGGAAGTCCCTCTTTAATGAAATAATTACGTAACTCTTCTGTAATTACAAACAAGCCTTCGAGTCTACTTAGAAGATGGTCCTGAATCTTTAAATTTCTTTTATTGTTTCCCCGCGTATTTATTACATACGGATGCTCTGTAATTTCGCAGAATACTTTTACTTCGTTTTTATAATGAGTCAAACACCACATTAGAAAGGTTTCATATCCATATGTAAATACTATATCACCCTTATTGAGTAAGCGTTTAAACCTCATTATGTTAATTATGTAAGATAGCTTGCGGGATACCCTTGTAAGCGCTCCGTTCGTTTGCCATAGGTTAACTACGGAGACTCCTTTGACACTTATGTCATAAGAGGTCCTTTGCTTATCACTTACTAGATAAACAAGCACTACCTCTCTCCCCGCCTCTGCAAATCCCTTTGCATAAGCAAGAATCCTGTTTGTCCACGCCTCACCCGGACAGTAACGTCTATTTAGAATAAATATCTTAGACATAGGAAACAGAATACTTATTAGTTTTAGATATTATTTTAGTACAATATCCTAAAAGGAAATAAAACCATATATTGTTGACATATGAGCCAGAAATAAACGCTTGGATGAATCCAATACAAATAAGAAGGAAAAGAAAAACTTGTTCTTCATAGATCTTTACCTTTCTAATGGCTTTAATAAGTAACAAAAACAATGATAATAGGAATAAAGAGCCTCCAAAATATCCATACGAAACTATACATTCAACGATAATGTTATGTGAATACCCTCCTTGAAGAGGAATTCTATCTCCAGCCATCCCAAAGCCCCATAAGCCCGAATCCAGAGCACTTAGTGCTTGTGAGTAATAGTATAATCTCCCTTGAGTGGAAGAATCTTCCCCTAATCCATATTCGGTAGTAAGGTAAAATACTCGATTACTAAACCCCAAGTTGTTCAGTAATAATTCAACATTAATTAATATCTCGTCTAAGAAAATATAAACAAAACCAAAAACAGCAACAAGTCCTATGATTTTCCATGGTTTTTGTTTATCAAACAGCCTAAGTGCAATGAGTACAAAAACAAAAATGAAAACACAGACCAATGAACCCCTATTTCCATAACCAGATAGGATGAAAACACCAAATATTGATAACAGAATGTTATAATACTTTGGACGATTAAAAGAATGCCATATTAAGAATAGAATGCTTGGCAACAAATTGTACGCCGCGGAGATATATTCACCCCCGTCCTCAAGCATATCGGATGCGGCTCTAAACACAAATAAATAAAACGTTTCCTTTACTAAGACCAACAAAGAAGCAACATAAAATATCTTATATAGCCTTTTAATATCAAAACAAGAACCAAGAAAAATATATGGTAAGTATAAAAAGAAATATCCGATGCCCAGCTCTTTCAATGCCGGGTTATCTGGGTATTGTATTATAGATATGATGAAGATAATAGAAAACAAGCCATATAAAAAAAGCTGAGAAGAATTAACTCTTTTTATGATTAACGGCATTGATGCAATGATAAGACAAATAATTATCACCGGCATTATAAAAGATAGAGATAATCCATAAGGAATATGCAGAAATCTATTACACAATATCCAAAAAGGTCGTACGAGTGACCCTAAGAACCAAAGGACAACACACAATGCGACAAGTGCTTTTTCGCTATAGTTATTTTTTTTGTTTATCACGTTCATATCATTCTACTAAAGAGGAACTAATTACATTACAAAATAAGGCAACACTATTATTCTTACAGTATTCATTGTTTGGTGCAACAACGTCTTCAGAAGCAAAGCGTTTTATAATATTAACAATGCCCTCGGGAGTATCGACTTCGGCTGTTAGGCCTAAGTGGTATTTTTTGATAAGTTTTCCTAAAAGACCTGTATTAGGAGCGAGCAAAGGCTTTCCAAACTGAGACGCGTAGCCAAGTAATCCGCTACTCCTATTAGTATACAAATATGGAATTAATATCGCATCACAGGCATAACATAATCCAGCAAGAAAGTCATAGCTACAAAAACCGTCCTCAACGATAATGTGCGAACTACCTTGAAGCTCATTTACTAAAGAATAGAATTCGTCATGAATATCATTAGTAATAACACCTGCAAAAATAAAATAGAGACTCTCCTTTTCACCTGGGAGCATTTCTTTTATAGCCTTTAGAATATTGATTGTCCCCTTACGTATTGCCAATCCCCCAAAGTGTAAAAACACAATGGATGATTCTGGTATGTTATACACTTTTCTTAAGTCTGTTGTCTGCTGATTATCTAACGGGACATAAGGGTCAGGCAAATAAACAAACTTGTCAGTATTGTAGCGATTATTTAGCGTCTGAGCTATCGCCTCGTCGTTCAAAATAAAGCACTTATAAATGCTGGTGGATTTTGCTAACAGGTAATAAAAAAATCTATTCTTAATGATTCCTTTGGAGGACATTGTATCAATATCTCTTAGAAAAACGTCATAAAAAATAGCTGAGATTTTTGTATATGAAGGCATCATAAAAACACCAAAAGGAACCAGAGGAAACCAGAATAAAGACAACACTCTATCAGCATGATACTTTGTAACAGTTTTCCTCAAAAGCTTAGTAATCTTCCATAAAGACTTCCAATAGCCGAGCTTAAGATATTCCGATATTTCATTTTGTGGGATATAATCAAAAGAAATACGATTACAATCCGGCCATTCTGCCTTATCCATTAACTTCTCAAAACTATCTGGAACAACGAACACAAATTGACGATTCTCCACACCGCAACAGTAATTGTATAAATGGGAGAAGTACTCCAAAACATGTCCAGTTCCTGAATGAGAAAAAATTATTGTAGTTTTCATTGTATCTTTAAGTATATGACAAGTGACAATCCCAAACTCACCTACCGCCAAGGAATAACCTGTTTAAGACATTTATCTTGGATACTGCCCATGTTGATGTAATTGACAAGAACAGAACTAACAGGAATAAAATGCCCCCCCCAATGATATCAATAAAATGTATGGAATGAAAGCGAAAGATAATCATCTGAAAGCCATAAATACCTAAAGAGAACACACCGATCCTTGAGAAAGCATTTACGAGAACGCCCATGTGTCGAATCAAAATAGAAATCAAAGAGAGAACCATCACGCATCCAATTATACCTATACCCCACCTATATATATCAATACTTAATTGGGTCAAGGAAAAAGAACCGTTCTGAAACAAACTTAACCGTGATGTATAAATATAGCTGTTTTCATTGAAAAACATTATCAAAACAAGATAACAGCACAATGACACCAGAAAGATTAAATACTCTTTCTTTCTCAACAAATTATATAATTTATATTTATTAGCAAGATATCCTAACAAAAAGTAAGGATAGATATAAAAACACAGATATAAGCCAATATTATCATCTACAAAGAGAGGGAATACAAAAAATAAAGCTAAACAGACAAACACAATAAGATACCTGTTTTTTAGCAACAATACAAGTTTAAATAATATGCTTATAGATAAAACTGCCCATAAGAACCAATAGATTTTTATACTGAAGAGAGTCCATATAAATCTACGGATAGAGAGCATTATGCCATCAGACAAACTGAATTTTGTTGCAAAAAAGTAAAAAAGGGAGAAAGAAACAATAGGTATTAAAATTGTTCTGACCTTGTTACCAATCAAATGTATTATACCATATTTATTATTAGAGAAAAAGAAGAAATAACCACTAATTAGCATAAACAAAGGCATATGAAAAGAATAGATCACCTTGTAAGCAACATTTTCATAAAAAACGTTATTAGCCATATAGGTTTGGCCATTTCCATATTGTATAGCATGACCAATAACCACTAAAACTATTGCTACGCCTTTTACTACATCAAAATATGGATCTCTTTTCCCCATAATTTTTTTTACTTCTTCTTTAGATTCTTTTTTATAAAGTTCTTCAACCACTTCAACACATCAAATTGTTTTGATAGTTGTAAATAGCAAGACACTGTCGCCACGAGAATTAACACTTTTAAAGTAAGGCATATATATGTTTGATCATGTAAAAAAAGATTCGTAAGATAAACGATACCCGCCATAATTGCACCTACAACGAAAGGATCGTAATATGTTTTAATTGCTAGCCTTATAGATTTATGAAGCACCTTTATATACATGTAATAATACGTCACTATCAAAGAAGAAACACTTGAAACTAACGATGCAAATGCAACACTTTCAACTGTGTTAATAGTAAAACATGCCACGCTAAAAGAAATAATTGTAACAGCGGCATTTATCGCTCCGACTCTAAATAAATATTTAACCTCATTACTTGCTTGAAAGAATGTTCCTGTAACAGGCAGTATCACTAGAATAGGAAGGGCTACTGACATTATTTTAAAAGCAGGTATTGCTAAATCCCATTTTGGCCCATAGAAAAGTCTTATTACCTCTTCCCCGCTAAAAAAAAGAAAAACTGCGAGTGGTATACAAACTGATGCTATCAATTTTATCATTTTGGAATACTTTGATAGCAATATTTCTTTCTCGTCCTGATACTTTGCAAATATGGGCTGCAACACAGGATAAACCACACCCGAAATATTGCTTGCTGGCAGTTGTATCAGTTGATATGATTTCTGATAATACCCCAAATCGCTACTCCCCATAACCCGGCCTATTATTAGTTTATCATAATTAACTGTAAAGTAGTTGATAACCTGAAAAGCAAACTGATATAAAGAAAAAGAAAGAATTTTTTGTATCGATGCCTTGTTAATCCTTAAAGATAATTTTACAGGATAAAAATGATAGTTAAAAAGAAATATCCCTAATGCTCCAATAACAGGTGAAATAAGTAAAGAATAAATGCCTAGCCCACATAAGGCACAAACGACTGCGACTGGACCAATTATTAGATGTATTATCAGGGTTCTCTTTGCATTTTCCTTAAAACGAAGATGTTTTGACATTAAAGCCCCTGGCACCATGTTGATTGCCGAGAAGAATAGATTAAAAGCGAGAATTTGACATACGGGTATCAAATCAGGATTTTTGTAGAAGGATGCTATAGGCCAAGAGAGAATGGCAAAAGTACCACCTAATATGCCACCCAAAATGAAGCTAAACGTAAAAATAGATGATAAATCCTCGTCATTTAAATCATTCCTTTGAATAATAGCTGGTGCAACCCCCATTGAGGAAACCATCGAGAAGAAGGCGATTATTACCGATGCAATAGCTACCGTACCGAACTCTGATGGGCTCAAAATTCGAGCAAGAATCATTGATACAACAGTAGAAACAACTAATGATGAATATTTTCCCACTGCAGTCCAAAAAACACCTTTAACGACTTTTTGTTTATCTGTCTCCATTATTACGATATGAACGAATTGCCTATTATCGTCTTCATCTTCAACTCACTTGGTAAAATATAGAGTTATTATTACAGTCTGACTTTTCTTTTAATTATGTTCAAGTATTCAAAAATAGAATATTTCAATGCTAACTTTATATTCGTTCCATGCAAAAGATAGTGAGCAAAATGTATTGTTCGTTTTCTACTTATAACTTTTCCCTGTTTAGTTGAAGCATCATACAGGTAAATGCCTTCCCCTTCAATTTCATATTTAATATTTAATTCAATAGGATGCATTAATAAGCCATAAGATTTCAGTACTGGATAGTTTAACTTAGAAGTTGTGAGTATATAACGGGCATTACGATTATTATTGTTATCACCGTACCAATCTACACATAAATCTTTTTGGGAATAACCCATCCACTTATATATTGCCTCGTTTGTAAAATATATATCATAACGCGTCATCTGGTCAAACTCTTTAAAAACATATTTTTTGAGGCCACACAACAAACAAGCCTGACCTACGGAAGAAGAAATGGAACTATGCTCGCCTGCATCCGCAAAACACGTTGTGTGAGAATAATATGGGAACACAAAGTAACGATTTGTTTCAATCAAATATGCCATATAATATTTGCTCCAAGCTTTTTTCCATGCCTTGTAGCGTTCCGGCATATCTATTAACGCGAATCTTTCATCACTAAAACTATCATACCACTGTTTAAATTTACGCCATTGCTCCCGCGTCCAGCATTCTCCCCATGATGCTGGCGATTGTTTAAGATACGTATCACTACCATCTAGCATAAAGCAGATTGGCAGTGAACCATTCATTTCGTTCTGATAAAGAGAAATACCTCCCACCCTATCGTCATTATAGTAAAAACCGACAACTTGTTCTACATAGTCGTAAAAAAACTCACTTACAAATACATCATCTTCCAGTATTATCACAGCCTTAAAGTAATCTGTTAAGTCACCACATTGAATAATGTGATTTCTTAATCCTAGTCTCTCTTCCTGTATATTAACATATTTATCACCATAAGGCCAGTCAAAATGTTGGACATAATCATATAATTCCCGACAACCACTAGCATCTATACTTATAACTAATGGAATGTCATTGTGATTATAATGAGCATCATGTAACGACTTCAGCAATCGTTTCATTGAAGGCAGTCTATTATAACCTATTACAACTATTGCAATTTTATTATTATTCTCAATAGCATTAATACTCATAACCTATTTTATTAATATACCATCTGAAAATGGCTTATTATTTTTGAAGTTTTCTATTATTTCAAAATAAGCAATATGCCAGTTTCTCATAATACTTTCGTTACTAAATAATTCCTGTAACGTCATTATTGCGTTGTCACTTATCTGAGTTGCATATTCTTCATTTTCTATTAATTGAAGCATATTATTTGCCATGGCTGAAAAATCACCTTTTTCTGATAACAAAACACTTAAACGATTCTTGTTTAGTAAAGGGGTTGCTGGCGTAATTGTTGTGACTACAGGTAAGCCACAAGCCATTGCTTCACGAATAGTTCCAGATATAAGATCAATTTTTAAAGGTATTAGCGCGAATCTTGATTTCTTTATTTGCAATAAAACTTCTTCATGCGTCGATTTCGGACCTGTAAAAATTACATTATCAGCAATACCTAATTCCTGAATGCGACAATCAATCATCGATTTGTATTCTTGGGTATAATTACCGCTAATATTCAAAACAAGCTTGGGGTATTGTTTACATACCAACGCAAATGCTTCTATTGCATAGTCACATGCCTTACTTATATTTGCGGCAAAATATACAAAATCGAATTCTTTCTGTACTTTAGTCGAAAAAATGTTCTGGCCTAATGCCAAAGGCATATTTAAAAAAACAGCATCTGGTTTTATTGCCTGTCTTATAATATTGTTATATTCTTGATTAGGATTGGCGATGTAGTTACTTTTCCTTATAATTTTTACTTCTAAATCAGATCGATAGTTATACTTCCTACTACTTATCGGATAATTTGATAGGAATTTAGAATCTGACAATAATGTTTGAAGAGAAACTACTAGCGGAATAATTCGGGGAACATCTAAGGCAGTAATAGAATAATAAGGGTTTTCTGCACCTATAACATGGACAATATCTGGCGCAATTTGTTCAATTAATTCTTTTACTAACAATCGATTTCTCTTAAATGACCTCTTTTTTCGAAATAAACCATCAAATAAATAGGGGATTAGAATGTCATCCTCTGATCGGAAACACTTATAGTTCACACCACAAATTGAGAATTCTTGTAACTTTCCTTGAATAGCTGCGTGTGGAAAGATAACCGTTAATTCAATATCATCAAATTTTTCAAATTCGCTTACCGCATTGGATATCCATACTGCAAAATCTGATTCTGGCCGAATTGGCCTTCCGATTAGTTTAAAAAAAATCCCTTTAAAATATGGTTTACAAAACCGTATGCGAGATCTAACTTTTTCATCGGAGAAATGGCATATCCAAATAACTTTCAATTTTTGAGTATTCATAACACGTCAATCATTTTCAAATACTCCGGCCACTCACCCATGTCTTTCCAGGCGTGTTCGCTCACGGGAAAACAACCAACACGACCACCTCGGGCCTTTATCTTCTCCATAAGATGTGTAATGTGGAAGAATTCACCTTCTGGAATCTCTTCAATACAGCTGGGATTCAGAATATACACACCGGTATTCACCTGATAGGTCAATTCTGGCTTCTCGCTTAAAGCTGTCATTAGGCCGTCCTCTCCTGTCTCAATCACTCCGTAGGGTATTTTAAAACTCTTAACCATCGTAACAATAGTGAGGTCGTTATGGTTACTTACGTGATAGTCATATACATCTCTGTAATCCTGCTCATTTATGCTATCGCAGTTGGACACGAAGAATGGAGTTGTGATTATCCCTTTTAGGAGTGAAACACTACCGATAGTACCTAGCGGCTTTCCCTCCTGGAAGAATTCAATATCATACTTGTGATCAAGTTGTCCAAGATAATATTTCATCATGTCGGCTTTGTAGTTAACCGACATATAGAACTTGTTACAACCTATTTCCTCAAATTGGTCGAGGATTGTTTCCAAGATAGTTTTGTCTCCAATGGGGACTAAAGGTTTGGGGATAACATTTGTTATAGGTTTTAATCTAGTACCTTTTCCTCCAGCCATAATAACTACAGGAAGATTAATCTTTTCGCGCTGTGACAATTCTGCCTTCTTAAACAAGTCAGTCCAAAACCACACATCAACCAGTTCTCCATTATTATCAAGGATGGGCATTACTTCCGCGCGCATTCTACGCATCTTTTCCTTTATACTCTCTTCACCTTCAGACTGATACCCATAAATCTTATTCTTATCTAGAATTTTTATTACAGGCTCTTTGAGTGCAATATTATTGATGATTGCTCTTTGAATATCTCCAAGAGTAACGATGCCATCAAAGTGTTCTTTATTGAGTACGAATAAGGTTTTTCCCATTATTTCGTCCATCAATTTCATCGCATCTAACAATGATGTTGACGGAGCAATTATTCGCGTTTTAATCCTTTCTATCATCTGTAATAATCTTGATAAAAGTACAATCCTAAACCAACTAATATTAAATCTTCATCTCTAGACTATTCTTCACCAATTTTTTTGCCGGATTACCGACATAACAACCGTAGCGATCACTGTTTATCAACATATTACTACCACACCCAAGCAAGGTATAATCATCTATAAACACATCGCTTTTTAATGTAGAATTCAAGCCTATAAAACTGTGAGAACTTATTTTTGAGCGACCGCCCATTACAACACCTGGAGCCAAATAATTAAAGTCACCAAGCTCGTTATCATGGGCCAACGTACAAGACGCTTGTATAATGTTGCAGCATCCTATCTTAACATTTGGACCGATATAACAGTTTGGCCAAATAATTGTCCCTTCCCCAATACAATCAGATAAGCATAATGCATTGCAAGAAACAAAATTGCCAACAATCCAGCCGTAAGACAAGCATTCTTTATAAACTTTCTCACGAAGGTTGTTCATATTAACATAACCGTATGCAATGAGAACCTGAAAATCTTTTCCAATGGTTTTATCAAGTTCTTCTGTTGGTAACACAGGAATACCGAAAATCCTGTCGCGCGTCATATACTCCTTTTCATTTGTAAAGGCCACAACACAATCTTTACCTTCTTTTGTGATGATTAGAAATAATTCTTCCGCAAAGGCTGTATCGCCATATATTACCAATTGTCTCATAATACGATGTTAATATCTAAAGCATTCCTCCTGAATAGCCTTCTCGTACTTATCAAAGACTTTTTCTAAAGTATTTCGATTACCAGCTTGAAGGATTAAATAACCATAGCGATTTAAGCTGGATGTAATGCGATTCGTCTTCTCACCCTCCTTTAGAGAAAAGGAGAAATCTACCACATGCGGCCAAGCCTTGACAAACTTTTCATCTGGTACGTGCCTAATGACACTGCCCTCCTCGAAAGCGAAGAAACGGACACCTGAAAACTGCAACTGCTTAGGTTCTATCTGTATTGTATCACCTATGGCTAAAAGCAACAACTGGTCTTCAAGATTAACTCCTGTTGAGAGGGGTGTCAGAGTTGAAGTTATGTAGTCACCTCCAAGACGAGGGCTTGTTTCAATCACAAATACTCCTCTCTCGTTAATCTTCAGTTCGGTATGAGAAGGGCAGTTCTCAAAGTGCAGAGCATTACCTATCTTAGAAACAATGTTCCGAATCAGCTGCTTGATTTCATCAGAGATACTGGCAGGCTGAATATGACCCAACTCCACATTGTAAGGAAACTCTGTGGTTTTCTTCTCTGTGAACTGAATTACCTCTGAATTGCCATCATAATGAAGTCCTTCTATGCTATATTCAGGGCCTTCAATGAACTCCTCAACAAGAACAGTATCAAGTTTTGATACCCCAAAAGCTTCGCTCATGGAAGTTTCCAGCTCTTCTTTGTTACGGCAAAGCTTTACACCACGGCTACCGGAGTTGTCCCTCGGTTTGATAATGACAGGATACTCAAAGTCTTCAACTTCACAAACGGACTTAACTAAACGTCCTTTAGCGCAAGGTACACCGCCTTCCATGAAGCGTTGCTTCATCTGGAATTTGTCGGTACTCCATTGAGCTGTCTCCACAGAGAAGAACGGAAATCCATACTTCTCTGCAATTCGAGCCATCATCACAAGGGGTTTGTCTGTTGCAGCTGTAACAATGGCATCAATGCCATACTTCTCCACTACAACACAAGTACCCTCATAGTCCTGCCCTCCAACCACCTCAAAGGAATCTACTTCATCCTTGCAGGTCGCATCATTGGCTGGATCAATACCTACTGTGTACAGCCCCATCAGTTTAGCCCTATTGATAATGGACTTCTGAAGTGGCCCCACGCCAAATATGAGAACTGATTTCTTATTCTGAAACATTTACTTAATATCCTTTACTGCTTTTTCGAAAGTGTCGCAAATGTAGTTGACTTGTTCTTCTGTTAATGCGGCATACATCGGGAGGGTAATTTCATTATCAGTCACGTAGTCAGTCTGAGGCAATACGGCACAAAGCTCCCTATACGTGGAAAAATGATGCGCTGCCGGATAGTGAACCGAGGTCTGGATGCCTGCTGAGTGGATATATTCACGAATCTTGTTGCGACGTTCCTTATTGCTATTCAACAGAACAACAGGTAGGATATAGTTACTAACGAACTCGGTATTGTCAGCAAATGGCACCACAACACCCTCAATCTTGCTCAAACGATCAACGTACTGTTTGCGCACCTTAATACGGGTCTCCAGATCACCAGGGAGCTTCTTTAGCTGTTCTATGGCAATCGCCGCACGGATGTCGTCCATACGGAAGTTATAACCCAAGCAAGTAATGTCATATTCCGTCGCATGTCCGCTAGCACGCTGGTAACTCATGGTGCTCATACCGTGAGAGCGGATAAGACGGGCCTTCTGTGCCATCTCCTCATTGTTGGTAATGAACATACCACCTTCGCCAGTGCTGATGTTTTTGTTGGAAAAGAAGCTGAAAGCTGCACAATCACCAATGGTACCGAGTTTATTGCCTTTGTATTCAGACAGCGGGCCATGACAAGCGTCTTCAACCACCTTGAGGTTGTGCTTCTTGGCAATGGCCATTATCTCATCCATCTTGGCAGGAAAACCTGCCATGTGGACTACAACGATGCCTTTAGTCTTGGGAGTAATCTTGCGCTCAAGATCAACGGGATCAATATTGATGTGGTCTGGACCTACAATGTCTGCGAAGACAGGGGTAGCACCCACATAACGGATGCAGTTGCAGGAAGCCGCAAAGGTCAAGGAAGGACAGATAACCTCGTCACCAGGGCCAAAACCGCAAACCAAGCAGCAGACGTGGAGGGCATCGGTGCAGTTTGACATACTCACTGCATATCTCACCTTCCAGAGGTCTATAAACATCTGTTCTAATTCAGCGTTCTTAGGTCCAGTTGATATCCAACCGGATTTAATAGTATCGTACGCTGCTTGAGCCTCGCGCTCGTCGAAGTTCAAATTAAATAGGGGAATTTTGTATGTCATAATCTAATTCTCGTTTAAAGTCTACCATCAACAATGCTGCGGTCAAGGGTGCACTTTACATCAAAGATGACGTGCTTTTCTTTCAATAGGCAGGTCACATCCATGCCTTCAAATTTCTTGTGAGCCACAGCAGCAATAGCAGCGTCAAACTTCAGCGAAGGCAGATCATTCACCACCTTGATACCGTACTCATGTTCAACAATGGTAGGGTTAGCCCAAGGATCATAAACGGTGATATTAAGGTTGTACTCCTTCAGAGCCTTGTAAATGTCAATAACTTTAGTGTTGCGTACGTCTGGGCAGTTTTCCTTAAAGGTGAAACCAAGGATTATAATCTCGGAGTTGAGAACCTGGATGCCTTTCTTCAGCATCAACTTAATGGTTTCCGTTGCCACATACTCGCCCATACCATCGTTCATGCGACGACCAGCAAGAATGATCTCAGGATTGTAGCCATGACGCTGTGCGCACTGTGCCAGATAGTACGGGTCAACGCCAATACAGTGACCACCCACTAAACCAGGACGGAAGGGAAGGAAGTTCCACTTAGTGCCAGCCGCTTCCAAGACATCAAGGGTATCTATACCCATCTTGTTGAAAATCTTGGAGAGTTCGTTTACAAAAGCAATGTTGATGTCTCGCTGGCTGTTTTCGATAACTTTAGCCGCCTCAGCCACCTTTATTGTAGGAGCGAGATGGGTTCCGGCAGTGATAACGCTGGAATAAACCTCGTTGATGTACTTTCCAATCTCAGGAGTTGATCCAGAGGTAACTTTCTTAATATGCTCTACGGTGTGCTGTTTATCCCCCGGGTTGATACGCTCTGGGCTATAACCACCATAGAAGTCCACATTCATCTTCAGACCGGAAACCTTCTCCACAACGGGAATACACTCATCTTCGGTAACACCAGGATAGACGGTGCTCTCATATACAACGACATCGCCTTTACTGATGACCTTGCCAACTGTTGTTGAAGCTCCAACCAGCGGCGTGAGGTCGGGATTGTTGTCCGCATCCACAGGAGTAGGAACAGCAACGATGTAAAAGTTGCAGCCCTTAATTTTTTCAATATCGCTGGTGCAGATGAAGCCGTGATTATTGATTGCATCCTGAAGGATATCGTCTGCGACTTCAAGGGTAGCGTCGTGGCCAGCCATTAGGGCATCACAACGCTTCTGGTTCATATCGAAACCAACAGTTTTATACTTAGTGGAGAACAGACGTGCCAACGGCAGCCCAACGTAACCGAGTCCGATTACACAAATCTTAGTCTCTTTCATTGTATGTTAATTATTAATTTGATTACAAATTAGCCTTATACCATTCAATTGCCTCGTTTAGGCCACGGGCAAAATCATATTGCGGATCATAACTCAGAAGGCGCTTCGCCTTGCTGATGTCGGCATTACTATGTTTAATATCTCCGGCACGATCAGGGCCAAAGATAGGTTCTATTACTTTACCCAGCGCTTTAGTCAAGTCGTAGTAAATATCAATCAGATACTCGCGACCACCATAAGCGACATTGAAAGCTTCACCGCTGGCCTCATCAGGAGCTAGACAGGCCTTCAAGTTAGCTTCAATCACATTCTCAATATAAGTGAAGTCACGACTCTGCTTGCCATCACCATTGATGGTAGGGCGCTCGTCATTCAGCAGTTGCTTGATAAACTTGGGAATAACAGCCGCGTATGCCCCATGAGGATCCTGACGACGGCCAAAGACATTGAAGTAGCGGAGGCCTATGGTCTTGAGTCCGTAATGCCTGTGATACTGCTTTCCCCACTCTTCATCACAACGCTTGCTGAGTGCATAGGGGCTGAGCAAGTTGCCTTCTACTCCCTCTTTCTTGGGCAGGTGCGCCTCGTCACCATAAACAGAACTAGATGAGGCATAAACAAAAGTCTTTACCTTGTTCTGCCGGGCAGCCTCCATCATATTGAGTGTCCCCTGGATGTTGTTTGCGCAGTAGAATAGCGGCATTTCAATACTTCGAGGGACACTGCCCCAGGCCGCTTCGTTCAGTACATAGTCCACGTCCTCGCAGGCCTTCATACAAGTATCAAAGTCCTTGATATCACCCTTGATAAACTCGTAATTCGGATTACCAAGGAACATGTCTACATTGGCTTGCTTTCCTGTACTCAAGTCATCTAAACACCTAACCTTATATCCGAGGTTCAAAATCGCTTCACACAAGTTAGAGCCTATAAATCCTGCTCCGCCTGTAACCAAGAACAGACTATTCTTTGAAAATTGTAACTCCTTATATGTCATATAATTAATTTATTAATTTCGTTTACTATTATCATTGAAAAGTTACGTGCTCCCTCACCATTAAGATGCATCGGTTCTTTGAACCATACTTTTTGGGCATTGAATGACGGTTCGGCATAATAATCCCAGAAAGGAACATCTAGTTTAGATGCAATCTCTTTGACGGGATTCAGGGCAGACGAATTCTGCATCCCATACTTTGGCGACCCTACCAGAACGATTGGAATGTCATGCGACTGACACAGTGCAATTAGCTTTTCAATATATTCTAATTTAAAATAGTCCAGTTTGGGCTCCCGCTCTTCTTTTGGCTCTGGTTCTTTGAGGATGCTACCCGTTAAGGGAGCATAACCACCATTATCTATTCCCCTGTTTACTATATTATCCACAACCATGCCCAATACCTCCGTATTATACCGTATCAATCCCGACTGAACTTTTATCCATTCTTCCATTGAGACATCTTTAATTATCTGCGACACTCCTTGCTCCATGTAATATGGCTTAAGGTTATTGATATAACGAACGTGATTATTATCCTTTTCATAAATATTAATGTCAAATGAAGGTTCAATATCAAACAATACCATTTTTGGCGTATACCTATTCAGCACCATTTCAAGAATACCAACAGCCAGCACCACTCCGTTACCATCATATCCGGCATTATAAACATCTAGCCCGAGCATATCTGACATGTATGGCGAATCATAATGATGGTGGGCACGTGATGAGCCAAGAATCAGCACATCGTGCATGTCCTTCATCACAAGGTCATCAAATTGCCTAGAACTACCGCCCTTGGCATGACCCTGCAAGTAGCGACCACTCAAACCCACGCACACATCCACAACGCTTACTATTGAGAAGAACAGCAATAAATGAAGCAAGAACTTTTTCATAGCCTTAAAAACTCACGTAAATAAACTGACCACCATCAAGCACCCCGAACAGAAGAATCATACAAAACAGCGAGACATAAGCGACCATCTTTATTATTCTCTTTTCCAAGAACTGGAAACGTGAAGGGAAAAACTCATCTCTAAGATCTTTGAAAGCCAATATGGGCAACGTCATCGCAATTATGATGATTCCAGCAGGCCCCAATTCTGATAAAGAGGGGATTCCAACGTTTGTAAACATCATGCCAATCATACTAAAGGCATCACCGATGTTCGGCATCCTGAAAAATACCCAGGCAAAACTCACAAACAGGAATGTAATTGTAATTCTGACTACCCGAGTGGTCCAATTCTTTCCTTCATACTTCTGCCATCCCAACGCCTTTTCAATAATCTGCAACACTCCGTGCATCACGCCCCAAAAGATAAACGTCCAGTTTGCCCCGTGCCAGATTCCACTTACAAGGAATGTCACCAAAATGTTCCAATAGGTCCTCGCCTTGCTGCAACGGCTACCACCAAGCGGAATATACACTTGTCGCGTGAGCCATCGTGTGAGTGAAATATGCCATCGTTTCCAAAAGTCCGTAATGCTTACTGCCAGGTAAGGTCTGCGAAAGTTGTCAATCAGGTTAAAACCCAGCGTCCGTGCAATGCCTATCGCCATCAGCGAGTAGCCTGCGAAGTCGCAATAAATCTGGAATGTGTAGAAGACACTTGCCACAAAGCAGGTAGCTCCGCTAAAATGCGCATAGTTAGCATAAACCGTATCTACGAAAAGTCCCAATCGGTCGGCAATGACAACTTTGATAAACATTCCCCACAACAGTTGTTTCAGCCCTAGCTTCCCCTGTTCATAATCAAATTTATGTGTAGCTTTTATTTGCGGCATAAACTCTTCTGCCGCACTTATAGGACCGGAAGTCACTTGAGGGAAAAAACTCACGAACAGCATATAGTCCAACAATTTTTTCTCAGCCTTTACCCGACCGTGATACACATCAAGCAAATACCCTACAGCCTGAAAAGTGAAGAACGATATTCCCACCGGGACCGCCCAGTTCAGACCAGGCATCGCGAACTTCAATCCTATTGATGAAAGCCCAGCACTCAGGCTGTCATTCAGAAAGTTGTAGTACTTGAACACCAGGAGCGGCAATAGACCGAGCAGTGCTAAGCACCACGCCAACCTTTTGCGCCCAACTTTGAACTTTGAACTTTCTACTTTTAGCCCATTACTTTTAACCACTTGATCATCAAGCAAATACCCACCCCAGAAAGTAATCAACGTAACTCCAATAAGTACAAAGGCAAAGGCCGGTTTCCAGTTCATATAAAGCAGATAGCTCGCAAGAATTAAAAAGATCTTGCGCCACTGGTTGTATTTGGCAGGGATTAGCCAATAAAACCCAAAGATGAAGGGAAATATGAGCCAAAAACTAAAGCTGTTAAATGCCATTCAGAAAGTCTTAAACTATTTGTAGAAGATACCGCACTGTTGCAAAAAGGTCACATTATTTGATCAAGATTCTTTCCCTTCTCATAGTGTTCGAAGATCTCCAAGTGTGGAGTAAACAAGTTCGAGATGGGAAAGATTATGAATTACATCTTCTGATCCAAATTCTTACCCTTCTCCTCGTGCTCGAAATTTGGGATAAAGACCTTAATGGCATCGACCACCTGGGCCTTGGTGAAGTCGTCATCGGCAAAGATGGATTCCAGCTTGTCGAAGAAAGCATTCACTTCGGGCATTTCGTGGCGAGTAGTCTGTTCCACTACTCCAAGGGCCTGGAAGCGGTGCATATCCACCATCTCGCCAGGGACATAGAATTCCTCATAGGCCTTTTCGCCAGTAGTGTCGGACTTGAAATAAACCACGGGGTAGGTGGGGTTATCGTAACTCATGGCATCGGCATACTGCTTGGCTTCAGAGTCGGAGCTGCACTCTTTCTTGGTGAAGCCTTCGGCCTTTACGAAGTCGTCGCAGATGCTGCTGAAGGTGAGCATCTGGTCTTCACCCAGTTTGGGGAAGAACACCTCACCGGGACGGCCGAGGATGCAGGCAAGCATACAGATTTGGCCAGATTCCTCGGGGCTCACGAAATAACGCTTCACATCGCTGGGAGCAGCAAGGGGCTGCTTCTTCTGTAGGCGATGGATCCAGCCATCAGGCAGGGAGCCGTTGCTGAAGGCCACATTGGCAAAGCGAGCAGTGGTGACTTTGAAGTATTTGTTGTAGACCATCACCAGGTCTTCCATGATGCGCTTGCTGGCGCCCATGATGTTCACAGGGTTGGCGGCCTTGTCGGTGGAGACGCAGAAGAAGTGCTTGGGCGGGAACTCGGTGAGGAGGTCCATTAGTTTCTTGGCCTTGATGTCGTTGTTCTCAATCAGGGCTTGAACGCTGTAGCGGTCCTTTTCACTACGGACGTGCTTGTGGGCAGAGAAGTTCGCCACAATATCAAAGCCCTTCTCCTCACGGAAAATGCGGGCGAAAATAGGATCGGCAAAGTTGAGGGTGTAGCAGCGGAACTCGTCGGGGACATAGAGGCCTTCGGTGGAGCGCACGTCGCGCACCAGCTCCGCCAGCCCGTTCTCGTTGAGGTCAACCACCACCACACTTTTAGGTTCAAAGCGCGACACAGCTTTGATGAAGCTGGACCCGATAGACCCCGCTCCACCAATCACACACACTTTCTTACCCTTAATCTCCCGCGTGAGCGTCTCCTTGTTCGCCTCAATATCGCCCGCGAACATACTCACCGGCCGGAACGTCACCGAGTCGGCTATGAATTTATCTAAGTTGAACATAAACTGTATTGATGTTATCTTTTTTTTATCTGCACGAGTTGTCTTAAAGAACGATCATTAATATAATTGAAGCCCCCTAGCAACTGTGTATTATCTAATACCATATTAAAATTGCCGTTGTCTTTTCGCCTTACCAGTACATATCCTACTCTTCCATTCTTCACCAACACGTTTCCTGCCGCATTACCCGCAACTTGGAAATTGTAGCCATTCTTTGAATTCAAGTCATCCACTTCACAATTTATAATACTAATGTCAGATTCTGTAAATGCGCCAATATTACACATATACTTTGTCGCCGAACCACCAATACCCTTTATATCGTGAATCGTGATGCCGGTCACCTTACAACCGTACATATCGTCGTCGTTGAGTGCTCCGCTATCTGGGAAAACACCGCAGATAGTATAGAAGCCATCATTGGGATAATGCTTTATAGCTGCGGTAAAATCCACATTGTAATGATGACATTTACCCGAACGGAAACGGAAATCTGCATTTTCTTTTCTTCCTGAACCATAGGACTGAAACATAATCACATTCTCTCCAGATAGCAACTCATCAATGCTTACCTCAATAGCTAAATCGTGACATCCTTTCATATCTAAAACTTCTTTTCCCGTATTGTCCTTTTTGCGAAATACAGCATCTTTAATAAGAATGTGGCATTTTGTCTCAATCGGATTGTATCCTTTATATCTGATGGTCGAATTAGAAACGCCAGCACAGTAAAAACCACGATGAGGACTTTCGGCATCTATAGTTATGTTCAATTTATCTCCGCCGTACAAAGCCAAACCATAACCGGTATTCAGAGACTTCACTCTTAATATTGAATTGGTGAGACCTTTTGACGGAGTCCTTCCAGGATTCTTAACATCGTGAATCCAGACACCGCTTCTTAAAAAACAGTCGCCATTCTCTTGCCTGCAATCAAATAGATTGATTTCATTGCAGTCACCATAGCATTGAATAAATGTACAACCTGTTGACTCTTTGAAATTATGTGTGTTGTGCGCATCGGCATCATGGAAATTACAACCCTTAATGGTTATACCACAGACATCCTGTAATACAATAACCGGTTTGGTAATATAGGATTGGAAAATACTTGTGTTATATATGGTATTTCCGTGGAAAGTAATCTCTGCCCCGCTTTTTATGTGAGAAAAGTTAATCAGTCCAGTGGAACCAACATTCTGCATACAGATTTTGTAATCACGGTACAAATCGCATTTGGCTCCGTTTGAAATGGCATTGCTAACTAAAAAAATGAGAGTTTTGGTATCCTCCGAAGAAGTAAAATCGCGATCGTCAATCTCCTTTATACAAATCTTACCATCATAGTTACAATTGATAAATCGAGGCTCGCCTTTTATAACATTTGAGTTGAAAACAATGCTGCCATTAGCAATACTACCGCCTTTAAATACAAGTTTACTGCCAACCGGGATGCGTAAAGACTGTCCTCGAAGATCCAGAGATCTCTTGACCGTATAAGTTGTATTCTCTCTCAGTCGGAAATCTCTTACTCTTTCCAACTTAACAGTAGAGCAAGCACTGATGACAGAAACTGCGATAGTGACTACAAGGAACTTGATACTATTACTCATCTCACATGCGTGTCCACTAAAAGTTATGGACGGATTTAAAAGTTAAACATCAAACAACGTGGGTTCATAGAACCCGTCAAGTTCTTTGTCATTATTGAGGTTAGATTTGGTGAAGAGGTCTTCAAGAGGTGTCGTATCCGTGAGCGAGATTCCAAGAACCTGGAGCGTGTTGTAGACCGACATCTGAAGCTTCAGTTTGTGGTGAACAACGGCTACCAGACAGTATGAGATGATCGCTGTTTAGATCTGAATGCGGACTGAGTTTTCGGAGTCTCCCCGGAACTTCTTGATCTTCAGATGCTGCTTCACCCATTTGAAGAACTTATGAGAAGCTTTACATAAGTTCTTCAAATGGATCAAGGGGAACTTAACGGTCAAAGCCCTTTGGGGCTACTCCGAGAACGCTGTAAAGGTCCATCTTTGGGTGGCAATCTGTTCATACTTGTTGCTCGCCTGGGTGAAAGCTGCTCTCAAAAGCCCGCTGACCATAACGGAAGTCTCAAAAGTGGTTGAAGCCTCGCTCCTTACCAAGAGGGATCTCCGGGAACTGCTGGATGTTCCTGACTCGCTCACTCAAAATCAGAATGTCAATGAACTTGAATTAAACTTTTAAACCAAAATTTATCGCATTAGTAGTATTTATGTTTAACGTTTTATGTCTCATTGCCATGCTTTCACGCGGCGTACGGCATGATTTCGAAAATCTTAAGCACCTGGTCAAGCATCTCGCGGTGCTGTCCGGTAACACAGACTATTGTCTGGAAATCTTCCGGAAACTTCTGGAACTCCTTCACCAGAGGGCACATCTTAATGGCCTCTGGGCGGGTTCCGAAGACTAGCATTACTTTTTTCATTATCGTGTATTCGTTATTGTTTTTCTTTGGCACCTTGCGGTCGCTCCCGCGTCCGGCAAGACAGTTTTTATGATTTGATTGGTTCGTCCTTTCCCCTTCGGGTAAGATTCTTGGCGACATCGACAAGTGTGCGACTTGTGTCATTATCCCGCTTGTGCTTAGAGACTTGCACTGTTTTCTATCGGCATCGACAGGTAGAATCTTCTAAATAGGTTGATAAATCATCTTGGTGGGAAGCTCGGCCTAGTTGATGCTGGAGCCCATGGATCCGGCTCCGCCTATGACGCAGACCTTCTTGCCCTTGATTTCTTCCGTCAGTTTCTCCTTGTTCGCTTCTATGTCCGGAGCAAGATGGTGAGAGGACGGAAGGGGACGCTATCCGCAATGAATTTGTCTAAATTGAACATATCGTGTTATTGTTTATTTCATTCTTTAATCAGCTTTCCTTCTCAGTGCTTTCAAGTTCATCATCACCCTGAATCCGTATGGAGTAAGATGCCAATAAGTCTCTGTGTCTTTCACCGTCCGCTTTCTATCACTCAGTTCAATAATTCTCAGCGCGATTAACTGAACTTTGACCTGCTGAAAAGACTCCTCCTCGATTCTACTGTGATTGGGATTGTAGCTATTATCTGTTTCAAGTATGTCCTCTCTAATAGAGTCAATGAAGACATTTTTCATTCTTTCTTCTGAAGCCTCATCAACAAGTGCTGGTGCCAAAATCGAGACAATCCTATTCCACGTTAGGCCAACTTTTATATAATACCGAGTAATATAATGGTAGCTTACGCTTATCTGTACTTCGTCATCTCCCTGCTGAAATACCTCTATTCCTTTGGGGTCCTCGTCTTCAACCTGCTTCAACTTTGCACGCAGTGCTTCATTCTCTTCCTTCAGTGCCAGGATTTGTTTGTTTGCTTCTGCAGAAAGGGACACATAGCGTACCCACCCGGTTCTGGGTTTTGACTTAATCAGTTTGTTCAAACTCAGCACGACCGCAGATGCAAGACTATCCTTATTATCCCATTTCTGCCACAGTTTCTTGCTTATCTCTTTCTTGAAATCGTCCAGTTTCTGAACCACAGCGGCATCGCTATCTACTTTGCCACTTGGCAGTTGTTTCACATTGCTGTGCACAAAAGAAATGACGGGGACACCTTTCTTTACTGCATATTCGTATTCTTTTTGCGTATAGCTTTTCCCAGATGCCTCCTCGATAGAGCCATATCTGCCTGCAACGATGAGCACATAGTAATCACACTCGTCAATCAGGCTCGTGATGACATCCCATTGGCTGTCATCAGCAGCATTAAAATACTCCATCCCCACAGGAAAGCAATTCATCTGGAGCAGAGCTTCCATCACAGCCTTGCGCTCTTCCTGCAAGTCCTCGTATGTTGAACTGACAAATACTTGGTATTTCTTATCCATGCTTCATTAATCTTTTATCACAAAGATGATTCTATCATATCAGACACCGGTCTTAGAATACTGGTGAATTATCTCATACATAGAACTCCGGCAAATCCAAATTTTTTGAAGCCAGATTAACCGAGACTATTGTCCCAGGATGGTAGACAGTTGTCTTTTGCATCTTACCTTCAATTAGCAGACCTTGAATTATGAGATAATAATAACCATTCTTTTGGCCAATAATAATCCCATCATAAGTCATATCATAGCTTAAGTTATCTCTCTTCTGTTTGAGATTGTCAGCAAGATACTTCTTAAGGCTAATCTCAACTTTGTTGCGTTCAAAATCGTAATCTTTTATAATAAAAGTATGGTTCTGAAGTGGGCTTAATATATCTCTTAAATCATCAATTTTACAATTGTTCGTTATATCACCAATAAAAAGAGTTGCCTTTATAGCTTCTTTGTCAGGGGCCATCACTGTAAACACTGCGTGCCTTTCCGTGACAGATAGAGTTTTGCTAACCTTAACAGATTCTCCTACTTGATGCACTTTAGAATACTTTTGAAGAGGAGTCTCAATGAAAGGTATTAAAGATCCTATTAGTGACAAACCATCTGTAGAAACATCTTTTATACTGACGGTATAAGAATTGCCTAATTGATAAGGATAATAAACACTGTCGATATGCGTTTCTGACATTGGAACAAACACTCTATATCTATCATCGGCTTTACCCAGGATTCCGTAGCCATTGTTGTACTCGAACACCACGTCAACAACGCCACCATTCTTTGATATTGTTCGAAAATAGTCTTCGTACGGCGACGTTTTAGTTCTCAGTGTCAGTATCACAACCCTATTTTCAGGTTCCACTGCCTTGACATAGCCCTCGACAGTTTGGTTTCGCTTGTATTTCTTTTTCTCCTCCTCAATCTCATCGCTCATCCAAGTCAGATTGGAATAAGGCAAGATCGCATCTATGCCAGCTTCCAACTCTGTCACAAAACAACCTTCATCTGCACGGTAGATTGTAAAACTGACTCTATTACCTGGCTTATACTTTTGCTGCGTCCAAGGATCAATCAGGTCTTTCAACTGTAACTCCAAGCGATTATGAATATAGTCTGCCCCTATGATTCTAAACTCGTGTTCGCTTCCCACGGGAAACAGCTGATGAAGAAACTGGTGCCTACTATATGTCAAGTTCTTGCGATAAGCAACAGCCTTTTGGGCCGTATCTTTCACAAGTAAACTGACAAACACATCGTCTGCCTCTTGTACCACAGCGGTTACAATAGAACCAACAGCATAGTTTTGGTCAATCATCCGCTGCGGGTTGCTTTCCGTTTTTAGAACCGACGCTTTGACCTTCCCCTGTTTTTTGTTTTCCAATGGGATAGCTATTATACTCATCCCTTCCGTATAGTAGTTGAAAAGGTTAATATTAGGTGTTGTGGAAATCTCGTCGATGGGAATAATTACGGGAATAACATTGTAGAGGCATTGAAGCTCATTGTGCCTTACTCGCTCAACAATCACTTCGATTTGCTGGCCATTCTCAATAAATCCACTCATTGCATCATAGTCCTTTGCCATGCTTCCTTGAGCATCCACTTCGATGCAATAGCATATGTTATCCCGGTTTTTGGAATCCTTGAAAACTTTGGGACCGTTTTGTAGTACAAAATTGCCGGTGGCCACAAGTTCGGAATAAACTTGGTCGAGTATATCAATCTTGTCGTTTCTAGCAAGTAAATAGAATGTACGAATGCCACTAGCAAAACCTTCACGAATCCTGCGCAAATATGGACCTAATCCATACTCTGCATAAGTTTCGAGCTTTGCGACAAGTAATACACCTACCTTTATATCATTACCTACAAACTTTAGCGGAGTAAGTTCTTCGGGCTCACGTGAAAGCAATTCGTAGAGAAACACCAAGAAATCGGTTGCCTCTTTTGCATAATCAGGTGAGGGCAGGTGGGTGGCAATCTTATTACCCCATAGTGCATATTCGCGAAGGAGCATCCTGCTAAGCATTCCCTCCTCTTCTACTACTGTGACCTTATTAAAAGTATCTTGATAATTGTTGATATCATCCAGATTCTCTGTCACAAATGCAGTTGTTGCCACATTATGTGAAGGATTGTTCTCAATGAATTTGAGTATTACAGTAAAGTCAACAGCTTTGCGAACTGGCGTTGACAGAAAGATTCGAGCTGTTGGAAGCAACGCTTTCCTAACGTAAGCTGTTGTTGTGTTAATGATGTTCTTGATGCTATCCCTATCATAACTCAACAGAACGATTGCCTTGCCTTCTTCAAGAACCACTTTACCGTCATCGTCTTTTTTGACCCACTGCAAGGACATGTCAGGCAGATTAAGCTCAGGGGTAATCTGATTCAAGTTGTCGATTGTTCCCTGACAGCTTCTTTCAACGTTGTTTTTGATTCGATTCCTCTTAAACCAACGTCCTATTCCACCAAAGAATGTAATTACATCCTTCACGAATGTTCTCACATTATTGTAGTATGGAATTATCAGAAAGATAGCTGCCAGAACAACCAGACCAACCGTTATTATTGTGCTCATATGCGCAATCATCAGACATCTTTAATACAATCAACACTATCACAAAAAAACCGCAATGTGATGCTATCGTTCTCCTTGACGGGCAGCACGACTGCTATATTGTCATGATTAAGTACTTTGCCGCACACATGACAATGCAATTCACCTTCAACGAATTTGTCATAGTCCCCGACTTGGATGAGCAGTTTTTCCAAATCAGAGTCCATCATTGCCTTAAGTTCTTCTTTCCTAATTGCCATAATGCTAGAAGCTTTATTGCGAATGTATAATAATCCTCTCTTTCCTCTCTTATAAACGACATTCCATTACCGATAATTTACTTCGCCACATTAGGAATCCCCTTCAACTCATTCTGAATATACTCCAGACTCGCAATCTTCGCCTTCGTCTCCTCCAGATTCAGCCTTCTGGTATTATTCGAGTTGAACTCATCGATCGTAACCCTCTTCGTATCCCCCTCCTTGAAGAACTTATCGTAGTTGAGGTCACGGTTATCCGCCGGCACCCTGTAGAAATCACCCATATCCTCAGCCTTCGCACACTCCTCCTTGGTGAGCAACGTCTCATACATCTTCTCGCCATGACGGATACCGATGACCTTAATCTGGGACTTATCACCACCAACAAGCGAAATAAGCGAAAGGATAATGGATAATCTGGATTCCTTCATATAATAGTTTATATATACTAACGATATATTTATTCCATACTCCCTACCGTATCGTACATCAAGCCAGATTCTATGCTTGGAATACGGAACATTGCTATGGGATTAACCTTTGGGGAAACCTCTTTGATATATTGTTTATACTGCTCTACTGTTTCTACTCCAAACAGGACTTTTGCTTTATTGAAATATGCCTTAGAGACCATGAAAGGGAGGATTTCCCGGTCTCGATTATATACGCTTAGTTCGGGGAACCATTCGTCGTCAAGCAAATCGTCGGTGTGATACTTGAGAGATATATAATATAGGAGAATGTCCGCCTTGATTAGTTTTTCATAATCCGAAGCAGCATACTTGAAAACATAATCCGCAAATACGCTCACTCGCTTGGGAGAAACTGTATTCAAGTGCTCATTAAGCGTATAATTATACGAACGGAAGCGAACAAAATTAACCTGGCGGACCTGGCCGTAATGCTTAAGATATAGATTAAATCTTCTATGAAGCAATTCCGCTAAAACTTCAAAGCACTCTGCATCAACAAGAACTGATGCCAAGGAAATAAACAAAAACTGATTAAAGAAACGATAATGATCATTTCTAAGAGCATCTAAATTGTTCCCGGAATAAAGATTGATGTCTTTCTTCTCATACATTCTAAGCAATTGCTCAAAGAATGAAGGAAGGAACTTTTTAAGCAAATCATCCCTGCTGCCTGCAAAAACAGACACAACTGAAATGATTTCTTTCCTCAATGGATCCAGTTGCTCGATCCCGGTCAATATGCGTTGATCCAATTCCTCAACAGTCTTTATCTGCTGAATGTCCATCTCATAGCTTCCGACACGTTCAACCACTCCCTTGAAATAATTTGCGAGAATAATCTCAAGGTTTATATTGCCCTGCAAGACAGCAGACAAGACCTTCTCGGATGTCCAGATTGAATAGTCCATAAACATCTAAAAAAATTTTCCAAGGAACTCTTTCAGCGGAGAAAGAGTCTCGGCATTAAGATTCCAAATAGAAGGATTATCAAACCACCAAGCCCCACGGCCGGCTTTATCCTTCCTGCTTTTGGATATAGGCAAGGCGTTGAAATATGTATTCAACTTTCCCTTTCTGTTGGGCGTGGAATACAACTGCTTCCCGTCATTGTTTTTCCTTGAAGAGATACAAATTTCGTATTTTTTAAAGCAGTCGAAAAACTCAGGATAAAGGTCTTTCCTTGCTGTACTCTCAATCAAGATTTCAACGTCACCATCTTCGGAATTGTTCGGCCAAAGAAACAAATCGAAAGAGACACCCTCTTTGTCGGCGCCTTTTAGCAAATAATCCTTTCTTGCTTCAAACCCGCCGCCGTTCTGAAGTGTATCCGCGTCAAATAATACAAGGTTCTTTCCCCCGGCATCGGCATTGGCTTTCATTTTACCGATATTGGCGGCATTTGGATTCAGGAGATTTGTATAGCCATCCGTTGGGACAATCTCATACTTATCCTTTTCTATGCCCATATTATCAAGTATTGCCCGGAGGAATTCGTATTCCGGCTGCTTATCATTCTTCGCTTCAATAAAGATCGTCACCATAATCTACCGGATTTCCATTTCCTGTTCTATCGCATATTCAAGTTGTGATGCAGAATACTTGTACCCCCTCAACTCATCACCTGCAATTTTCTGCAACTTATAACCAGCCGCCAATTCCTCTCCCTCCCTGCTCTCCGTTTCTGCTACCGCTTCTTTGAAACCTCGGATTGAATCATAATCGTGGGTCGTTGCAAATATCTGTACATTGTTCTTCTGAGCAGCTTTAAGCACTATTTTCCACATAGGTTTCATAACAGAATAGTGAAAACCATTACTTAGCTCATCAATAAGAACGACGCCATCCTTGCAAGCGTATATACTAGTGAGGAAGGAAACAATTTTCCTAATTCCGTCTCCCATAAGATTAATAGGGATTCTTTGAGGAAGATCTATGTCCACTAACATAACGTTGTCGATGAACATAGGATTCTTGGCAGACGGTTCCAGTATCTTTAACGCTTCGGCAAGAAACTCTTCATCTTTGTTAAGGAGAATATTGTGAACCCCTTCCAAAGAAGCACTAGAATCATAACGAGGACTAAGATAAACGCATTTTAGTTTTTCCGTGTATCTGTCATCCACACGAGCGTTCTTTGTTATCACATTTGGAGTGCTTGTATCATACATAATCTCGGATGAGAACTCCTCTTCCCGATTGCCGAATACCGATTTTAAGCCATAGCGGTAAGGCAGCTCTGTAGAAACGCTTCCGGCATCCACAGGAAGAATTTCTTTCACTGTAGTTATTGCCAGATGGCGCTCTTGATCACCTGCTGTAGATATTCTAATTGCCTGAGCGGTATTCATCTGATAGAAGAAGTAGCGAATATCATCCTCTGACACACCATTATACGTCCTCATTTCATTAATCGCAACCGGCAAGAGAGGATTTGACTGTCCACACACAAGGAACAGCCCCTCCAGGAGGGATGATTTTCCACAATTGTTTTCGCCAAAGAAAAGATTCACCCTGGCCAATCCATCAATTCTGCAATTATGGATTCCTCTAAAGTTTTGAATTTCTATACTATTAATCATCAAATAGTTCTCTCTTTAAAACCTGTTACTCATTATTATCACACAAACAGTCCAGACTGGAGCCAAAGACTTCTAAGCTTTTTCAAAATAATGGTCAATTTCCTTATCACTCAAGGCATAAGGTAATTCTAATTTCATCAAAGTCCTCAAATATCCGTCGATCTCGTTTCCATTATACGAGAATTGAATAAAGATTCCAGGTTTTTCCATAAGTGCTCTTCCAATTATTATTTCAGCAAGCTATCACGCCCCTCTCACAATAATACTGTCGGCGGCATCGGCAAATTTGGATAGATCGGCTTCGTGAAGGGGGTAGTACATGCTAAGCACTTCCTTGATGCCAAGGCCTCTTTTATTCATATAGGAAAAACTGCGGCGAGACAGCCAATGGTAGTAAGCTAAAACCCAGCCGGCCCAATACTCCGGGCCAACGGAATAAGTGCCGTCATTCTCCTTCAAGACTGTTCCACCTGATGAATCCACCACAGAATCGGCCAATTCTGCTCCCGACATACCCACCAGATAGCGGGGGTTACCGTTTGCGAACTGGCGAGACACTTCGGATGTGAGGAATTTGTCATAAAACTCCTCGATGGAATAACCATACTTGCGCACGCCGCAATCCATCATCACGGCGAGGTTACGCATAGCTCCGTTCAGATATGTCTTTTTATATGCCCTTGCCATTTTTCCAATTGTTTCTGATGATGTCCAGCACGTAAATTTCGTCCTCTGCCATAGGCTTGGAAGATATCTGACGGTATTTGGAACGGGCCTCTTCGTCACGAGACTTGTACTTGGCGAAAAACTCCTGACGGGGGGCATTAATCGCTTCTACAAAGGTAAGTGCATCAAAGGCCTTCTTTGATTTCAAAACCACCTGTTCACCAAGCTTTCCCAACCGCATGGCCTCAGACAAGTCCGAGAGAGATAGTGTGTTGTTTACAAAGTCGTTGGCGTAGGAGAAATATGAGTCATCGGCGCGGTAACCAATGATAATGTCATAGTTTCTATAGTCAACCTTGAAATTCTCCAGTAAATAGTCTTTTGCCCGCTGAGGCAAACCTTCCGACACATTAAACTTGCGATTCTCCAGCAAGATGGCCAACCAGTTCAAGATATTGTAGTCAGAACTATTGAGGTTCAGAACCTTAAGTCCACTACGATCCAGCTGATAATGATTTGCATAGCCATCAGTATTCGATGCGCAAGCCCATTCCTTCGCAAGGTCTATATGTTCGGTGCAATAGAAGCCACGACCATAGTCGTTATTGATTTTGCCTCCTCCGAAGACGGGCTTCTCCACAACATTTACGGACCCGTGATAGATATCAATCAAATCAGCCATTTCAAACTCTCTATTAGCCTATTCATATCGATGGCCACATTGGAACCATGATAAAGGATCATGCCAGTGCCCCTCCATTCTTACGGCACACCTGAGCCAGGTCCTCCGCCGGCACCTTCAAGACTACTTTCTTCACCAACTGGGGGCCGGAAGGGGTGCAGAGCAGGGGTTCGTGGGCGTCGTCGGGCCATACCACCACAAAGAAACCTTCACCAATCACAGCGTCCAGGCCGGGTGTATCGGCATAACGGGCTGCATCCTTTTCTTCGTTGTAGGGAATGGTTTCCGTCACCTGCGCCAGGGGCTTGCAGCGGATGAGTTCGGAGCCGCGGAGAGCCAGTTGAACATCAATGAACCGGCGATGTGCCTCGAAGCCTTTTTCGTTCACCGTTTTGGTCATAGACTCGCTCACAATGGCCTTTACCCCATTATCCAGCATATAAGTTCCAAGTTCCACACCGGCGTCCAATGTCCGGATGTATTCCAGCGCCGTGTCAAGCGCCGGTGTAAGGCCCTTGTACAAACCTACGTTCTTGATGTGATCGTATATCATAAAACTACTTGGTAAATCTCCTTTCAATTACACTCCAGTCCACAATCCCCCAGAGGGCCTTGAGGTGCGCGGCGCGGCGGTTCTGGTAGTCCAGGTAGTAGGCGTGCTCCCAGACGTCGAAGGTGAGGATGGGGCGGAGGCCGTGGGCAACGGGGTTGTCGGCGCCGGGGTACTGGGCGATACTTAGGTTGCCCTTTTCATCGGCCTGTAGCCAGACCCAGCCGCTGCCGAAGAGGCCAACGCCTTTGGCCTCGAACTCGGCCTGGAAGGCCTCCAGGGAGCCCCACTGCTTGGCAATCTGGTCTGCCAGCTTGCCTGACGGGGATGAGGGGTTAGGAGCGAACTGCTGGAAGTACAGGTTGTGGTTCAGGATCTGGCCGGCGTTGTTGAAAATAGCTCCGGCGGGGGCCTTGGCAACAATCTCTTCCAAACTCTTGCCTTCGTACTCCGTCCCGACAATCAGTTTGTTCAAATTGTCCACATACCCCTGCAGGTGCTTGCCGTGATGGAAAGCCAGCGTCTGGTCACTGATCACAGGCGCGAGGGACTTGTATGGGAGTTCTATAAGCGTGAACATACTAATGAACGTTCTTTGAAAAATCTCTTGTATAATGAATTATTCTTTCTACCTTTGCTGCTGTTGGGAGTAGCCCCTTGAGAAAGGGCGAATCTAAATGGAGCATTCTTCTAGAAAGAGAGTGCTCCACTTTTTTTCTAAAAATCGGATGCGTACTCTCGCATTTCTAATCCAGCGGATACTCTCAAATCATCGAAAAGAGACTGTACCTTCACGAGACGTTCTCAAGAGAAAAAAACCCGGAGATTGCTGCATCTAGCTTGGTTCGTGTCAGCGATACTGAGTCACCACAATCTCGGGGAAGTATCGCAAAGGTACTGTCAAATTCCACTAATAATTCTCCGCCTTCAGCTGGAAATAGCTCTGCGGGTGGTCGCAGACGGGGCAGATTTCGGGGGCCTTGGGGCCGATTACGATGTGGCCGCAGTTAGAGCACTGCCAGATGCAGTCGCCTTCGCGGGAGAAGACAATGGCGTCCTGGATGTTCTTCAGAAGCTTGCGATACCTCTCTTCGTGCTCTTTCTCGATGGCGCCAACCATCTCGAACTTGAGGGCGATCTCTTCGAAGCCTTCTTCGCGGGCTTCGCGGGCCATGCGGGCGTACATGTCGGTCCACTCGAAGTTTTCGCCGCTGGCAGCATCGGCAAGGTTCTCTACGGTTGAGGGCACTTTGCCGCCGTGGAGGTACTTGAACCAGATTTCCGCGTGCTCTTTTTCATTGGCAGCGGTCTCTTCGAAAATCTTGGAGATCTGGACGTAGCCGTCCTTCTTTGCCTTGGAGGCGTAGTAGGTGTACTTGTTGCGCGCCTGGGATTCGCCGGCGAAAGCTTCAAGGAGATTCTTCTCCGTTTTGGTTCCTTTGAGGTTCATATCTTATTGTGTTTTGAGTTCGTCAATCACTTTCAGGAGGTACTGCCCGTACTGGTTCTTGAGCATGGGGCGGGCAATCTCCCGCATGCGCTCCTCGGAGATCCAGCCGTTGCGGTAGGCAATGCCTTCCAGGCAGGCGATCTTCAAGCCCTGGCGCTTTTCAATCACCTCCACGAAGATGGAGGCCTCGGCCAGGGAGTCGTGCGTGCCGGTGTCCAGCCAGGCGAAGCCGCGGCCCAGAGTCTGGACCTTGAGCTCACCATCGGCAAGGAAAGCCTGGTTCACGCTGGTTATCTCCAGCTCTCCGCGGGCGCTGGGCTTGATGCCTTTGGCAATCTCCACCACCTTGTTGGGGTAGAAGTACAGGCCCACCACGGCGTAATTGCTCTTGGGCTCCTTGGGCTTTTCCTCGATGGAGAGGCAGTTGCCCTCCTTGTCGAATTCCGCTACGCCGTAGCGCTGGGGGTCCGAAACCCAGTAGCCGAAGACCGTGGCCTTGCCTTCATCGGCATCGGCAGCCGCGCGGTGCAGAAGGTCGATGAAGCCGGTCCCGTGGAAGATGTTGTCCCCCAGCACGAGGCACACCGTATCATTGCCGATGAACTCCTCGCCTATGATGAATGCCTGCGCCAGGCCGTCCGGGCTGGGCTGCTCCGCGTACTCGAAGTGCACGCCATAGTCGGAGCCGTCGCCCAGGAGGCGCTTGAAGCCGGGCAGGTCCTGCGGCGTGGAAATGATGAGGATGTCACGGATTCCCGCCAGCATAAGTGCCGATATAGGATAATACACCATCGGCTTGTCATAGATTGGCAGGAGCTGCTTGCTCACGCCCTTGGTGATGGGATACAGGCGGGTGCCGGAGCCTCCGGCAAGAACGATTCCTTTCATCGGCCTTTATACATTTCGTCGTAATACTTCTGGTAGTCGCCGGAGGTGACGTTGTCCAGCCAGGCCTGGTTGTCCAGGTACCAGCGGACGGTCTTCTCGATGCCCTCCTCGAACTGCAGGGAGGGCTCCCAGCCAAGCTCGCGCTGGAGTTTGGTGCTGTCGATGGCGTAGCGGAGGTCGTGCCCGGCGCGGTCCGTCACATAGGTGATGAGGTCCATGTCCTGGCCTTCGGGGCGGCCCAGCAGCCGGTCCACCGTGTTAATGAGCACTTTGATTATGTCTATGTTCTTCCACTCATTGAAGCCGCCTATGTTGTAGGTTTCGGCAATTCGGCCCTTGTGGAAGATTACGTCGATGGCGCGCGCGTGATCTTCCACATACAGCCAGTCGCGCACGTTCTCCCCCTTGCCGTACACGGGCAGGGGTTTGCGATGGCGGATGTTGTTGATGAACAGGGGGATGAGCTTCTCCGGGAACTGGTAGGGGCCGTAGTTGTTGGAGCAGTTCGTGACGATGGTGGGCATTCCGAAGGTGTCGTGGAAGGCCCGCACGAAGTGGTCCGATGAGGCTTTCGCGGCGCTGTAGGGGCTGTGGGGCTGATACTTGGTCTCTTCGGTGAAGAGCGTGCCGTCCATTTCCAGGGCGCCATAGACTTCATCGGTGGAGATGTGGTAGAAGCGTTTGCCCTCCCAGTTGCCGTCCCATGCGGCCTTGGCGGCCTGGAGCATGGAGAGTGTGCCCATCACGTTGGTCTGCGCGAAGGTGAAGGGGTCCTTGATGGAGCGGTCCACGTGCGATTCCGCGGCGAGGTGGATGATGCCATCGACCTGCTCTTCCTGCATGAGGGCGAGAACGCCCTCGAAGTCGCAGATGTCCATCTTCACGAAGCGGTAGTTGGGCTTGGACTCGATGTCCTTGAGGTTTGCCAGGTTACCGGCGTACGTGAGCTTGTCCAGGTTGATGATCCTGTACTCCGGGTATTTGTTTACGAAAAGACGCACCACGTGACTGCCGATAAATCCGGCACCTCCTGTGATGATGATAGTTCTTTTCATAGGGCCTTTAAAGTGAAAAACCTTTTTATCTCCGCGGACTAAAACTTTTTTACTCCACGGACTAAAACTTTTCTCGGCTAAAAGATGCCTTCGAAAAGTTTTGTCCGTTCCGTACAGTTTTGTCGCTCCGATATGGTTTTTCTTAGTGTTAAGTTCGTTGAGTGTTAAGTTCGTTGAACGAATTAGTCTCGTTTGAAGATGTCTCGTGTATAGACTTTGTCCTGAACGTCGTCAAGGACGGAGTCGTAGCGGTTGGCGATGATGGCGTCGGCCTGGGCCTTGAAGGCGGCGATGTCGTTCACGATGCGGGAGCCGAAGAAGGTGGTGCCGTCTTCCAGCGAGGGTTCGTAGATGATCACCTTGGCGCCTTTTGCCTTGATGCGTTTCATGATGCCCTGGATGGCGCTCTGGCGGAAGTTGTCGCTGCCGGCTTTCATCGTCAGGCGGAATACGCCCACAACCACTTCCTTCTCGCGCGCCGTGTCGTAGGCCGATGATGCGGTGTAATACCCGGCCTTGGCCAGCACCTGGTCGGCGATGTAATCCTTGCGGGTGCGGTTGCTGTCCACGATGGCTTTGATGAGGTTCTCCGGCACGTCGTTGAAGTTCGCCAGGAGCTGCTTGGTGTCCTTGGGGAGGCAGTAGCCGCCGTAGCCGAAGCTGGGGTTGTTGTAGTGCGTGCCGATGCGGGGATCCAGCCCCACGCCCTCGATGATAGCCTGCGTATCGAGGCCCTTCATCTCCGCGTATGTGTCCAGCTCGTTGAAGTAGCTCACGCGCAGCGCGAGGTACGTGTTGGCGAACAGCTTCACGGCCTCCGCCTCCGTGCTGCCCATGAACAGCACCGGGATGTCCTGCTTGATTGCTCCGCCGGCGATGAGCTCAGCAAAGGTATGTGCAGCTTCTTCCAGAGAGCCCGTACCGGAGGGGAGAAGTGTTTCGGCATGCCTTTTTTCGGCTGCCGAAACACTTACTCCCCGGAGGTCAAGCGGGCCCTCGTCATACCCCACGATTATGCGGCTGGGGTACAGATTGTCGTACAGAGCCTTGCTCTCGCGGAGGAACTCCGGGGCGAAGATTATCTGCGGCACCACAACCTTCATGGTACCATCGGCCTGCCTCTCGCGGTAGCTCATCTTCTCCCGCACGCTCCTGGTGTAGCCCACAGGCACGGTGGATTTGATCACCATCACCGCGGAGGGATTCACCTCCAGCACCAGCTCTATCACCTCCTCCACGTGGGACGTGTCGAAGAAATTCTTCTTGGGGTCGTAGTTGGTGGGAGCGGCGATCACCACGAAATCGGCATCCCTGTAGGCGGCCCTGCCGTCCAGCGTTGCCTTGAGGTTCAGCTCCTTCTCCGCCAGGTATTTCTCTATGTACTCGTCCTGGATGGGCGAGATGCGCTTATTGATTTTCTCTACTTTCTCCGGAATCACGTCCACAGCCACAACCTCGTTGTGCTGAGCCAGCAGCGTTGCTATGCTCATTCCCACGTATCCGGTTCCTGCTACTGCGATTTTCATATTTCTACCATTCGCTTTTACGGAAAACCATCACCCTTTCGCCGTTGGCGCGGATAACGCCCGACTCGCCGCCGGCAGCCTGGTTCTCGTACCAGAATAAACCGTCTCCGAAATAGGAGAACCAGCCGTAATCCGGAACCAGAATGGGAATAAGATACTTTTCATAAATGCCGTTCTGATCTATGAACAGAGGCCTGTCCATGTCACGGATGGCCTTCACCACGTCCATGCCGTACAGGGCGATCTGGCTACGGGAAGCCCAAACTTCATAGCCCAGGATATCGGTGTTTATGATGTACTGTTGTCCCTGGGGAAACTTCAGATAGCTCCATCCGCCGTTGAAGTCCAAAAGGGTCTCGCAATCGTAGTCCAGGGTTGAACCGTCCTTTTTCAGGAAGGTCTTATAGCCCGTGTTCTTGGTGACGACGGAATAACCGTCGTGGAAATCTCCTGGCTCGTTACGGAACTTGGGGCCTATCACCATCTTTCCGGTTTTGTCTATGAAACCCCATTTCTCTCCGTCGTCGGTGGCCACCTTCACGGCTGCCAGGCCTTCGCTGAAGTCGTGCGCAGCAAGGAACTGAGGTTGCGCCACATACTCACCATTGGCGTTGATGAAACCGTATTTTCTGGAAGAGAACTGATAATGCCTGCGGAGGCCTTCCTTGAGGGGAGCCACTTCCGGCACACCGGTATAGATATCCCACTGGGAAACGGTTTCGGTCAGAGCCGGGAACTTGATTTTTCCATCGACACCGACATAAGAGACCTTGTGGTATCCTTCACCGTTATTGTAGGTTCGTTTTCCGGCGGCAAGGACAAGTCCGTCAACAAAGCGGTCTCCGCAGAAAGCGAAGGACTCATACAGGTCGCATAGCACCTGGGCCTTCTTGTTGATTATGGTTGTGCCTTTGTTCTGATTGATGGCATATCCGTTCTCAAACACGGGCAGGGTAAAAGGATAGCTGTTCCAGTCAAGGTTCTTGGCCAGGAAAACGCCGCAGGTGTCCACGATGTGCCATACGGTCTTGCTATGACCCCAATCGTCCGAGCCCTGGTTTTCACGGAGAATGAATACGCCGTCGGAATAATATATCGACTCCAGTTTGCCGGCCAGTTCCAGTTTGATGGTTTTGTCGGAAAAATGAATCCTGTTTTCCGGCCGGAGCTCCTCGTAGTAAATCCTATTATCCTGCTTATCCTGCGCCTGCGCGAACGAACCGGCGGCAAGCAAAAGCCCCAAAATGGTGGTAAATAATGTAACTCTCATATTATAAGCGTTGTTTAGCTTGTTCGTAAGTGTCCAGACTGCCGATGTCTAAGCGCCCTGCGGGCATGGGCCAGGCGTGCATCACGCTCACGTCAGTGAGATAGTGCGCCAGATTGCCGGGGGCGTCGAAGCCGCAGCCGTTTTCGAGCGCCGTCCTGATGAGCGGCAGGTCCTTCTTTGCGTAGATGTAGAACGGCGGCACAGCCCAGTGGCTCACCGGCACCTCGGGTTTTTCCTGCATCTGGAGGACCTTGAAGTTGTCATCGACCTCTATCACGCCGGTGCGCTGGAGCTTGTAAATCTCCGGCTCGTTGTGGCACATGATCATGCTGGTGCCCTTGCGGCGGAACTCCTCCACGAAGCCTTTCAGGCTGAAGTCCAGGATGTTATCGGCGGCAAGAACGAGGATGTCCTCGTCAATTTTGAAGGTGTCGATCGCGAGGATCAGGTCCCGCACCGCACCCAGCCTGGTCTCGTTGGTGAAGGTGCCGTCGCTGAGCACGCGGACCGGCTTTGCAGCCAGGGGTGAGCTTCCGGAACCATCGCCACCCTCGGACGAGAGGGAGGGGCCCACGCAGTGGGAGGGGTCACGAAGTGACGGTGACGGAAGTACACCCTCACCAGTGAGGTCCGCGGCGCGCTTCGATGCCCACTCCTCGAACATCGGCGCAAACTTGCCGTTTGTCACGATTATGTGTTCATCGACCTCGTGGATGGTGTCGATATCGTCCAGGAGCCTGCCCAGAATGGTATTGCTTCCGATTTGAAGGAGCGGTTTGGGAAAGTTCTCTGTGAGCGGATAGAGCCTTGTGGCGTAGCCTGCGGCCAGAATTATCGATTTCATACGAATCTTGCTCCGTCGTCGGATTTGCAGAAATAGACCTTGAACGAATCCTTGTACTGAGGGAAGCGGGCGAGGTATTTCTCCGTAATCTGCTGTTCAACATCGGCCTTCTTGGCAGGGTCCACCAGGGCGATGCAGGCTCCCTTGAAGCCCGCGCCGGAGAACCTGCCGCCGTAGATGCCGTCGGTGGTGAGCATGGCCTCGTAGATGGCAATGAGCTCCGGGCTGCCACATTCGTAGCAGTGGATGCTGGATTCGCAGGAGGCTTTGGAAAGGCTTCCGAACCACTCCAGATTGCCGGTTTCCCACGCGGTGATGCCTTCGCGCACCCTCTTGTGTTCCCCGTAGAAGTGCTCTGCCCTGCGGGCGAAGCGGGGAGGCATATTGTCGCGGTTGCGCTTGTACATGCTTTCCGGAACGTCGCGCAGGAAGGTTTTCTCGTGAGTCTTGAGCGGCACGTTTTCATAGGCCTGGACTATCCATGCGGCCGTTTTGCACTCCGTCACACGAAGGTTGTAGTCGCTGCTCATGAGGCTGCGGGTGAGGCCGCTGAAGAAGATGCCCAGCTCGAAGTCCGGCATGTTCGGCGCCTTGGGGATGAGCCTGTACTCGTTGGATTCGCAGTCCAGCATGAGCAGATGGTCCTTCTTGCCCAGGGCGATGCATGCCTGGTCCAGCAGACCGTTGTTCAGGCCGATGTACTCCCTCTCCGCCTCCGATGCGATTTTCATCACCTCGAACGGTGCCATGGTTATGTCGTTCGCTTTTGCGAAAGCCATCACATAGGCGATGAGAACGGCCGCGCTGCTGCTCAGGCCTCCAACCGGAAGCGAGCCCTTGATCGTGCCTGTGATGCCCTTCTGCAGCGCGAACCTCTTCTGCAGCGCGAACTTGGCGCCGCGGGCATAATCGCCCCAGTTGCCCTGCTTCACCAGCGTGGGCATGGCAATGTCGAACTCCACGTGACCCGTGAAGGTCTCGCTGTCCAGGACCACCTTGCTGTCGCTGCGCACGTCGAACTCCAGATCCACTCCTTTGTCGATGGCGAATCCGGTCACGAGTCCGTGCTGATGGTCAACGTGCGCGCCCAGCGGGCACACGCGATAGGGGCTGAAAATGTGATATTGCATTGGGGGGCGAGGTTTTTTCACGAGCATCCGGACACGTCTTATATTCCCCGCAGCTCGGTTGCTGCAGGGTCGGAAACGTGCCGGAGGGCGCCCTGATCCAGGTACGCTTGCTCTGGCTCGTGTGCGCACATCTTATGCGTGCGCGTATAAACACACAAATATAGCAAAAATATACTTCAAAAGCAAATGTTGCTCAGCAGATTCAGAAAAAATCCCTTCGTGTTGAGCAACGGACTCGCAGAACGATGTCCATCCCAATTTGCCGTGAAATACAAGTAACTGTGTACCAGTAATTTACACAAATTGAGTCCGGAAATTTTCCGGACTCGTTTTTAGGAATTCACTTATAATCAACATCTTGCATTTCACGCCCTTGGGTGCAGGCGGCACGCAATCCCGGGACCAGCCCTGTGCCCCGAGCCACGAACCAGCCCTGGCCCACAGAGCCGCAAAACCTAGTCCCCCAGGGTGGCGACCATCACGGCCTTGATGGTGTGCATACGGTTCTCCGCCTCGTCGAAGACGATGGAGTTAGGGCCTTCGAACACGTCCTCCGTGACCTCGATGCCGTCCAGGCCGAACTTCTCGTACACGTCGCGGCCGGCTTTGGTGTCCAGGTTGTGGTACGAAGGCAGGCAGTGCATGAACTTGCACTGGGGATTGCCCGTGCGAGCCATCAGGGAAGCGTTCACCTGGTAAGGCATGAGCATGCCGATGCGCTCTTTCCACACCTCGTCCGGCTCACCCATCGACACCCAGATGTCGGTGTAGATGAAGTCGCAGCCGCGAACGCCTGCATCCACGTCGTCGGTGATGGTTACGCGGGCGCCGGTCTCGGCCGCAATCTTCTGACACTCAGCGACCAATGAGGCCGATGGCTGCAGGGATTTGGGGGCCGCGATGCGCACGTCCATGCCCATCTTGGCACCGCCGACGAGGAGCGAGTTGCCCATGTTGAAGCGGGCATCGCCAAGGTATGCGAAGCTCACCTGCGAGAGCGGCTTGTCCACGTGCTCTTCCATCGTGAGAAGATCCGCCAGCACCTGCGTGGGATGCGCCTCGTTGGTGAGGCCGTTCCACACGGGCACGCCGGAGAACCGGGCCAGCTCCTCAACGGTCTTCTGCGCGAAGCCGCGGTACTCGATGCCGTCGAACATCCTGCCCAGCACGCGGGCCGTGTCCTTCATGGTTTCCTTGATGCCGATCTGCGAGCCGGAAGGGCCCAGATACGTTACGTGCGCGCCCTGGTCGTAGGCTGCGACTTCGAAGGCGCAGCGCGTTCTCGTCGATGTTTTCTCGAAGATCAGCGCAATATTCTTACCTTTCATCCGCTGCTGCTCGCATCCTGCGTACTTAGCCCTCTTGAGGTCGCGGGCCAGATCCAGAAAATAACGGATCTCCCTGGGGGAGAAGTCCAAAAGCTTCAGGAAGCTCCTGTTTCTTAAATTGTATGCCATAGTGTAGTTACATGATTATTCTTGTTCCACAGCCGGGATCCTGCAGGGAGCCGGCCTCGGTGATTACGCAGGCGCCGCCGGTGCGTTCCACGAAGAGGACGCCGGCGCGGATCTTGGGCGCCATCGACCCCTCCGCGAACATGCCCTGTGCAAGGTATTCGCGCGCCTGAGCTACGGTCATCGTGTCAATCGCCTTCTCCTGGGGAGTGCGGAAATTGATGTAGGCCTTGGGCACGTCGGTGAGGATGTAGAACTCATCGGCCCCGATCGTAACCGCCGCAAGGGCGCTCGCGAGGTCCTTGTCGATGACGGCTTCAACCCCGTGCAGTCCGTCTTCGCGGCGCACGACGGGAATTCCGCCGCCGCCCACGGTGACCACGATATTGCCCTCTAGCGCAAGCCTTTTCACGGTGTCGATGTTCTGTATGCCGATGGGGACGGGCGAAGGCACAACCTTGCGCCAGCCGCGGCCGCGGGGGTCCTCCTTGAGGCACACTCCGGCCTCTGAAAGAGCCTCGGCTTCCTCTTTGGAATAGTACGGCCCGACGGGTTTCGTGGGGTTCTGGAACATGGGGTCATCGGCAGAAACCTCAACGCGGGTCACGAGGGATATCACGTTGCGGTTCAGTCCGTTACGGGCCATCACGCGGTCCATTGCGGTTTCGATCAGATAGGCTATGCCGCCCTGGGTTTCGGCGCCGCAGTAGTCCATCGGAAGCGCGGGCAGGCCGTGGAGTTTGCTGCCGGCGTCGTGACGCAGGAGGCCGTTTCCCACCTGGGGTCCGTTGCCGTGTCCGATGACTATGTTGTAGCCGCGCTGAATGAGAGGAAGCAGGTTGGAGCATGTGCGCTCCACGTTTTCGAGCTGCTCTTCAAACGTGCCTTTCTGCCCTGCCTTGAGCAGAGCATTTCCGCCAAAGGCTATTACTGCTAATTTGTTATTCGTCATTATCTTATCAACAATTATCAATCGTTTTTCACTAACGACTTTCAATCGAATTGTCCTAACGACTTTCCAATCGATTTTTCACTAACTCCGAGGACTAAAACTTTTTCTCCCGAAAAAGGTCGAAAAAGTTTTGTCCTCTCCGTTATAGTGAAAAATCTATCTCATAAATACAAGATCCAATTTCCTCATTAATACAAGAATCAACCTCTTTTAATCTCTTCTTAGCGGTAGAGTTGAGCAGCGGAGCAAGCCTCCCATCTTGGAGATTTCGCGGTACGGGACAGTCTCGGTCTTGATGCCCCAGACGTCTTCCAGATGGCGCTGCAGCCTCTTGAAGTTCTTTTCGATTACAACTACGTCTTCGCTTATGGAGAAGACGTTTGTGTTCATCCAGTACATTTCTTCGCGGGTCACTTCGAAGACGTTGTCGCGGCCGAAGAAGCTCACGAGGTGCTCTGCGTCGCGGGGGTTCATGAAGCCGCCGCGGAAGATGATGCACTTGTCCTTGCCCACTGGCATGAAAGTGCAGTCCAGATGGAGGATGCCCTCATAGGGGTCCGTGTCGCTCTTGCGAAGGTTCAGCGGAACTATCTTCCGCTCCGGGAAGAGCATCTTCAGATAGTCCACAGCAAGGCGGTTCGTGCGCGCGGTTTTCACCTGAGGATAGTCAAGGAAATTGTACTGCCCGAGGAAGATGCGGTCTCCGTAAATCACAACGTCGCCACCCTCCACGTGAACCGTTTCGGGCAGGTTGTAGATCTGCTTGTAGTGGATCTGCTCGTATATCTTCCCGTAGGCGTCAATCTCTTCCTGACGGTTCGGTATAATGTTGGAAACCACTATCTTATCGTCAATCACAAAGCCCACGTCGCGGGCGAAAACCTGGTTGCAGTTTTCTACCAGCTCGGGCCTGTACACCTTCACGCCGTACTTTTCCAGTACGGCTTTGAAGGCATCCATTTCCGCTATTATGTCCTCTTCTACAGGGTACACGTTGTGAAGGACCGACTCGTAGCTCTTGCTGTCGTAGGTCTCCGCAAGGGTGGGGGTGCTGCCGTTGGAATACGGCAGTCCCAGTATTACTTCCCGAAGCCTTCCGGTTTCGGAACGAACGTTAAGTGTCATTAATTATGTGTGGTTATTATGCTTTTCCTATTTTCCGCCGGGATAGGTCCCTTTCACCTGGAGGTGGGTCTGCTCGTAGAGGTAGTCCATGGCATCCTGGCTTAGCACGTACCATTCCGGTTCCTCCAGGGCATCGTAATCCTTGGCCGACATAAGGCGCTGCTTCTTGTACTTGTCGCTCATGCCGTCGATGATGAGATCTCCGTTTTCGATGTTCCAGTTCTCGGTGGAAGCGCCGTTTTCCCAGCCTTTCTTCTCCATAGAGAATACCTTTGTGAAGCTGAGCTCAAGCACGTTGCCCTTCACCTTCCAGGTGCCGCAGCTGAGCCAGCCTTCCAGGGTGTAGCCTTCCGCCACAAGACCGTTTTTCATGAGCACCAGAACCCTCTGGTCCATCTTGGAATCGCGGATCCATTCGCCCATGAGGCACTTTTCCATGTCCTTGTCGGTGAATTCAGCCGTGGGCTCGGTCTGCAGGTAGCGGGAGCTGGCATAGCCAATGGTCTCGCCCACCTTCACGATGGTCCATCCGCCCACTTCGCCCATTTTCACGGCTCCCATCGGCCCGTTAAGGATCTTGCCGATGATGGGGGATTTCACGTCCGGCTGCTCGCGCACGTTCAGGAATCCGTCGTATGCGTTGGAGTACACCATTACGATGAGGTCCGTTGCCGACGGTGTGCTGGTGAGGGTGTCTGCGGGTTCGCCTTCCGCGTTGCCGCCGTTTCTGCCGCCGCTGCACTTACCGCCTGCGATAAGAGACAGAAGGGCCATTATCAAAAGTACTTTTTTCATATCTTTTCTGCTGCTTCAACTGCCTTGAAATAACGATAGCTGTTCACCTTAAGTTCGCCCACGGAGGACTCGTCGGCAACGATGATTCCGTTCGGATGGGCCTGCATTCCGCTGAGGGTGCAATAGTGGCTCATAGGGCCTTCTATGGCATCTTTCAGGGCGCGTGCCTTCTTGGAACCGAAGGCCAGGATCACGACCTCCTTCGCGCTCAGGACGGTTGCTACGCCCACGGTGAGGGCCTGCTTGGGAACCTTGTTGAAGTCCCCGTCAAAGAAGCGGGCGTTCACCTCGCGGGTGTCCTGGGTGAGGGTGACTACGCGTGTGCGGCTCTCCAGCGAGGAGAAGGGCTCGTTGAAGGCGATATGGCCGTCTTCGCCCACCCCGCCAAGGAAGAGGTCGAATCCGCCGGCATCGACAATGGCCTTCTCGTATGCGGCGCATTCCGCCTCCACATCGGCAGCGTTGCCGTTAAGGATGTGGATGTTCTCCGGCTTTTCGTCGATATGGTCGAACAGATACCTGTGCATGAAGCTGTGGTAGCTCTCCGGATGATCCACGGGGAGGCCCACATACTCGTCCATATTGAAGGAAATGACGTTCTTGAACGAGAGCTCGCCGGCCTTCACCATGCGGATGAGTTCCGCATAAGTGTCGATGGGAGTGCTTCCCGTGCAGAGGCCGATCACGAAGGGTTTGTCCGTTACAGCTGCCTTTTCCCTGATGCGCTGTGCTATAAGGCGGGCCGCCCAGAGCGAGCCCTCCTTACCGGAATTGCGAATGATGACTTTCATTATTTACCAGAGTTTCAAAAATACTTCAATTGCCTGATATTCAGCCATTCCAAGCTCGTCGTAGTGACGTGCGGTGGCCGATGTGCGCTCTTCCGCCCTCTGCCAGAATTCGCGGGAATCCTCGCCCGGGAACGGGACTATATCCTTCTGCGAAAGGTGCCTGTAGATTGCGTGACGCTTCTTGATGACCTCGTCCGGGCTCAGCGGAACCGCCATGTCCACGCGGCCCAGCTCCCATTCCATCCAGGCGCCGCGGTACAGCCACACGTGGGTCTCGTTCAGCCACACGTTGCCTTCTTCCTTCAGCTGCTCGATGGCGTCCAGGGCGGCCTCGGTGCACACGCGGTGCGTTCCGTGAGGATCCGCAAGATCCCCCGCCATGAAGATCATATGGGGCTTCAGGTCCATGATCAGCTGCTTGATGATGTCGATATCGGCCTGGGTCCTGGGGTTCTTCTTGATGCCGCCGCTCTCGTAGAACGGGAGGTTCAGGAAGTGGGCGTTGGTTTCGTCGTTAAGGCCGAAGCTGCGAACTGCGCCGCGGGCCTCCGAACGCCTGATAGCGCCCTTCATCTCCAGCAGTGCGCGGGGCTCGGGTTCGCCGGGAACCTTGCTGTCGATGAGCGCTTTAACCTCTGCGAACTTATCGGCAAAGCCAAGCTGATAGGCGGCGTCCATGTGCTGGAGCACAACGTCGTCGTGGACGGCCACGTTGCCGGAAGTTTCATATGCCACATGCACGTTGTGGCCCTGCGATACCAGGCGGATGAAGGTGCCGCCCATGGAGATCACGTCGTCGTCCGGGTGCGGACTGAAGATGAGGACCGTCTTGGGGAAAGGCACTGCGGCCACGGGGCGCGTGCTGTCATCGGCATTGGGTTTGCCGCCGGGCCAGCCGGTTATGGTGTGCTGAAGGTCGTTGAATACCTCAATGTTGATCTTGTCGAAGGGGCCGTATTTCTCCAGGAGCTCGCTGAGGGAGTTTTCCAGATAGTCCTTTTCCGTGAGCTTGAGGATGGGCTTGTGGACCTGCTGGCACAGCCACACCACGGCTTTGCGGATGAATTTGCGGGTCCAGTCGCAAGGGCCGATGAGCCAGGGGGCGATGATGCGTGTGAGCTCTGCGGCCGCGGTTTCATCGACAAAGAGGGAGATGTTGTCGTGCATCTGCAGATACGAGGCGGGGCATGCGGGATCCGGACGGCCTTCCGCCACGGCTTTCACGGCTGCCACTTTGTCTTCGCCCCAGGCCATGAGGATGATCCTGCCGGCGCTGAGCATCGTTCCCAGGCCGATGGTGATGGCTTTGTCCGGGGTGAGGGAGATGTCGTGGTTGAAGTTCTTGGCCTGCCTCTTGCGGCTCTTGTATGAAAGGCGCACCGTGCGGGTACGGCTCTTGGGAGTGGTGCCGGCCTCGTTGAAGCCCACCTGTCCCTGCTCTCCCATTCCTATTACAAGGAGGTCCAGACCGGTGGCGATCTTGTCGAACTGGGCGCAATACTCGCTCACGCTCTCCTGGGGCACGGTGCCGTCCGGGATGTGGATGTGCTCCTCCGGGATGTCCACTTTGTCCAGGAAGCTTTCGTGAAGCTTGAAGTTGCGGCTCTGACGCTCCTCCTTTGCGGAAGGATAGTATTCGTCGATGGAGACCACCTCTACATTTTTGAAAGTTACCTCGCCGGCCTCGTAGCGCCTTGCGAGCTCGTTATAGAGGCTCTGCGGGGTGGCGCCGGTGGTGAGTCCAAGACGGAACAGACGGCCCTGGGGGGCGCTGTTCACGGCTTTCACAATGATGTCGGCAATGTCCTTTGCGGCAAGACGCGACTCTTTGTAAATCTGCGTGGAAATCTTCTCGAACGAGTGAAGAATCCCCTGCGGCAGGCCTTTCTCTATGAGGCCGCCATCGTAAGGGAGAGTAAAATGCTTTTTCATATACTCTTTTTGTTTAGGTCCAGTTCACAAATTTAGCAAATACTTTTTAATGCAGCAATACGGTGAGACCCGCCATCACTATGGAAACCATCGACATAAGCTTTATGAGGATGTTCAGCGAGGGGCCGGAGGTGTCCTTGAAGGGATCGCCAACGGTGTCGCCAACCACAGTTGCGTGGTGGCTCTGGGAGTTCTTGCCGCCGAAATTGCCTTCTTCCACGTACTTCTTGGCATTGTCCCAGGCACCGCCGGAATTGGCCAGGAAAACGGCAAGGACGAAGCCTGCGCCAAGGCCGCCGGCCAAAAGGCCGATCACGCCTGCAGGGCCAAGGATTACGCCCACAAGCATGGGGGCGATGATTGCGAGGAGCGAAGGAAATACCATCTCGTGCTGCGCGGCTTTGGTGGAGATGCGCACGCAGGAGGTGTAGTCCGGGCGCTGTTTGCCTTCCAGGATGCCGGCGATTTCGCGGAACTGGCGGCGGACTTCCACCACCATCTTCTGCGCGGCGCGGCCCACGGCGTTCATGGTGAGGCCGCAGAAGAGGAAGGCCATCATGGACCCGATGAAGATGCCCACGAGCACCGAGGGGTTCATCAGGGTGATGTCGTAATAGGCAACGATGTCCGAGATGCTGGCGTGGGACATGCGCAGGAATTCATCGGCCATTTCGCCGCCCTTTGCCGCCAGATGGCCGAAGCCTATCTTGAGTTCTTCGATGTAGGACGCAAGGAGGGCCAGCGCGGTGAGTGCCGCGGAGCCTATTGCAAAGCCCTTGCCGGTTGCAGCGGTGGTGTTGCCAAGGCTGTCCAGGATGTCGGTCTTTTCACGTACCGAGGGGTCCAGTTCGCTCATCTGGGCGTTTCCGCCGGCGTTATCGGCAATGGGGCCATAGGCGTCTGTGGCGAGGGTTATGCCCAGGGTGGAGAGCATGCCCACCGCCGCGATGGAAATGCCGTACAGACCCACGGAGAGGGTTGCTGCGGAGAAATGGAAGCCCGTTGCGAAGCCATAGGCAAGGAGTATGGCAACGGCGATGGTAAGGACCGGCACCGCGGTGGAGATCATGCCAAGGCCCACGCCGTTGATGATGACGGTAGCCGGACCGGTCTGCGCGCTTTCCGCCAGTTTGCGGGTGGGCTTGTATGAATGCGAGGTGTAGTACTCTGTTATCTTGCCGATGATTACGCCCGCCAGAAGGCCGGAGATGACGCTCAGGCTCAGCTGCCACCACTGGGGCAGGCCGTCCTGGCCGCGGAAGCCCAGGATGTAGAATATGCCGAAGGAAAATACGGCGATGAGCACGGCGCTCAGGTTCGTGCCGATGCTCAGGCTTCTCAGGAGGTCCTTGAGGGTTGCGCCTTCCTTGGTGCGCACGGTGAAGATGCCCAGGATGCTCAGCACCACGCCCAATGCCGCGATGAGCATCGGTGCCAGGATGGCCATCCACTGCACGTCTTCGCCCTTGCTGAAGAAGGCCGATGCGCCCAGGGCCATAGTGGCCAGGATGGAGCCGCAGTAGCTTTCGTAGAGGTCGGCGCCCATGCCGGCAACGTCGCCCACGTTGTCGCCTACGTTATCGGCAATGGTTGCGGGGTTGCGGGGATCGTCTTCAGGGATGTCCTGCTCAACCTTGCCCACGATATCGGCACCCACATCGGCAGCCTTTGTGTAGATGCCGCCGCCCACGCGGGCGAACAGGGCCTGGGTGGATGCGCCCATGCCGAATGTGAGCATGGTGGTGGTGATGGTGACGAGGGTCTGCGAGGTGGTTGCGTCGTGCACGAAAGCCTTGAGGATAATCATCCACAGGGAGATGTCCAGAAGGCCCAGGCCCACCACGGTGAGACCCATCACGGCGCCGCTTCTGAACGCCACCTTAAGGCCGGAGTTCAGGCTGCGCATAGTTGCATTGGCGGTACGGGCCGATGCGTACGTAGCAGTGCGCATTCCCACGAATCCCGCCAGACCGCTGAAAAAGCCGCCCGTGAGGAAGGCGAACGGCACCCAGGGGTTCTGTACGCCGAATCCATAGGCCAGGATGGCGAACAGCACTGCCAGCACGGCGAATACGATAATGACCACCTTGTACTGCTGCTTGAGGTACGCCATTGCACCCTCACGCACGTACTGAGCGATTTCTTTCATGACAGCGGTACCCTCACTCTCCTTCATCATGCCCCTGAAGAAAATCCAGGCAAACAGGAGTGCCAGCACAGACGCGGCGGGTACCAGATAGAATAGCCAGTTCATATAAGTTTCAGTGTATGTTTAATTGTACAAATATAAAAAAAACTCCGATTAAGTGTACCTGCTGCGGGTGATATCAACAAAAACGCCCCTCCGCGCCTCCAGCACATTATGACCATATGGACTCTCCCCCACTGGCAGGATATCTCTCCGTGATTGGAAATAATCTTGCTGGAGGGTAACTCACGTTCATTCAGACGTTTACACTCCTGCCGGTGCAATTCAAGTTGCACCCATATATGCATATTTGGCTTATAATGAGTAAGTTATCCTCCAGCCACGCAGCGTCGCCCTGAAACAAATTTACCCTCCTTGAGCCGTCCCGTGCACACCGGTCCACTTCCCGGCACCTGTGGACTCAAAAATGCCCGTTTTCGCATCCACCCTGCCACCCGCATGGACCTGTGTGCACGCCTCACAGCAAAAACGGCAGGGCTTGTGGCACCGAGCTGCCTCTGGTGGAAATGGGCATGTGCGTGAGGTGGGCGGAAAGCAGCGGTGGTGGCGGAGGCCCCTGTGCGTCGGGGTGCGAAGAGCGTGTGCGCCAGGCCGTGCAGTGAGCGGTGCCGCGCAGCGGCATGACGGCGTGTGTTTGACGACTGTTAGACACGCCCCGGGCGTGGCTAAAAAGGAGGAGTTAGCCGTCAAGCGAACGGGCAAGCGCCCAATTTCCAACACAGGCCGAGGTGACACAAGACCCTGACGTTGCTGTGAGGCTGTGAAGTGTACATCTCGTGGCGCTTACAACATAGTGTTCGGGTGTTTCCAGATGAGCACAAAAAGGCGTGAAATGCATATCGTTGATTGCCAGTGAATTGCACATATTGAGTCAGGAATTTTTCCCGACTCAATATTTGTAATTATCTCATTCAGTGAAAGTTGCATTTCACGGGGTCTGAACCACCGGGATGCAGGGAGTTCATGGGCATCGCTCCGACAAGGCCCATCGTGCCTCCGGAGGCAGGAGCATTTGTGTATCGCTTCGAACAGGACCGAGTTGCCACCGGGAGGCAGGGGCTTCGTGTGCATCGCTTCGAACAGGACCTAGTTGCCACCGGGGGGCAGAGTGAGGGGTGTCAGTGCTGCCGCGCTTCGCTTGCCTGCTCACGGCGTTTTTCGAAGAAATGTCCGGCACGGGGGCCGCCATATCATCGAAAAAGCCGTCGAGCCTGTACGGGGCTGACGCGCCGCTT
>Ga0247609_10000050_pt1 | contig 155974 bp, 192 predicted proteins | sample 172DNAGHGlowgp2_FD_193487 | JGI IMG/M metagenome (GOLD analysis project Ga0247609, IMG submission 193487) | Sheep rumen microbial communities from Palmerston North, Manawatu-Wanganui, New Zealand - 1728 DNA GHGlow gp2 | ecosystem: Host-associated > Mammals > Digestive system > Stomach > Rumen...
CTGCTATGTTTAAAACAATTCCAGCGTGCTATCATTACAAAGAGCCTCGATTATATACCATGAGAGAGTGGTTAACCACAATGGGAATGCCATACGATTTTATTATGTATGGCGATGTTAAAAACTATTTTTATAAAATTGGTCAGAATGTTCCAGCTAGAACAGCTGAATTCATTATTAGTGAAGCTGTAAATGTAATAGAAAATTGGGATTCAGTCGATCGTATTGTAGATAAGAAAAATGTACTATTTGACAATATTAAACAAAAAATTACTTCATTAAGTTAGTTAAATAGTTTACTTTAGAATAAACCGTAGTTATTATAACTACGGTTATTTTATGACTTAGTCAGAGGGATCATATGAATACTTATAAGCGATTGATCGTTGATTTAGACAATACAATTTCATTTACAATAAATGGTGATTATATAAACAGCAAACCTATTAAGCCAACTATTGATTTGCTTAAAAGATATCACGATGATGGCTGGGAAATTGTAATAAATTCATCTAGAAATATGAGAACATATGATTGCAATGTTGGTAAAATAAATATATACACATTACCAAATATTGTAAATTGGTTAAATAAATATGAAGTCCCTTATGATGAAATAATAGTAGGAAAGCCGTGGTGTGGCTATGATGGGTTTTACATAGACGATAAAGCTATTAGACCATCTGAATTTCATAGCATGAATCTAGATGAAATTAATGATCTTCTTGAAAAAGAAAGATCTTATATAGAGAGTGTAGTATGATCTTAATTACATCAGCCAGTTACGTAAATTATGGGTTAGCTTCAGAGTTTGGCAATATTCCGCCATGTATGTTGCCAGTCCAAAATAGACGATTATATGAACATCAGTATAATTTAATAGAGCGCTTACAAGATAAATTAGATAGAAGAGAAAAAGTTTATCTGTCATTACCAGCAGATTATGAAATACCTTACTTTGATGAATTAAACTTTTATCGGCTTGGTATTAACATAATTAAGATTAGCAGCAAGCTGTCATTACTTTCATCTATTATTGAAGCTTTAGAGTACGCTGATGACACAGAAACTGTTCGTATATTATTCGGTGATACTTTGTTTGCTGAACTCCCTACTGACTTAGATGTGTACCTTTATGATGATAGTAACGATGATTACAAATGGGATTACTTAGATTCAAACAACGTTTACTCCGGTTACTTTGCATTTTCAAATGTTAAAGAACTTCGATCATCTTTGAATTACATACATCATAATGATAATAGTGATAATTTTACTAATGTTATTAGTAAATATAAACTTAATGGTCTTAAAGCTTTAGGTTGGTTGGATTTCGGCCTACAGAATACTTATTACCGCTCAACCTCAAAATTCACAACGCAACGTTCATTCAATTCACTATACATAAAGAGATTTTCAGTTAAAAAATGCAGTAAAGATCTCAAGAAGATGCAGGCTGAGTATAATTGGTTCACTAATATACCAACTGATATGAAGCATTATATTCCAGCAGTATTAAACACGTGTGAAAACGGTTATGAGATTGAGTACTTTTATTTAAGTTCATTGTCCAATATGTATGTGTATGGTGAGAGCTCATTTCATACATGGGTTAACATTATTAATGCTTGCTGTGAGTATCTTACGTCTGAATATTCACATTCTGGAGATGAGTCAGTAGCTCATACAAATAACAAGTTATTTACTGAAAAGACAAAAAACCGTATTGATAAGTATGCTAGTGATACAGGGTTTGATTTAAATAAACCAATTAAGATAAACAACATCACTGTACCATCTGTAAATGACATTATAAATGAACTAGATAGCTATATAGAAAAAGATTCTGTTCGTTATTCATCTATTATGCACGGAGATTTTTGCTTTAGTAATACTTTATATGATTTTAAATCGCAATCCGTTAAAGTAATTGATCCACGAGGTATATCAGCAGATGGAAAAGAAATTACGATATATGGTGATTTACGGTACGATGTTGCCAAACTTGCACATTCAATTATAGGTAAATATGACTTTATAATTGCGGGTAGGTTTGATTACAAAGAAGCTTCACCGTACGATATAACATTTAATGTTTATTGCAATAAAAACTGCAGAATTTATAAATACTTTTTAGATCGTATGCTTTCATTATATAATATATCTGCAAATACTATTTACTCTATTATGATAAATCTATTTCTTTCTATGCTACCATTGCACAGTGATGATAGATTACGTCAGAAAGCACTTTTCGTGAATGCGTTAAAACTTTATTTGGAGTATAAATCTTTATGAGAAAGCTACACGTTATAATGCCTATGGCAGGAGAAGGCTCTCGTTTTAAACAAGTTGGTATCGATACACCAAAACCTTTAATAAAAGCAAATGGTGTTCCATTCTTTGTTAGAGCGCTGTCATCTATAAAAGATTCATTTGATGATTTAAAAGTTACGTGTATAATTCAATCAAAACATGATACAGATCATTGTTTAAGTAATGGTATTAAAAGTGAGTTTCCATTTGCAAATATAGTAGTGTTACCAAAATTAACAAATGGTGCAGTTGAGACTTGTTTAGCTGCTAAGCCTTTTATGTGTAAAGACGATGCTATTCTTATTATGGATTGTGATCTAGAGTGGAAGTCTAATAAATATATATTAGCTATAAAAAGCCTTCTTAGAAGTGATTCTAGTACTATTGGTGGGCTGCTACTTTCGTTTGATTCAGATAAACCAAGATATAGTTATGCTAAGGCTGACAAAGATAATGTTGTTATAGAAACTGCTGAGAAATCTGTAATATCAAATAATGCACTAGTTGGCGCATATTACTTTAATACTGTAGATGATTTTATCTTATCTTCAGATAAGCTAGTAACTAAAAATAAATTATCAGATATTAAAGAATACTATATTTCATTATTATATAATTATTTAATTCAGAATGGGCGCACAGTTATATTATATAAAGTCGACACTCTACACTCATTCGGTACACCAGAGGAACTTAGCGAGTATGAACATTCTTTTAATTAAAACTGACACTATAAGATTTAAAGAATGCCAATCAAAAGAAATAACATTTGGAGGTGTTGATTTAGCAGCTTTATTTTTTGGCTCGTTAGTAAAACTTTATCAAGAACATACGTTTTATTTAGTTGGATCAAATGATATTTCTATAGCTAATATGCCAAAAAATCTCGTCTCTTTAGAAGAGCCTATTAAAAATAAATCGAAAGAGTCAGGTAAAGTAAAATATAAAGCTGGAATAGATTACTGTAATGAAAATAATATTTCATTCGATAAAGCTCTTATTTGGTACGGCCCATCGCTTGCTATAGTTCAATATGATGACAACTATCTTACGATGAAAGGAACTGTAAGAAGACCTTTACAGTCACAAACAAGATACAGTGATGGCTTAGCTATGGCTACGCAAATGCACGTTCCAACTTACTATATATTAAATGACGCTAGACAGCTTGGGTGTTTACCACTTGATGTTGATGATCCAAAGATGGTAATTTCACAGATGAACGGTGTGATTCATAATAAAGCTTATTTACCAAATAGTAAGTCTGATTTGTTTATTAGGGATATAGATGTAACATACAAACCGATAGAATTTTTATGGCTTGCTTCTAAAAATAAAATTGATTGGCGTAACTTTAAAAAAGATAATAAGTTTATTATAGTATGCAATGGTATGCCATACAGATATAAATACATAAAAGAATGGATTTTAAAATATCTTCCAAATGAGGTTATTTACGGTAAATGGACTAGTCCAAAATTTATTTGGGAAGCAATTGAGCGCGATGGTTATACAGATAACTTTAAATTTAAGCCAATGGTAACCATGGAAGATAAAATGTTTTCCACAAGATATACTTTGGTAATTCCACTAGAAAAAGAATACCCATCATTTGTTACACAAAAAGCAATATCTATGGTTTACTATGGAATTATTCCATTCTGGTGTATATATGATTATGATAGTGACAATTTATATAAAGACTTTCCTGACTACATTAAGGTAAGATCTCCTGAAGAGTTTTACGCTAAAATGGATGAGTTAGATTCAAATGAAGAATTATACACTGAGATTAAGAATCAGTTATATGATTTATTGTTAGACAAGTACTTTACAATTGACTTTGTAAAAGAAATATTCGATGATGTTATTTCAGACTAAATAGCTTGTATATTATAATAAACTAACTAATCTGGAGTAACACTATGAATAGTATTAAAACAACCGAAGACATTAGAAAAGAGCTTGTTAGTCTGTATAGCGATAAGTGTTTTCGTACAGGCAAATATGGAATGACTGTAGAAATTCAAAATGTGCATTTTCTTGCTGATAAAGACTGGATTATTCGCAAACCAAATTATGATTATGCAAAAAGAGAGATTCAATGGTATGAGTCACAGTCTCTGTATGTCAAAGATATTCCTGGTGATGTACCAAAGATTTGGCAAATGTGTGCTGATAAAGATGGGAAGATAAATTCTAACTATGGATGGTGCATTTGGTCTGAAGAAAACGGTAGTCAGTTTAAACACTGTGTAGAAAGATTATTAGATGATCATTGTACTCGTGAAGCATGTATGATTTACAATAGACCTTCTATGCAAGTTGATTGTAACAAGAACGATATGCATGATTTCATGTGTACATTCTCTACTCAACATTTTTTAAATGAAATTGATGAGAATAAATTTAGATTAGATTACACAGTTTTTCAGAGAAGCTGCGATGCGTGCTTTGGGTATAATAACGATAAACTCTGGCATGATTACGTTCAATCTTATTTATTAGAAGCTCTACGGTCAAAAGGTCTTAACGTTAAATCAGGAAATATGATTTACAACTGTGGATCACTTCATGTTTACGAACGACATTTTAAACATTTACAGTTAATAGATTAATTTACTTTAAATCACCAGAAAAAAATTTTTTCTGGTGATTTTTGTTTACATATGAAATAGAAAGTTTTATAGTTATATTTGTAAGTTGGGATTACCTATTTTATTGAGAGGTAAGCAAATGATTTCACAAAATAATCTTGGAATTAATCTTGGTTTTGCGAATAATCGTTTTCCAGAACCAGAAGTATGGACTGACATAGTTGCTAATAAGCTTGACTTACATAAAGTTCAGTTTGTAGCTGACATTCTTAATCCAACTCTAAAGCTATACAATAAAGATTACTATGACAGTCAGATAAATAAAACTGTTGAATGTATAGCTAAACACAGCATTAGTGTTACTTCTATAATGACTTCATCATTTACTAGAGTAAATCATTTCGCTCATCCGGATAAAGAATACAAAGATGCCTGGTTAGCATGGTTTAATGATTTTCTTGACATGGGTAAAAAGCTTGGGGCTAAATCGGCTGGATCTCATTTTGGTATTTTAACAGTTGAGTCTTTGGTTAATAAAGATAAGTTATACAAAGATGCTATACATTATTGGGCTGAACTATCTATTATAGCAAGAGATTTAAATTACGACTTTCTTTTCTTTGAACCAATGTCTGTTGATAGAGAATTTGGTAATACTATTGAGAAGACAGAACAAATACTAAGTGATTTAAATGAAGTATCAGCTATTCCATTTAAGATTTGTTTAGATGTCGGTCATGCGCCTCATCCATCTCAAAGAGACTATAAAGAGTGGATGAAAAGATTAGCTAAAGACAGTCCAATAATTCATTTACAACAGACTACTTTAAATAATTCAAATCACTCTCCTTTCACATCTATCTACAACACTAATGGAATTATAGATCCGTATTGGATTATTAATTTACTAAATGAATCTGGACTATCTCCAGAATTGGATTTTGAGATTGGCTTTAGAGAAAAAGAAGAAATTGAGCATACAGTAATAAATGACTTAGTTGAATCGGCTAACTATTGGAAACAGTGCATAGGTGGAAACTAATATGAAAGCAATTCAAATTGAAAAAGATTTTAATAATTCATCTATTGTTGATTTAGATGAACCCACTGTAGAAGAAAATCAATTGTTATTAAACGTAAAAGCAGTAGGCATCTGTCAATCAGATATTGCTAGAGTATTTAATCAATCTGCATATTATTATCCTATTATACTAGGACATGAGTTCTCTGGCATAGTTAATGGAAATAAATCAACAGTGTTTCCTATTATACCATGTAGAAAGTGTGCTGAATGTAGTTTGGGAAATTATGCACAGTGTTCTAATTATTCGTACTATGGCTCTAGACAAAGTGGTGGGATGCAGGAACGAATAGCCGTTAGAAAATGGAATATCATAAGTGATGATAAACTTTCTTGCGAAGAATTAGCTCTTATAGAACCAAGTGCAGTTGCTATGAATGCTATTCGTTTCATTGATAAATACTGTAGATCCGTTTTAATAAATGGATGTGGTTTTATCGCTTTAGTAGCTGCGCAAATACTTACACATGTTGGTAAAACAGTGTATATTAGAAATAGAAATCAGGAGAAGTTAAAGTTTGCAGTTAAGAACTTTGATTTAATTGAATATAAAGATCAGCCATTTGACTGTGCTATTGATTTTGTTTCTAACTCTGCGTCAATGAATTTCTTAATTGAAAAAGTAAAATCGCATGGTTCAATCATAGCGGTAGGAAATCCTTCAAATGAAGTAACTTTTGATAAAGCTAATTATTCAAAAGTTTTGCGAAAAGAACTAAACATTCGTGGGATTTGGAATTCACATCGTGAAGATTGGCTTGATGTTATTAAACTTATTAGTGATCGTAGTATTGATGTGAATAAACTAATTACACATAAATACGATTATACTGATTTTAAGAAAGCATTTGAGAAAATAAGAGATAATCAAACAAATTACAACGAGCTGATTATTAAGAGTGTTATTTTATTTTAACCACTATCTATATAGGTGTAAGAATGATTCAGGCTGTATTAAAAGAACTCGGTAAGATTGAACTAAAGCGCGTTTCTCGTAAAAAGCTTAAGCCAGGTGAGATACGACTTAAGGTTATTTCGTGTGCTATATGCGGATCAGATATTCGTATTTATAATTACGGTAATTCTAGAGTAAATTTACCGCACGTGATAGGTCATGAAGTAGTAGGTAAGATAATTGAAGTACCTGATGATTGTAATCTTACTGTTGGTGATTATTGCTGCTTTGGAGCAGATCTTCCATGTGGTGACTCTAATTGTAAATATTGTAAAGCTGGTGACTTTGGATCATGTGATAAAAATTTAGCAATTGGTTACCAATTTGATGGTGGATTTGCTGAAGAAATGATTATTCCAAAAGTATGTTATAGCTATGGAGCTGCTTTTGGAGTTATACCAGTAGTAGGCAGTGATGTATATAAATACTCATTGGTTGAGCCTTTAGCATGTGCTATTCATGGAGTTGAGCCAATGAATATTAAAACATCAGATGATGTTTTAATATTTGGTGGTGGACCAATTGGATTAATGATTGGTGATATATGTTTAAATTTAGAAAAGTGTAATTCTGTTACTATTGTGGAATTATCACCAGCTAGAGTAGATCTAATTCATAAGCTGTTTCCAAAGTTTAATGTTACAAGTGATTATAAAACACTCGATAAAGAGTTTGATGTAATATTTACAGCTAATTCAGCGTCAGATTGTCATAGAATAGCTGTTGATATGGCTGCTAAAAATGCACGTATAAATTACTTTGGTGGATTAGGCATTAAAGAGCTTGTACCTATTGACACTAATAAAATTCATTATAAACAGTTAATGATTACTGGAACACACGGTTCACGAAAATGCGACTTTGATAAAGCTTATACATGCGTTAAGTCGAATTGGTTAGACATGAACAAATATATTACATCGGTGTTTTCTTTAAAAGACATCAATAAAGCCTTTGATGCTGCTAAAGACTTATGTAACCTTAAGATTATTATAAAGGGTGAGTAGCTATGTTTTCAAGTTCTATAATGTGTGTAAATCAGCTTGAATTAAAAAGCTATATAGATTTGTTTAATAAATATAAATTTGGAATGATTCACATTGACATTATGGACGGTAAATTTGTAAATAATATAATGTACGGTCCATACATTATTAATGATCTTAGAAAGTATACAGATTTAAAATTTGACATTCACCTAATGATAGATAAACCAGAATATAAATTAGGTATGTTTAATTTTAATAGTAATGATAGAGTGGCTATTCATTACGAATCTACAAAGAATTTAATGCAGACTATCTTAATGTATAAAGAAAAAGTGGGTGAGTTGTTTATTGCAATAAATCCAGCTACTCCAGTGTTTTTACTTGAAGAAGTTATTGGTATTATTGATGGCATATTAGTTATGTGCGTAAATCCAGGGTTTGCTTCACAGGATATGATTTTTAATATACCAAACAAGATTAAGAATATTCATAAATTATATCCTGAATTAAAGATTGAAGTAGATGGTCATATTACGCCTGATTATTACTATCAATTCAAAGATATGGGCGTAGAAGATTTTGTATTAGGGACTTCATTTATTTTTAAGAATGGTTTAATTGGGACTGAATCTATTATAAAAGGGTTATCTGTATAATGAGTGCGTACCAAGTAATTATTACATTAGGTGGGACTGGTAAACGATTTGCTGATGCGGGCTATGAGTTACCAAAGTATATGCTTCCTATTAGCATCTTTGATTCTAATTATAAGGTAATTGATTTAGTAACAAAGATGTATGAAGACAATGATACTGATATTTTATTTTTGTGTAATAAAGATCATATTGAAAAGTATAACCTAAAACAATTACTTGGTAAATATGGTACAGTGATACCAGTTGTACCTGGTAAAGGGCCAGGTGATGCTATATTGCAGGCTAAAAATTTTATCGATGTTAATAAACCAACGTTTGTACAGTATTGCGATACTTTTCAGCCATGGGATTTACAAAAGATTAAGAACTATATAGAAAAGTATAACCCAGATTCAGCAGTGGTTGTTACGAATGAGAAGTGTCCTTCTGTATATGACGGAACATTGTATGGAAGAGTAAAAATAAAAAATAATCTTATAAAAGATATTAAAGAAAAAGCTGAGCCAGAGTATTCAGACTATCTTGGCTGTGGTACATTTTACTTTAGAAGTGGTCTTGTATTACTTAAATATATTGAAATACAAGATAAAGATAAAGATAAGTATTATTTAAACGGTGAGTCATATATTAATTGTACAATAAAGGCAATGCTAGATGATTGTCAAAATGTGATTCCTATAAATGTAACTGACTATCTAAATCTTGGTGTACCACGTGACTATGAAGAATATATGTATTGGCAAAGACTTGAGTGTAAGTATGCCAATAAAATTACTCATAAAGGACCAATACTCCAAGATTCTACCATTATTATGCCTGCCGCTGGTTTAGGTTCAAGATTTAAAAATGTATATAATAAACCTAAGCCATTAATTGATGTTAATAATTCTCCGATGTACAAAGAGGCTATTAATCTATCTTTTAATCCGGAGAATGTTGTTATTGTTACTAGAAAGGATTTAGAATTTTATAAAGAATTCAAAGATTCTGCTGAAGGTAATGATTACACTTTTATAGGTCTTGATTCTATAACTGATGGTCAAGCTATTACAGTTAAAGAGGGATTAAAAGAAATTACACATGGGCCTATTATTATAAATTCGTGTGATCAGGGAATTTTATATGATGAGGTTAGATTTAATAATATTTATGATTCATCAGATATTATAGTATGCGGTATTAAGAACTATCAACCAGCTTTACGAAAAGTGAATTCTTTTTCATGGATTAAATGTGATGGAGATAGTGTTATTGAAGTTACGTCAAAAAGATGTGACGGAGATCCAAAAGAAAGTTTAGCTTTTGTAAGCTGTTTATTGTATAAAAATAAACACATTTTAGAAGATAGTATAAATGCTCTTATTAAAAGAGGAGCTAAAACTAATGGTGAATATTATATAGATGAATCCATAAATGATAGTATTTCACTTGGGTATAAAGTAAAAGTTCTTGAGATAGATGCTTATCTTAACTGGGGAACTCCAGAAGAATTAGAACTATATCAATGGTGGAATCGATTTTTTACTAAAACAGGTTTGTATGATTATTTGGCATAGAGTAAATACTATCGATGAATTAAAAGAAATCCCACTTGATGATGGAGTTGAGATTGATATACGATCTATTAAAGGTAGACCATATTTATCACACTTCATTGATCAAGATGGGGTTCTGTTTGAAGAATGGATAAAATATTATCACCTTAAAGGTACGCTAGTACTAAATGTAAAAGAAGAGGGGCTAGAAAGCATTTTAATAGACATATTAAATAAATATCAAATAACAAATTATGTATTCTTAGATGAGCCTTTCTGGTACTTACTGAATGCTTCTAGAAAGCTAAATAACAAAAACTTTGCAATAAGAGTGTCTAAGTTTGAATCGGTTGATACTGCTATCAAATCAAGGAAGCTTTCTGATTGGGTATGGTACGACTACTTTGATGATTATGTATGTGTAGAAGATATTAAGAAACTCATAAATAATGGCTTTAAAGTTATAATGCCATCATGTGAACTTGTAAATTCTAAAACAGATTTTACTAATACACTAGAAAGAAATAACGTTCATTTATGGGCTATTTGTAAAGATAGGAGCTAGTTATATGAAGTCAGCTGAAGCGGTATTTATGTTACATGGTGATGTTAATAGAAAGTCTACTCTATTAAATATTATAAATGATAATGCTTACATAGTAGTTTGGCCAGATACTTCTAAAGAAGATGCTGTAAAGAATTTAGTTGGCTATGATCCGGCTAAACATACAATTATTAATATTGGAAATAAAGATAAGCTGTATATTGGAAGAAATAACATTATAGATTATTGTAAAGAGCATGGTATTAAACGATTTTGGATGGTTGATGATGACGTTTTTGATTTTAGATTAGGTGGCCCATCACAAGAATTTAAAGAAAAAGTACGTCAGAATGGTAAAACCACTTTGATGAATGTAGAGTTTGATGATGATGTAGGTTTGGGCGGGATGACAATGCGCGGTGTAATGTTCAACAAAGCTGTTGATAAACCGCAATTCGGTAAGAGATTTATATGGGCTGTAGTATTTATCGATTTAGATTATAATAATATACGTTATTCTGTTGAGGGATATGACGATATCGATATGCAGCTAGAATGTGTTAAAAATGGGATTAAAATTCAGACTGTAAATTGGTTAGGTCACGCAAAGCCACAGTGGACAGTTAAGAAATCACTCAACTCACAATTAGATAAAATAAACTATAATAACTATATCATTTATAAAAAGTGGGGTGATACAGTTAAGATTGATGTTTATTATGATAAAAATAAGACTAAATACTTTAGAGTGCATACAAAGTACCCATACAATATAAAAAGCACAGATACTACAATATTTGCGACAGACACACTTGAATCATTTGTTAAATCATTAGAAGATGCTTTTAATAGTCATCCAGAGTCTTTTCACGTGTGTGGCTTACCTCATTTAAAAAAGAAAGATACTTAGTGTTTAATAAATTTAATTATGATAAAAGCTATTACAATTATACTAATATTATTTGTAGCTTTACTGATAATTATTCTAAGTGGTTGAGGTTATTATGAACAAATTATTTATTCTGATTGCAGTATTGTTTGCACTTTTATTTGCAGTTAGTGCTAACGCGCAGCCAGTTGTATATTACCCGTATGACGTTTACGATTATATCTGCTATAAAGTAGCACTTCCATACCCGCATACTAAATGTGAATATCGTAGAATTTATGATTACAGATATATTCCACCTCGTCATCATGTAAGACCATTACCTCCTCCGCCTCATAGGCATAGACATGGTCATCACCCACCGCCTCCGCCTAATAGAGGACATCATCGATAAATTTAAAGCCTATAGAAATTTCTATAGGCTTTTTCTATAATGTATAGAGTTTTATAGATAAAATAAAAACCCATGAGGATTTGTTCTCATGGGTTTTTATTAGCATTTAATTAAAAAATTAGTGATCTTAAAAAGCTTTCTTTAAGTATTTCACATCCCTCTGGATTTTTCTCTGGGCGCCATTGCTCGATCACAGAGTGTGTTAATCGCAAACTTCTTGCTGAAACATTTTGTCCTTTAACAGTAGCAACCTTTCCATAATAATCAGGGTTAAGTTTTACAGATCCGTCATCAGCTATAATAGTAGCATCTTCTTTAATATAATCAGACACATTAGAGCAAGTTGCGATAGGATGTGTTACGATTGTACCGTCATCTTTTTCCATCTTAATAGAGAATACAAAACCAACAACCATATTAGCATTACGTGTATCATCATTACCAACTACATAGTCAGTAACAAATGCGTCAATATCACTCGCAATGGAATCAGTTGTAGATCTTTTTACTTTTACACAATCAATAGTTCTTGAAGAAGTTGCATGATAAACAGCATTTTTATTTTTAAGAACAATACCCTCACCATTGTTTGAGACAATACGATCATAAAAATCATGTTTTGCTTCTGGGTATTTATCTGTGTTTTCTACAACTGGGTTAATGTCACAACAGAATCCGCTTTTATTTAACATATTCGAAAGTTTTTTTGCATGATTGTGACGTACAGTCCATACTGAATCAATAAGTCTATCTTTATCATGCAGACAGTCAAACACGATAAATTTAAGTGGTGATCTCTTTTGTACTTCAATAGAATCAGCCGGGTTTAATGCTAATATTGCAGTTGTCGATTGCAGTTGTGTAAGACACCTAACGTTTGTTTCAGCTTCAGGGTCTGTACTAATAACTTCACAATCTAAAACGAAATTATATGCATAGTCAAAATCTTTTGCAGTAACTAACACAGTGTCTGTATAATCCTGTGGAAGATAATCCTCAACTGAATTATTTCTACTATAGAAATGAAACTTTTTCTCTGAAGCATCCCATACAATAAGCATCCTACAACCGTCGATCTTTTCTTCGGCAATCCAATCTTTTGAATCCCATACAAGCTTCTGTTGCTCTGGTTTAAGATCTTTAATTCGTCTACATAATTGAGGTGTCTCTATTGATAGCATGAACTTTAAAGGCCATGGGATATTCTCAATAGACCCAAACTTTTCTTTAATAAAGTAATTACGAAGTGCAATTACGTAATCATCTTTCATTAGCTTTCGCCCAGCTGGTGTAACGGTGATACCTAATGAGTTACATTGATTCTGTAAATAATCAATTCTACGACCACAAGAAATTGACATTAGCAAGCTCCTTATTTGTTATAACAAAAATAATTATTTTATATACACCAACCACCATCAGGCGTATACTTTAAATAGAGTTTATGAAACAAATTTTTAATATCAGAGCGTGAAAATCTTCTTGTATATGCACATACACAATTTAATAATTGCTCTTCCTCAAATCTACATGAAGCCGCATTATAGCTAGAGCCAGCTAGGTCAGCATATTTATTGTATATTGAATATAGCTTAGGCTTTACCACATCTGATAAGTTTTCTAAAGCTGTACATTTATTAACTAAATATGGAAATTCTAAATTAGTATCAGTTATTGTTTGTGCAGTAATTCGTATATTACGATCTGTAATTGATTCTTCGACTGAGTGCATATTTACATCCCATATTAAAGTTATAATTTAATTATTATAATTTCTAGAGTCATAGATACATTTACCGCCTTTTTCTATAATTTTGTAATAATCAGTTATTTCGCTATTACAAGTAAAGTTCGCTCTAGAAATATCTTTGCAAATTTCTAAATCATCGAAATCGTCATTTATAATACGACCATCCTTTAATTGGAACACTGTTCGATAATTCTTACTCAAGAAAATATTCATAAGTAACTCCATAGTATATGACATATACCACTTTAGTTGTCATGTTTAGCCTCAACTATCCTTGTTTCAACTCTCTTATTAGAGTCATTCAACCACAAGAGGAAGTTTGCCCAAACGCGACCTCTAAAAGCACTAAACCAGGCGCCAATGTATGTACTATGAATAGTGTATTGGCGCCATTTATCCGTCTTTTGTGATCTAAGTTCAATCTGATATTTCATTGTGCCAAAATTAAAAGTGCATAATAGTATTACTAAACCATTCACCATCAACAAGCGTAAGCTTATCTACATGGCCACAATAATACATACTAGGCAGTGAATGAGTATAGCGAACAACCTCTTTAATAGAGGTAAATTCAATTTCATAATCAATGGAATCCTCTTTATGATTATGATCATTTACGTAAACAATATATCGAGTGTTGCTCATATTAGAATCTCCTGCTCAATAATTGGAATGGCCCATTCCATCCAATTTATGAATTACTTATAAACTTATCCATCATAAATGTAAATAGAAAAGTTAACAAAGTTTGTGATTTTTATGTATCATGATTGTATCACATCTGTATAATTTGTATCATTCAGTATAAGAATTTATGACATAGTTTGTTACACAAAAATTTCACATACTTTAAAATTTTTGTTTACAAGTACGCATAATTTTGTTATAAGTAATTCATAAATTAAATGAGATGGGCTCATTTAATAAATATATAGGAGTTAGGTATGGTAAAATTTACAGTGGCAAGCCCATTACGTAAAAAGTTAAATTCATTCACTGATTTAGGAGCACTGCTCAGCTATTATGCTGGGCACAACCCTCGTAAGTTCCTTAGTGAGGATGAATTTTTTGCACCATTAGCAAACACAAGTGATACACTGTACACAATGGCTAATGAAAATAATATGAGTGAAAGTGATATGCGTTTATGGGTATGGGGTCACCTTGATAAGAATGTTAAATGTTCCATTATAACTAATGAAGGCCCATCTGGTTGGCCAATCGTTAGTGTTAGATGCTGTGATAAAACATTTACATTTGATTGGGCTGACAAATAATTAAAATGGGTGGTAATGCCGCCCATTTATTGTGCCTAAAATTTTGCACTTTAGCTTAAAATTTTTGTTTACAAGTATTTAAATCTGTATTATAATACATTCATAAATTAAATGGAAAATGGGTTCCATTTAAACTCAAAAGAGGTAAACATATGCAAGAAAGTAATGAACAAACAAAAGTAACCTGTCTTGAACAAGGTGTTACCTATCACAATGAAAAGCAACAATGTTCAAAAATGATGAACGCGGTTGCTAAACAATGTTCACAAGAAACTAATATTGATAAAAAGATAATAATGAAAGTTAAAGACTATCTTCATTATAGAGGTCGAGGATGGGGTGATGATTGTTTATTAAAATCAGAAGAACACGAAGAGTACCCAGATCGTGTGTCACCTACTTTTCGCAATCTTGTAGAGATAATCAAAAATTCTTATGAAACAGGTAAAGAGGATTTACTTAATGTTTATCTTGAGGCGGTAAAAGAACGTGGTATAACAATAAGCATTGACACTTCTAAATTTGAACTTCCAAATGATGATACAAAACATAAAGTTGCACTTGCAATAAATCAAATGGATCCTCTGCAATGTGTTATTTGTGAAAAGAATGACTATATGAATGATGTACTTGCTGAAGAAGCAGAAAACATAAATCTTTCACCTAAGAACAAATACAAGAAGATAGTTCAGTTAGCCGCAGCAAAACAAGCAGGTAAAGATATTGATGATAAGATGCAAGATGAGTACCTTGACATTGAAATGTTCACAAATGGCCTTGAGACAGTGAATAACAATATTCATTAGTTCTACAGTAATTCACTGAGTTGATAAAATAACACGCTCAGTGAATTTTTTGTTTACAAGTATTTAAATATGTATTATAAATAATTCATAAATTAAATGGAAAATGGATTCCATTTAATAACATAGGAGATTTAAAAATGACAAAGGAAGATATTCAAGGTTTCGCTCTTATACCAGTTGCTTTTATGGGATGTGTTTATCATGAAGAACTTGCTTCTTTTGTCGGTACAATTCTTCACATGATCTTAGGGTGAGGTAAATTATGTTTAGGTTATTTTATTTCACAAGTAACACTGCATCAGATCTTGTTTATTCAAGCAACGATCTTGCACCCTGTTTAGAGTTTATAAAGACACATTCTCTTGTATGTCAACAATGTTTAATTGTTTCTCCAAATAACAGAAGAATAACCTTTAACGAATATAACCAATTAGTCTTTGGAAACGCAGCTTAAAAGTATTATTATGAACAAAGTCGTATACAATAACAATTACGGTGGATTTTCAATTTCATTAAAAGCTGTTGAGTGGCTTGAAGCAAATTGTAAAGATAATGAACTTCGTGATTTTATTAAATCACTACGTTCAGCTGGCAAAGAATATTCGTTTTCATCAAAAGATGAATGTCTTTGTTATGATGTATCTGGTTGGTTTGAGGATAAACGGCACCATAAAGATTTAGTTGCTGTGGTTGAAGCTTTGGGTGATGAAGCAAACGGTTCATGTGCTCAACTAAATATTAGAAAGATCTGTGGTAATCAGTATCGTATTGAAGAATACGATGGCGCAGAAGATGTTATTACACCTAAAGATGACAACGAATGGATTGTTATTAATTAATAATTTACATAGATGGAGATTTACTATGAATGACACAAAGAAAGAACCTATTAATCTTCGTGCACTTGATGATGTTTCATGTGCTAATGTAGTTACATCTAGACAGATAAGAAAGCTTATTAGAAAATTTCCTAATATGGAATACATGAATATTGACTGCTGGGTTCACGGTGGGCACTATATTAAATTTAAATCAGGTGATAATAGATTTGCTTGGTACTGTGACACTAAAGAATCTCACTTTGAAGGTTGTGAGAAGATTAAATCAGACGATGAAGATCTTACTACTGAAGAATTAAATAAACTTGTTGTATGCACATATAGATCCATGTGTGATCAGCAAAATGGTGTAGATGTTTCAGATACACCTGAAGATATTTTAGCTTTTGCTGAATCTAGACTTCAAGAACTTTTGAGAGAAGAGAGTGTTCAATCTCTAGAAAATAATTAAACTTTTTATTTATAGAACTCTACTTCTGTATTATAACGCTCTCATAAAATAAATGGAATAATGTAATTCCCTTTAACATAATAAGGTGATTATATGAAATGGCATAAAGGAACTGACTTACCAAACATTGAGACTGATACACAATTATGTGTAGTTCAGTATAAATATCCAATCCCTGATTATAGAACTGTTGATGATTGGTTGTTTGAAACACATTATGAAGTTATGCTGTTTCATAAAGATACACAATCATTCTCAAAGCCTGAAGATACAAAAGGTGTTAATGGTTTACGAAAAGAACTTGTAGTACGTTGGGCTTATATAGAAGAAGATGATGACGTTTATCAAGAGCAAGATGCTTTGACAGCAATATATGCTGCAATTACTCATGTTAGAGAGTTATTTGATTGCTTACTTACAGATGGTATTTGCTGTGGAAAAGAATATCGCGATCTTGTAGGATTAAATGAACTTGACACATTGCAGGAAAAAGTCTCAAAAAGAATTTTGCACCTTGACAATTTGGTATAAGTTATGAAAACATCTGGGTATCTCATTGTAGTTACTGCTCATTATAGAGATGATTCGTCTCTTGATCTTGAGACACGTGAGTGTAAAGATAAAGCTGATGTTACTGGTAAGCTTGCTATATGTAAACTAGAATATGAATCAGCTTTATCAAAAGAATTATTTAAAGATGATTTTATTGAAATAAGCATTAGAGCGTTCGAACTTAATACATACTTTATTCCAAAACTTGTTTCGTCTTTCAGTTTAGAGGGCGGTGCGTGGGGTGGTTGGTCAATCATTTAATTTGGAGTATATAGTAATATAAATTAATATTCCTTAAGAAATAATAACTACAATAGCGGATCAAATTAACAAAGATCCGCTATGTTTGTATATAATCTATATTTAAACTACTTAATCACAAGGTACTATAATTATGAAGTCAAGCTATTACGAATTAGACAATGGAAAACAGATCGTCTACTATATTTACAAATACAATCTAAATTTCTCTTATGGAAATGCAGCAAAATATCTGTGTCGTGCAGGACGAAAACAAAACAATTCAGCAGAGAGTGACTTAAACAAAGCACTTGTTTATATTATTTCATCTGACAAAGAAATTCCTCTCGCTAAACGCCTTCTCATGCGAGCTATTAACACTATTAAGTTTAATGATAAAGTACAGTTTGCTGAACACCATTTACAAGAGATTCTTTGCTCTATTATAAAATATGATGATCCAATAAAAATTGCAAGAATGATAGTGTCTTATATGAAGTTTAGAGGGATCAACGTCAGTGATGAGTTTAAACTATTTGAGTAGAGGTATTTATGTCAGTACAGCCACGTGTGTTTCCAAAACTATTTATAGGACAGGCTGCTATTTCATTTAAATCATTTCTCAAAAAGAAGAATTTAGATTATAATATAAATTACATTTCGACAAAAGAAGATTTAGAATCTATTATAGACATTTATAGTGCTTATAAAAACTATACACTTCCAGTTATAATAAGTGATATTTCATATCTTGATAGTAGAGGGCAGTCGCTTCTTCTGAAATTTATGGATGACACGAATCTAAATATTATCTTGCTTGCAAGTAGAGATAATATATTAGACACTATAATTTCTAGAGTGAAAGAATTCAGAAAGTTCTACGTATTTAATAGAGGTGATAAAGCAGGTTTTATAAATATCGGTAAAGCACGAGAAATGTTTAATAATGACATTGGTTCGTTTGATGAAGATACTTCTTATGAGGATAAGTTACTTCAATATAACAAATATAATCCGCTACTATCTTATGATGATTTACTTGTAAGATCGTATAATTCTGCTGATCGTAAAAAGTTACTTAATATTATAGAGTACAGTCAATGAATAACAATCTTCTTTTAAGAAAGCGAATAAATTTTCCAAAACAGTATATAGAATTTCTACATTTCATTCATCCTCAATTTGAAATAGTTGAAGACATAGATTCGTATGATAATGGTATCTCTAATGGAATTATCTATACTGGGAATTATTCAAACGATCTTATCGACAAACTAAATCGTTTTACCGATAATTGGATTATAGTTAATGCACATCACTTTGATGAAGATCTCACCACTAATGACGGTTTAGTAAAAAACTTACTTCCACTACATTATATTAGAGCAAAGAATTTAAATAAAGATGGTTTTTCAATATATAATAATATAAGTTATGATTTGCTTCTTGAGAAAGTAAAGAACTGTCTTATTAGTAATACGCAGTTGATTTTAGATGATTCTTCAGATGTATCTGTTTATAGTTTGTTTTCATCTATATTAGGTACACAAGATATTCTAAACAATGAATTTTTTAATCTTGTTAATAAAGACAACGTATCATTAGTAACCTCGTCTGTTTTAACATTTCTTAATAAAGTACAGACGCAAAACATTCGCGGATCATCTGCGCATTATGCGAATTTAATAATACAGTCGAATCGAAGATATGGAAAGAGAATTAAACAAGCGATTAGTAAATTTATAAAGTCAAAGTCAAACAAAGAAGTGTCTCTTTATAATTTATTAACAGATTTAAACAGGGTAAAGTGATTATGACTAGACCAGTTGGATTGGAAAGTATTTATAAGTATATTTGCTCTTTAATAGAATCTATGGAAGTTATCCCGACAGCAGATAAACTTCCTGACTATCGAGAACTTCGAAGTTCACCTGATAAATTCTATGAAATGTTTTCAGAAGCTACTTATAAATACAATGTTATTTGTGATTCATTACAAAAACTTCAGTACTCAAATGCAATGATTGTAAAAGCATTAAATGAATTAATGGGTGCTGAATGTAAAGAATCTTATAACGTTAAAAATCAGTACATTAAATCGTTTACCGGAATTAAGTCAGAGTGTAACGCACTTATTTCAGGTTATGAAACAGCGAAAGCATCTGCTGAATCAATAGTTAAGTTTTTTAATTCAGCGCAGTATATCATCTGCAGCAATCGCTTCGAAAGTACGTCAGCAAATTATTAATAATATAAGACCTCTATAATAATAGAATAATTATAGAGGTTTGTTTGTCTATCTATAATAGAACTTTTCTATTGAAAATAATTTTAGCTTAGAGATAAATTTTTGTTTACAAAACTAATTAGTTTAGTTATAATACACTCATAAATTAAATGGAAAATGGGTTCCATTTAATCATACAAGAAAGGTTAAAGATATGACAAACAGCGAAAAGCTCAATAAAACATTTCAAATTCGCAACTTCGTTGAATCATGGTTCTTCGATGAATTTTGTGCTAATAAATACAATTACTCACAAGATGAACTTGTAGATCATATCTGGAGCTTTTTCTCATACAGTAACGATATTGATTTAGAATCATGTTGCAAAGACGCTTCTGATAAAGGTTTTATTGTAGATAGTAATGATATTAAAAATTATCTTGCAGATTTTGCAGGTGATGTTGTGTTTAATATGTATGAAGATGACTTACTTCCAGATATGTATGCAAGTATGATTGAAGAGGATAAATATGACAAACGTTTTCTCAATAGTTAATTTCTCATTAAGCGCTGACGAAAATAATAAGCAGTTTACGAAAAGCTCATTGCAAAAAGCAGTGAGTAAAACTGCTTGGCAGATATTAAATGAGATTAATTGTTTTAAGTATGAAAACTATGTTCCGAGTAATTATGATACACCATTTGATAAGCAAAGTGTCATTGTGATTGTTAGATCTAATGATGGTTTAGTACTCGATAAATTCGGCCGTCATTTTGGGTACAACGAATGGATTGCACTTAAAGAGATATGTAGAAAGTTTTTAAAGAGAGGTAGACGCCCTGAAGAATTTGTTTTATTATTTATGACAGAAGCAGACTACAAAACTGCAAGAAAAGCTGATGACAACACAGGCAGGTTATTCTTCGACATAGGAGCTTGCAAATGAGTGAATTTTACACTGTAGAAATTCCATACGAATCATTAAATTTTAACACATGGGTACCATACACTGGAGAAATGACTGGCATAAATGATTGGTGGAACAGTTCACCATGTAAATACAACTCTGTTGATGACGCTTTCGCTGCAATTAAAGCTGATTCTAATTTCTCTAACTGTCATTGGAGAATTGTAAAGAATGTGACAATAACTGAAATAGTTAAAGAAAATATTTTATAATATAAAATAAATATTTACATTAATTTTAAAGTGTATTATATTAGTATAGTTGAAAGGATCAACTCAATAAGGAGCTTATAATGATTAAATTTTCGTCATCAAAATCTAGTGCTATTCGCGATATTGAAAACACTTATAAAATTAATCTCACTACTTGTACAAAAGAACAGTTAGATCGATTAACTTCTAGTCACAATAACACGCATAGAGTTAAAAAATTATGTGATCTCATGTTAAATTGTAAGCAGTTTGATTTAGATAATATGACACCTATTGAGAGATCTAATTTGAAGTATCTTGTTATGTCAACAGATGAACTTCTAACTACTCTTAAAAAGAAAGCCTCAAGTATTTACTACAAACCACGTGAAGCGAGACTTCGTTGGCTGATGTCTTTTAATGACTTTTATCAGATATGTGCATATAAATTGTTACTTAATGATGGAATTCTTCGATTTAATGCGAACTATAAATTAGACCCAGCTATTCATTGCTGGTTACTTCGTACAGCTATGTGGCAGTCTTATAAGAGGCCTACTAGACCAGATGAAATAACTGTCTTGGATAAACCGTGCGGTGATGATACAAATACTACTATAGGTGATCTTATTCTTAAAGATGATGAGATTGGTATTCACAATAACTTTGATTCAGATAAACGAATTGAATGGATTTTGTCAAAGATGGATAAGACGCCTCATAATAAAATCGTATTAAAAGCTAATGATACGGTAGTTCCATTCAGTGAATATTTGTTTGCAAAACTGTTTATCATTCACCAACTAGGTAAAAAAGAACTTTCTAAAATGATGTATAACTCATCAAATGATAAGTTAGTTAGTAATCAAATATTTAATAAGTTTTACAAGAAAGTTATGACACATATAGCAACACTTTTAAATGAAGAAGCAAACGAATGCGGTGAGACATTTAGTATTAATGAGGACGATCTGTAATATGTCGTGGAATATTTATTTATTTGCAGAAATTTCTTCAGACAGTATGAAAACATGGAAGCCACTTACTGATAAATGTGTATGTGACAATTTTAAATATTATGATAACGACTTCTATGATTCATTACCATATATGAAAGTATCTGATTCATCTCATCCATCTGTAAATAGTTTTGCAGATACAGATAAAGTAAAATTTTGCACTTTGACAGAACTGCGTAATCATTATAATAAAATTATTGAGAGTATTTTAACGAGATTTAGATCATTGTATTTAGCGTTAGGTGTTTCAACGTCTGTAATATGTGCCGATTATTCAGAATATGAAGACAGTGGAAATGATGATTCTTGGATTAAGCGTATGACTTTTCCTGTTAATAAAGAACTTTTGTATGATGCAGCTTTATCACTAAGTGTTTATAACAAAGCATCTGAAGTAATCGGTATCTGTAATACGCTTGATAATCTTAAAAATGATTATAATGATGAGATACGTTTAACTTTTATACCTATGTAGAAATTTGTATATTATAATAGTTAATTGAACAGCGTAAGGAGTTTTAATATGACTATTGAAAGTTACAGTTTAGTAGAACATTTCGATTATATGTGTAAATGTGTTCCTCAACCTTTTATGATTCCAAGCGATACAGTTAAATCATTCTCTGTTAGAATTAATGAAGGTTGTGAGAGGGATTATTGTATCGAGACTAATAAAAATGTTTATACATTAACACTACAATCAGTTAGAAAGCTTGTAGACACTCTCGGAATTAAATCTAAACTTCTTAATCAGGTTTGTTCTGAAACAGATGTCTTTGATTTAACTGTACCGATTATTAATAAGTTACTGAAATGCTTTTCAGACTGCTTTGTGTTTTATGCTACTGACGATGATGCACTCACTATAATCGATCTAAATGTAAATATGGTTAAGGGTGAAGAAGGCACAAAGTATGAATTAGGACCTAGTCCGTGGACTGTTGATGTATCAAGCTCACCTTCTTCATTTACTTGTTTTGCTGACTTTAAGGGTAAATATAGTATTGACGATAAAAATGATACAAATCTTCTTGTTAAGGCAGAAGATCTTATGCAAGGCACAAATGTAAATTTTGCACTTTTTAAAACAGTAGTCGGTGCTAATTTGCAACCAATGCTAGTATTTAGTAGCAAATTTACTAATATGAAAGGTTTCTCTGATATTCATCCAATGTTATATGATGAGGTATCAGACACAAAGATAGTATTCCCTATTAATTATGCAAAAGATTCAGAAGCTACTATGAATGACTTGCTTAGAAAAGTAACTCATTTATACGAGTCAACAGATATGAATGACTTTATTTTTAGAGAGGTAAATGAGCTTGCTTCATCTGATGATACACCTAACCCAGTGAAAGCATTTATTGCTGATATTTTAGTAAATAGCGTTATAAATCTTAACCAACCTGTTAAAGATATTCTTACTGAATCTGTAACTATTACAAATAATATGAAGCCATCAAAGAAAGCTAAATTTAAAAAGCAACTTGGTGCTTTACTTGGTTGGTGTTTTGTGGCTAAACACGCGTGTTGCGAACATTGTGGTCACATGGATATCAACTAAATAATAAATAACAGTAAGGTCTCTGAGATGGAAAAAGAATTTTATTTGTATAAAATAGATCCTGACGGAAATGGTGAAATATATGGAAAGTTTCCAAATCTTATGATGGCCAAAATGTCAGCAGATCTATTACTAATAAAAGACTATTGTTTTATTCTATCAGGTGATCTTACTAAGATTTATTTTTATGAAAACGGTATTTGGGATTATGATATAATTACTGATAAAGGTAAACTTGATTTTTTGGATATCTATCCTAATCCACATGATTATAAATGAGGTAATAAATGAAACGAAAACTTACATTAGAAGAACGTGTTGCAAAACTAGAAAAAGCACTAAAACTTGAGTATCGTGACGTTGAATATACAGAATATTATCCTAAGTATAGTAAAGCCGTATTTGCACGGCTACTTGACGATAAAACTGTTAATCCTACTGGCGCAGAATGGAAAGATTTTCAAAAATCAATAGAAGCTGATGGTCTACGAGTCTCTGGTCCAGCTAATCTTGTTGATTCTCTTGATGTAGAGTGCCCAGAAGCTGAAGCTATTATTAAGAAAGCTGAACAAGAAGTTGCAAAAGTGCTTAAAAATGATAAAGTAGAAGTGGATGTGGTTCAGCAGAAAAACAAACACCTTATTGAAATTTGGGTTATTGAAGACACTATGGATCAGTATAACAAAGATAATGATCCAGATTTATTTGCACAAGATTATTATGGTGGTCGTCGATTCTATGGTGGCGATAGATACGGCACATACGGCTATCATCGAAAATGGTAATTTAAAATATAACTAAAATGTAATAAACCCCACTATTATCAAATATAATAGTTGGGTTTATTTGTATATAATTAATAGTGAGTTTATTGTATGAGCAAAAAGAATACTAAGGTAGCAAAGTTAATAAAACTTTTAACAGGTGATAATAAAGTTGAACAGATTGCGAATGTAATCGATAAAGTACAAGTAAAAGAGTACGAGCAGATAAGGCCTATAGTTCCAATAGAGAAATGGATAAACGATCAGTATTATGTTGGGAAAGACTGTGTTGATAAATTATATCCTTTTTGGAAGGATCTCATCTGTGAAATATTTGGTGGTGGAAAGCAAAATTATAATCAGATAGTTTTAACGGGTGGTATCGGTACAGGTAAATCAACTTGTGGATTGTATATAGTTCTAAGAAAGTTGTATGAACTATCTTGTTATGAAAATGTTGCAGGTCTATTTGGTTTAATGTCAAATACTATGACAGCATTTTTGTATTTTTCTCTAACTAAGTATCAGGCTGAGCGATCAGGGTTTTCGCAGTTAAGATCCATTATAGATGGTGTCCCATACTTTAAAGAATTATTTAAACGTAATCAATATAGAAATTCTACATTAGACTTTCCAGAGAACATCCGTATTTTTTACGGTTCATCTACATCTGATATGATTGGTCTTAACTGTATTAGTGCAGTTATTGACGAGGCTAACTTCTTTGGTGATAGCTCAGGTTCTGAAGTTGATTTAGGATCAGTAGAAGAATTATACAATGCAGTTCTATCAAGAACGTCTTCGCGTTTTACTTCAAATGGTGTTAATAACTCGCTCAATTTAGTTATATCTTCATCTACATTTAAAACGTCAATGACTTCTAAATTATATGAGAAGTCACTAACAGATCCTTCTATTAAATATGCAAGAGCAAGGCTATGGGATATTAAACCTAAAGGCACATATAAAGATGAGACATTCTTTGTATTTGCAGGCAATGATAAATTTGATCCATTTATAATAAATGATGTATCTGATCTCAGTGTTAAATTAGGTATTAGTTTAGACCCTAGTTTATCTATGAAAGAAGCTATCTCTAAACTATCACAAGAATACAGAAATCTCATTGACGAAGTACCTATTGATTTTTACCCAAACTATGCAAATAATGTATCACAGGCGCTTCAAGATTTCTCTGGTATGTCAGTCTCTTCTACTGGAAGATTATTCTCTTCAAGATCAACTTTTGAGGCTTGCATAGATCCTTCTGTACAGCCGTTATTTACTAAGGATGAGTTTGTTGTAGAGACGTGTAATAATGAACCTTCTAACTGCATACAGTATTATTTAAATGGCATAGAATTTCCACACAAAGAATGTCCAAGATATTTGCACATAGATATTGGCGTTGCAAACGACGCCTACGGTATTGCTTGTTGTTATAAATATGGAAGTAAAGTTATAGATGGTGTTGAATCACCTGAGTTTTACTATGACTTTGTTTTACGAATAGTCCCACCTGCACCACCGAAACGAGTGTCTATTTCAAGATGCCATGAGTTCATTAAATATATGAGAGACACACTTGGATTAAGAATAGGTTTAATCTCATTCGACCAATTTCAAAGTGAAGCAAGTAGACAGTATCTCTCTGAGAATGGTTTTAACGTTGCTTATCAGAGTGTAGATAAAACTGATACACAGTACTTATTCTTTGTAGATTGTTTATATAAAGGTGTGGTTCATTTCAGTCAAGAATTTGCAGATTCTATTAAGAAAGAATTATTCGAACTTATCTGGTATAAGGCAAAACATAAGGTAGACCACCCAGGATCCACAAAGACTGGTGGTATGAAAGACCGCTGCGACGGTGTTGTTGGTGCATTATATAATGCTTACACTTCTAAAGAAGCTGTTTTCGACCCATCTGACATTCTGAATCTTTCTAAATTTAACAATGAATTTGATCTAGCGCCTAGTGTAGATGATTTTAATGATAATTTATTAAATGGAATAAAGCGAGTGTCTTTGGATGAGATAGATGATATATCGCCATATCTTAATAGAGATAATATTTAACACTATCTAAATTCATATAAACCATCTATTTAATTTTAAATAGATGGTTTTGTATTATCTATTATATAGTAAATATTCTTTGTAGTGTGTAAATTATTTTGAGGCTATAAGATGGGTTTATTAGATAATTATAAATTACAAAAAAGATTAGAAAAATTAGAGTATCTTATATACGAAAAAACATCTTGGAGAGGTGAGCCGTCAAAAGCGTATTTAATTTGGAAATACTTAATGGACAATGGACCGTCATCCACAAGCACATTAAAAAGAGAATTTCCACCTAAAATATCATCTGATACGGCGATAAAGTTCTTTGTTGATAATAATCTGTTATACAAAAATGGTGATACAGTATCTGCTAATGCAGATTACAGTTGGGATGATGTTGGAGTTATACCTAGAACTGCCCAGCAAGAGCAAATAATCAATACCATGAATGATAACTCTAGCGTAGAAGAAGAGCCAGTACAACCACGAACTAGGACACCTCGCGCTAGACAAGTAAAACAGAATTTATTTTCTAAGAAATTAGAAGAAGTAAAAGCAGCTGTTGAAGCTGGTCAAGATGTAAATCAAGAAAATGATAAAGAACAAACTCCATTAATGTTTGCTTTAAACGCTAAAAATGCAGATAATCTAGACATTATTCAGTATTTATTACAGAACGGGGCAGATATTACCAGTACATATAGAGGCTATGATGCCTATGGATTAGCATGTAAAAATAATAAAGAAGAAGCTGCTAGAATTATATTAATTAATGATACATATAGTACTATTACTAAACCAATGTATTTATTTTCACGTATTAATGGTGGAACGCCTAGTGATAGTGAGTTTGTAATGGTAGCTTCTACTAAAGAAAGAGGTGCTTTTGATTCATCAACGCATCTATTATATTATAGAATATTTTTGTATGGTACAATTACGTTAGATCAATATGAACAAGCTATTTCTACAATAATTAATAATAGTAACATTGATAACGGCGTATCTGGGTTGGCATTAAACGGTGAATTTGAAAGAAATATATTTAACACGTATAAATGTTTTGCTGATAAGTATCATAGATTGCCAGTAACATTTTTAAATCAAATTGAGCGGTTTTCTATTAATATAAAGAGAAATCTTCTTGAATACTTCAAAAAAGCTTTAGATGGTAAATTACGATCTTCATTAGGTATCTCTGATTTTATTGATCAGTATACTTATTTATGTAATGAGCTTAATGAGCAACCAGATTTAAGTAATGTTTTTTCATCAGAAATTCTTCGTAATCAAACTGAAACACAAATACGCCGTCTCATTTCTAATTTAGTTCATAATAACGATGTATCGACTCTTAGAAAGATAGTAAACTCCGGTGTTAAAATTAGTTTGAGTGCAGCTATAGATGAGTGCAGCTCTGTAAGTGATGATAATATAGCTAGACTAATATTAAAGTTAGCTAACAAAGAACGACCAAGCGTTTACGATTTTAGATCTGTAGCACAGTCTAAAAATAAATATTTAGTTGAATACTTTATTGATAATGGTTACGCTGAAGATATTATGTATGAATGTATTTCTAGTATTGTAACTGGTGATTCTTTATGTATAAAAGTTCTTATAGATAATGGTTATGAATTTCCACGTGGAGAAGAAGTCTCTAATTTTAGAAGTAATGTACGTAATAAAAGAAATATACAGAATTATATCGATAAAATAGTAGCTGGTATTAATAGAGATGAAATAAATAGAGATTTATTAACAGCTATTGAGCAAAACACTGATATTATGAATAGTAAAGAAATAGCTAATGCTATTAAAAATAATGATAACGTGACGTCTAGACAGATTCAAAGAATACTAGATAGAAATAACGTTTCACAGTCAGATACTTACGATATGTAATTATATGGAGTGCAGCATGAGTTTATTAGATAATTATAAATTACGAAAGAGATTAGAAAAATTAGAATCACTTGCATATGAAAAGACTTCTTGGAGAGGTGAACCATCAAAAGCGTATCTTTTATGGAAATATCTAATGGATAATGGGCCTCAGACTGTAAGTAATGTACAATCTGAATTTCCACCTAAGATATCATCTAACACAGCCATTAACTTTTTTGCTAGCAATGACTTAATTTATAGAAATGGAAATACACTTTCAGCCAATCCTGATTATAATTGGGAAGACGTTGGTGTTATTCCTAGAACTGCTCAACAAGAGACTATAAGTGACATGATGAGCGGTTCGCTAGATGTAGAAGATGAAGCACCGGTACAAACAAGAGCTCCTATATCTAGAAGGCGTGCTGTTAAGGCTAATATATTTTCTAAAAAAGTAGAAGAAGTTCAAGCAGCTATAGATGAAGGCGTTGATGTAAACACAACAGATAATAGAGATAGAACACCTTTAATGGTAGCCTGTATGGCTAGAAATGGTGACACTGGAGCAGTTATTAAGCTTCTTCTAGACAATGGTGCTAACCCAAACGACGATTATAATACAAAGCCGGCTGTATTATATACTGTAAAGTATAATAATAAAGAAGGCACTTTAGCATTAGCTAACGCCGGAGCTTATTTAGCCATAGTTGGAGATTCAGCTGCGCTAATGGTTAATATAATAAATAGTAAGCTATTTAGTGCTAATGAAATAGTCAGTATGATTACTGAAGACTTCATGAGAAAGTATATTGAAAAAGATTTTTTCATTAGACCTATGATTTCGAGTGGTTGCTCTAATCTTGATAATCCTAATTTATTCTTAGACAAGCTTATAAGCACTACTTTAAAAGTTACTAATAAGCCTACTGTTATAAATGATGGTCTGTCTGTAAATGTGAACTCTCCTTACTGGTTTATAGTAGCAGATGCACTTGAAAGAAATGGACGTGCTATCTATATATCTGGTAACGATGATTACGTAATATCTAGGGTTGTTGAACAGCGTAAAGTAGCCGATAAAGTATATGACTTAGCAGAAAAGATTGGTAATGGAGTTCTTAAAACTGGTAGTCTAACTGGTTATTGTAGAGCTGTAATTGGAATATGTAATAAATATAACAAATCAGTAAATGTACTAGAAAATCTGCTAAAACAAGATGTGTTTAATGACTTTAGTCCGTATTATCAATGGGAGATTCTCTCATTAGCTACTGATGATGAGAGAGAAAACGAGGTGGTTAGTGATACACTTATAAGATGTCTTAATAAATTAAAATTTAAAAAACCTACACCTGATATGCTTTATGATGTTATTTATAATTGTTCAGAAATAGGCAATCTTGATATGAATGGTGAAATACCTAGTTCAATAACAAGACTCGTGTGCAAAAAAATTAAACCATACGCTAGAATTATTAATGATATTGGTATAACACGAATAGCTGGTATGAGAGATAGATTATTCATTGAAGAAATGATCGATGCTGGGTTAGGTGAAGATTTAGCTGCAAGCTGGGCACTATCTAATGTGTGTAAACAGGAATTAGAAAAAGCAGGCGTATCTAATATAGGCAAACCACGTAACAGTTTAACGGGAAATAGCTTAATTAATAGAATTATAGATCATATATATAATGACACAATGGATCAACATGCCAGACAACGTATAAATGAAGATCCAGAAATATTAAGTAATGAAGTAATTCAAGATGCTTTAAATGATCCATCTAATGAAGATTCAGTTACAGCAGCTCAATTAAAGAGACAGTACGATCAGTGGCTCGCTTCAGGTGAAAAACCTAAGTATGATATGTAAATAAATTAACGAGCTATATAGCTCGTTAATAAATCTATACTTTATATAGGATATACAAATGAACTTATTAAACACTTATAAGTTACAAAAAAGATTAGAAAAGTTAGAATCAATCTTGCGTATATTTAATGAGGATGAGATAACTGACATAAACAACACTGCACGCACGCAACGTGCAAGAAAATCAAAAGCTAACATATTTTCAAGAAAACTTGATAGTGTGTTAGCAGCAATAGATGAAGGTCAAGATATAAATCAAGTTAATAGTAAAGGTCAAACGCCATTGTTAGCGATGACAGCTGCAACACCGATCGAAGTAGTTAAATGCTTATTGGATAATGGTGCAGATTTAAATCTTACATATAAAGACAAAGACGCGTTTGAGTTAGCAAGTAAAAATAACCGCGAAGATATTGCAAGCTTAATTCTTAGCGATAGTAATTTTAAACCTAAATACAATATTTTACAGACATATTACAATCTTAGCAGGCATACGGCTACTGATACTAGTTTTATTTCATTAGCTGCTTCTAAAGAATCTGGTGAGTTTTCATTTGATCTATATTTACCATACTACTATACTTTTAATAGTGGTGTATTAACAAAAGAACAGTATAAAAATGTAATGACTACAGTTGTTAATAATTGTAGTAGTTTTAAAGATGATACATCAGAGTATAATAAATATCTAGTGTCTGAACTGGATAAAGATGCACCTGTTACTATATGCTGTATTGCTGATAGATTTAAACTTTTTGTAAAGTTATATGATCAGAATGTAAATCTTAAATCATTGCCGCATGATAGTCAACTAGCACTTATCGATCTTTGCAAGAGATGCATAGAGGGTGATATACAGCTCACGCGTGGTGATGTATATGATGCTATTTCAATGTGCAGTACACTGTGTGATTTAGTTGGTTACGACTATAATCCATACGAAGCTGTCTATGATCCATCTACAATTAAAAAACTCTCTGAAAAAAATCTGTATCATTTAATGAATGCTGCTATACGAGGTAATCGTGAAGATAGACTTAAACAAATGATTGCTGCTAGAGCAAAGATTAGTTTATGTACAGCAAAAACGTATCTAAGTAATAATAAAAACTTAGATAGAAAGTGGGTACAGTTAATAGTACAGTTGATAGATTTACCTAAAGGTAGAACAGACGCCACAACATTACAATGTATATACGAATCTATATTTAGCCACTATGATGACTATATAGAATTTCTAATTGATAGAGGCTATGGTGATAGATTAGCTTATTATTGTGCTGATAGACGAAAAGGAAAACCAGGAGGTATTGATCGTGACACTCGTGACTGTGCGGTAGTATTAGTAAGAAATGGTTATGATCTTAATAAAGATTATAATTACGCTGTTGATGATGAAGTTAACCCTAACAATGTAAATGCTGTAGCAAAAGCTATTGTTAGAGCTATAAAATATGATTCTATTGATAGCAACCTTATAAAATCTATTGAAAAATACCCTGCGGCTTTAGGTAGTGATATTGTTACAGATGCTATAGCTAATGCTGGTGATAATAACGCAATTAGTCGTCAGATTCAAAGAATGAAAGATAGACTATATAGCGATGATCTTGATAACGATAGTGGTGATGATAACGTTTATGATTTCTAAATATTTTTATAACTTACCATAAGGAATTATATTATGAAATATAAAATAGTTAAAAATGAATCCTTCGATAAATATATTGACTATATTATGCGTGGGCGAGGTCGTCGATTTGAAGACCGCTGGGATAGCCTTGATTTAGATGATGTCGCTGCTGATGTAGAAGTACCTTCAAATAGTGAGATCAGCACTGCAGTACGCGAACTTGATTTGTTTGATGATGTTGCTATAAAGACTGGTGCTGGTGATGTTAAAGTCGGCGGTGATGGCAAACTTCGTTTACTAGACTTTGATGATGAGCCTGTTAAAAAGCAATCTAAATCTGACGATGACGAGAAACCAGACTCACGTACTAAGGGTCTTGATTGGGATGATGACGGTAACAAAGTTAGCAATAAAAAATCCGCTATTGGCGGTGTTATTGGTGCACTTGATTACGATGATGACATTGATACTTCAAAAATTGTTGCTTCTATTGATGATGTTTACGCGGCATTATCAAGTGCAGATCCTAAGGTTGTAAAATCAATGATTAAACGATATGCTGCAGATATTACAGATGAGAATAAAATCAAAGAGGTTTTATTAGGCCATGCAGTACAGCTAAATTATGAATCTCTACGTGTTATGTGTGGTGATATGAAAGTTGTACTATCTGCTAAAGAAAAGCAAATAGAGTATATCGATAGAGGTGATATTACAAAAGCTCTAGAACGATTTAAAAAGATTGCTTCTAAATTAGATGGCTCAAATAATACGTACGGATTAATTCCAAATGCTATTGTATCATGTAATGAAAATGATCAGATTAAATGTACTAATATAATTGACTTTCTTATGACATGGTGTGAACTTCCACTTGTACCAATGTATTTCCGCGGTGCTATTGTAAAGAAATGTTATAGCTTAGCTGATTTCTTAATCGATAATATGCCAGATGTTAAATTCTCGGTTGAGTTTTTAGTTGGTGCACGAGGATTACTTACACGCACTAAAAATTACACTGACATTCCAAAGAGTGTATTAAATAAGATTGTTGAACACGTTGACGTTGAAAAATTAAGATCTACTACTATTGGTGATCTAATGATTATGATGGCAAATAATAAAAATAATAAAGCTGTTAAAGATATTTATGCAAAATGTAGCGATAATAAAAAATATATGGTGATTGACTATATTGAAGAAAACGAAATGGCTGCATTTCAAACTATCTCAGATATTCTCAATCTCGACAAAGAATAAACTTAATGGCGTATCAATTACGATACGCCATTTTAATATGTAAATAATGCTTATGAAAGATAAATTAATCTCTCGTTTAAAAAAATTAGAACATAGAATTTCTCTATTAGAGTCTAAACAAGTTGGTATTTTGTATCATGTATGCACGCTAAATGCTTATCTTGACTATATATTACCTGAAGATAAATTATCTGCATCTGGTAAATATATGAATTGGCTTTATGGTAGTAATTCTTATGTATCATTTACGCGTGATAGACGATTCGTTGTACAAACCGATAATGTACAAGATTCTGATATTCTAGTGCAACTTGTTATTGATGGTGATAAGCTATCAGAGAAATATAAAGTAGGCCCATATAATGACTTCGCTTATGACTATGACGGAAATGAAATAGATGATAACGAGTTAGTTAAGTATAGAGAAAAAGAAGAAGTTGTTAGAGGACCCATTAAAAATATCTCTAGATATATAAAGAATGTTTATATTGACGCTAGGGATGCAAATAATAGTTCGATAGACAACCTTAAAGATCTCATTGAATTAAATCCGAGTGCAAAATATTTTAATTTTATTAGTGGTAAAGACTCTGCGTTTGGTAATTTTATAAAATCACATGGCTTAAAAAATGGTGACTCTGTTAAAGACTGTCTAAATGTATTTACAGAATATTATTATACTGTAATGAATAATCTATTTAGTGGTGATATACATAAGATAGAAATGGCTATGTGGGCTATGGAAGATGATTCGTCAAAAATAAATAAAGTGTATGGTGACAAAGGTACTTTATTGAATTACTACTGTGACAGTGATAAGAACACAGATATCGTAAAATTGTTGTTAAAGTACGGTGCTGATGCAAATGTACAAAATAATAATGGTGATACTGCATTAATAATTGCAGCTAGAAGTGGAAGTCCTGATATAGTTAAACTTATCTTAAAAGCAGGTGTATATAGAGGTGAGGTAAATGATAAAGGTGAGACAGCATTTGATGTTGCAGCTACACCATACATAAAAGAACTGCTAGACAAAAAGAAATAGTTAATACAGAAAGCAAATCTATTGTATATAAAACCTAGTATAATAATACTAGGTTTTATTTTTATAAAGAGTGGTTATGAACAGTGTTACTTATAATTACAGACCGCAGAATTTCTCAAGCATAGTTGGTAATGAAATAAACAACAAACTGCTGTTAGAAATAGCAAGATCAGGTGGGCCTTCTACGTTAGTTCTTGCAGGTTCTTATGGTTGTGGCAAGACTACATCAGCGAGGTGCTTTGCAAAAGCTGTTAATTGTGATCATCTTACAAATGACATCTGCTGTAAATGTGAATCATGTATGATGGATTTATCAAATAGCCCATTCTACAGTGAAATGGATTCATCTATAATAGGCAACGTAGATAATATTAGAGATCTATATGAAGATCTAACTTTTGTGCCTAGAGGTAAAAAGAGAGTGATAGTGTTTGATGAATGCCATTTGATTAGTAGGGCAGGTCAATCGGCATTATTAAAAGTATTTGAGGACGCGCCACCAAATATATACTATCTACTATGTACAACTAATAAAGACGCTTTACTTCCAACTATCATTTCAAGATCACTTACATTAGAGTTTAATACTAAATCTAAAGATGAAGTAATTAGTAACTTAAAGAAAATTTCTCTTGAGATGAATATCAATTTACCGGATAGTGTTGCAAGTTTAATAGCACTAAGATCGAAAGGTCATATGCGAGATGCACATAAACTTTTTGAGAAGTTTTTATTAATAGGTGAGAAGGATTTCTTAAACCTTGAAGAATCAGGCTATATTTATTTAGCAAAATATTTCGCACAGGTGCTATGGTTATTAAAGAATAATAGAGCCTCTTCAGAAGAGATCAAAAAGCACAAAGAAATAATGATAGAGATAGTTGATCGTTTAATGCGAATACCTATTGCATTATTAAAAGATGATTATCAAAACTTATTTCTTGATCTTGCAAAGAAATGTTTTAATAGTGAATACAAAACAGAACCGATAATAGATGCAATAGTAAAACAGTTTGATGTACGATCTATAATGAATCTGTACAAAGTTGCATTAGATGATTTCACAATGAGTTCTTTTGATAGTGATATAAGATTTCAAACTGCATTGCTGTCTACATATCAAAGATTGCTTATGGGGATATAGTTTTATGAAAAGACATACTTTAGAGTATAGAATAGCTCGATTAGAGCGATATATAAAAAATGAATTTATAGATCAGTTCGACAAGCCTAAAAGATCAGAAGAAAAAGAATGGGTAAATGATTTATTCAGTAAATATAAATCGCTAAAAAGTAGTCTTACTACAAATTTAAATTCAGTAACAGACACTAATAAAGATAGCCCATTTAATTTAATTTTATCATCTAAAGATAAGTGCATAGATTTTCTTATTACCTCAAAAGGTAATAGAGATGAGATGTCATGTACGGCTTTTAATAAGGGTGATAATGCAAAGATAGACTCACTGAAAAAATTTCATTTAAATAATGAAATTAACAAAGTTGCAGCATTTATCTTACAAACACTAAAGAGTCACAAATGTGAGAGTCGCAGTAGAAAGTTCGAAGAAGTATCGTTGACTGCACTTGACTGCCAATACATACTTAAGAGCGTTGATAGATTACTTAGTGATATTTCAGATAACGCTTCTTCTAAAGTAGAAGACGATAACTCTGATTATGGATTTATTAATGTAGCTATATATAACCCTAACTATGTAACGGACTACGATATTATCGCTCGTGATTATAATAAATTTGAAGTTATACACAACGATAAAAATATTCGCACAGTAAGTGATCTTAAGAAGGTTGCTGAAGTTGTTGTAAATGATTTTAGTAGCAATTATATGTGATACTGATATTTAATAAATGCAAAATAAAGTGTATATTATAACACATCATCGTTATAATATACACTTTTCTTTTATAAGGAACATTGTATGATAGTTAGTATTATTGGTTTAATAGGATCTGGGAAAACAACTCTTGTTAGTAATCTTGCACGTAATAACGGATATACTGTATTTGAAGAACCTGTTAACTCAAACCCATTCTTAAGTGATTATTACAAAGATCCTACTAGATGGAGTTTTACACTTCAAACATATTATTTATGGGAACGATATAAACAATCGCAAGAAGCATACATGAGATCTTTACGCGGTGATACTGTAATACTAGACAGTTCTTTATATTCTGATTATGCTTTTGCTATCTTACAAAAAGAATCTAACTACTTCACTTATGATGAATTTGCTACTTATTTGAATATGCATTCTATATTAGCAACACAGACAGCGTACCCTGATTTAGTCATAAAGTTAGAGCTATCACCTGAAGAATCATTGAATAGAATTAATAAGAGATCACGAGAATGTGAATCTAATATTTCAATTGAGTATCTCATTAAATTAGATGCTGCATATAATACAGTTTTAGAAAAGCTAAATAAACATACTAGTATTGTTAAAGTTGATGCAAGTCCTTGTGAAATGTATGTATATAAAGATGTTAATGACATTATTAATAACTCTAAAGTAAAAGAAAAAGATTTAGATTTAAAATATCTATAAACAGTGATTAAACGTATATCATATAATGTGATATACGTTTTATTATTATAAGTATAAGGTGATAATATGAATGATAAAGAAGTAGAGAGTATAATATTAGCGGAACAGAGCAGACAGAAAAACACTCTTAGAATGATAGCATCTGAAAGTGAACCGTCTGACGATGTGCTAGAATGCCTTGGGTCATGTTTTACTTCAAAATATAGTGAGGGGTACCCAAATGGAACTAACAACCCAGCCGGCTTTCGTTACTACCAAGGACAAGAGAACACTAATAAGATTGAGAATCTTTGCATAGAACGTGCTAGAGAAGCTTTTAATTTACCTGACGATTGGCACGTTAACGTACAAGCGTTAAGTGGGTCACCTGCAAATATTGCTGTCTATACTGCGCTATGTAATATTGGTGATAAAGTTGTTGGCTTAGGGCTTAATTCTGGAGGGCATTTAAGTCATGGTCATAAAGTTAATTTTACTGGAAAGAATTATGAAGTTCACCAGTTCGACGTTGATAAAGACACTCAACTAATTAACTATGACAAATTAAATGACTTTGTTTATAACGCAAGACCTAAGATGATGATTATTGGTACAACTGCATATAGTCGCGTTCTTGATTGGAAAAGATTAAGAGACATTGCAAATAAAGCAGGTTGTTACTTTGTAGCAGATGTTGCTCATGTTGCAGGTTTAATTGCAGGTGGTGCTTATCCGTCACCGGTCCCGTATGCAGATGTAGTTACTATGACTACGCATAAAACACTGCGTGGACCTAGAGGCGCGCTTATATTTTGTAGAAATGAATTTGCTAAAAAGATCGATAGAGCTGTTTTCCCGGGCAACTCTGGTGGGCCACACATGAATAATATAGCTGGGATTGCAGTTGCTCTTAAAGAAGCTACTACAGAAGACTTTAAAGATTATGCACACCAGGTTGTTAAAAATGCAAAGTGCCTCGCCAATATTTTATGTAATATTTATGGGTTTAATATTATCTCAGGTGGGACAGACTCTCATTTGATGGTTGTAGATGTTACAAATAAAAATATTGATGGGAAAACTGCAGCAATAGCACTTGAAAAAGCTGGCATAGAGTGTTCTTATTCTACTATCCCGTATGATCCTAATCCACCAGCAAATCCATCTGGGATTAGATTAGGTACTTCAATTTTAACTACACGTGGAATGAAGGAAGATGATATGAGCGTAGTTGCAGCTTATATCAATAAATCATTGGATAATTATAATGATGATCAAGTCTTAGAGACTATAAAAGATTCTGTATCTAAATTTGTAAAACAATTTAATAAGTGAGGTACCTATGTTTAATAAGAAACACAAAATGCTAATTGAGCGACGTCTTTCACGTCTTGAAAAAGCTATTGATGAAGAAATTAAATTAGAAAATTTGTATGAATTTGAAGATGATATTGAGGACGATTTTGATGAGTTTGAAGATGAGCTAGAAGATGATCTTGAAGATGATCTTGAAGATGATCTTGAAGATGAGCTTGATGATGATGAAGATGATATGTATGAATCTCGTCGTCGCAAATTAGAGCGGCGTGTTAGATTCTTAGAACGAAAACTTGCAGATGAAGGTATCCTTGACAGCATTAAAAATGTAGCCAACAAAATTTCTGGCAAAGCAGCTGATGCTAAATTATCTGCGAAAGAACTTGTTAGTAAACTAAAACTAGAACTTGAAACTATGGCACTCGGTATTACATCAAAGCTTGATGATGCTGTTGGAGCTTTTGATTGGGGTGATCCAATTATAAAATCAGGGTCTAATGGCATTGTGAGGTGTCGTATTGTAGGTGAAAATGGTAGTTTACCACACACAAAGCGTACTAAAGATAATGTAGGTATAGATTTAGAGGTTAATACAGACGGCGCTGATAAATTAAAAGATTGCGTTGTTAATTATGACGTGTATATTAATTCAAAAGCAACAACCGCTAGTGCACCAGATCCTATTAGTGATAGCAATAAATTACTTTCACTATTAAAACCAAACGAATGGAAAAAGATTGCACAATCTTTTAAACCTGTATTTAATAAGTACGTAGAAGACAATACTTAATGTCTAACACATTATAAATTTAAGCCCTTAGATTTATTCTAAGGGCTTTATTTGTATATCTAAATAATAAGACTAACCTATCATTTATAGTGAGGTAGTTATATGTTTGATTTGTATAATAAAATAAGTTCATCTATAAAAAATCTCTTTAGTAAGAAAGAAATTAAAACAGAAGTAAAAGATTTTCCAGTTGATAGTAATAATTCTGTAGAAATAAATGTAAACAAAGAACCTATAAATATTACTATTACAAAATCACAGTATGAGTACGCACATGGAAAACGCTTTAAGAATGGTCAGCCTAAGTGGATAGTTATTCATTATACAGCATGTGCAAATGTGTCAGCTAAATCTATGGCTAAAGCTATGAAGAATAATACAGGTGCGTCTTCTCATTTTTATATAGATGAGAAAGATATTTACTCTGCAGTACCGCTTGACTATATAGCTTGGCACGTTGGTGACGGTAAATGTAAACAGCCTTATGGTAAAAAACTATCATTATTAGAATTAAGTAAATCTAAATCTAATGATTGGCGATATGACTTAGCTGCTTCTAATCACTTAAAATGGCAAAAAGAAAATGATGACTTCTTAGGGAATTCACAGTCAATTGGTGTTGACATTTGTGTTAAGAAAAAATCTACTAAAACGACAAAAGCAACTGACACTGATTGGTACTTTGAAGATAAGGCCATTGATAATCTTGCAAAAACTGTTGCTCATCTAATGCAAGAATATAATATAGACATAAATCATGTAATTAGGCACGGAGATGCGACAGGAAAGTTATGCCCTCGTCCGCTAATATCAATTTTATCAAATGAGGATAATGATAGTAAATGGGAAGCTTTTAAGGAAAAAGTTAGATATTACAGAGATAGAGGTGTTACTGCAAAGTGGAAATAAAGTAGCACTTTTATCATAAACATGAGGTACAGTGATGCCAGCAAGATTAAACTTAGACGAGCTCAAAAAAGAGTATATATGTAAGATTTTTGGATGGCTCACTGTACTTGATGTGATTAGAACAGACGCTGGTGCGTACCTTTTTAGATGCAAATGCAAGTGTGGCGCACTAAAAGATGTTGATAAAAAGCACGTTTTACATGGTAGCATAAAAAGCTGTGGTTGTTATCAAAAGTCTAAAGAAAAAGCCGATAAGTATTCTAAATGGTGTAAAGAAAATCCTGATAAGGTAAAGGCAAAAGCAGAAAAAGCAAAAGAATACTTTAAAGAACACCCTGATCAACTTATAGAGCAAGGTAAATCTCATTCTGAGTGGATAAAAAGTAATGACAGTGAAAGATATAGACTTGCTAATTGGCATAAAGAAAATTCAGAGCTGTCTGCAAAAGCTTCCGCAAAAAGATCTCAGTGGAGTAAGGATCATCCAGACCTTCAAAAGAAAATAAATGAAAAAGTATCAAAGGCTATTACAGATGATGAAAGAAAGTCGCGCAGTGAAAGAAGACGTAGATTTTATATAGAGCGGCCTGATGATGCCGCTGAAATGAATAAACGTATAAGTGAAACTGTAAAACAGTTTTGGAAAGACAACCCTGACGTAATGGCTAACATTACACAAAAGAGAGCTTTGCTGCTAAAAGAAAACCCAGAAATAATAGCAGGAATATCAGAGTCTGTTAAACAAGCATTTGCTAAAAAACGGTCAGAAATAGACTTTAGCGGCATCATTGACATTATACATCCTGATTATGTTAGCGATTTACTAAGTGGAAACATAAAATGCGATAGTAAAGTAATGACGAAATGCCCTAGGTGTAATAATTATGAAACACATCCATTTGGTGCAATATTTAGTCTCAGACAATCTGCTATAAGAAGTGAATTACTATGTAAAAAATGTGCGTACTCAATTACATCGTCTAAAGCTGAAGGTGAGATAGCTGAATATATTTCATCATTCTACAAAGGTGATTGTGTAAGAAACATACGTAGCATTATACCACCGCAGGAACTTGACTTATATTATCCTGAAAAGAAAATTGCTATTGAGTTCAATGGTGATTATTGGCATGATGAAAATCATAAACCTAAAGACTATCACTATAACAAGTTCAAAGCGTGTTTAGAAAAAGGAATCTTACTAGTTTCAATTTTTGAACATGATTGGAACACAAGAAAAGATGTCATTAAACAGTACTTAATAGACTTATTTAATGGTACAGAAAACTGTCTATCATTTGTAAATGAAAAATATGTAAATAATAACTATCCACTGCCAAATATGTGTGATAAATCATTATTAAGTGTCATTAGCAATAGCTATATTTATGATAAAGATGACGTAAAAGTATTCACATGTGGCTATTCTGAAGTTGGTGATAAACAATGGGAATTATTTAAAGAAAAAATAAAGTCATACAAAGACAGCGTGATTAAAGTAACAATAGTGTAACATTTAAAAGTATCTATTGTATATCAAATAATAGTAACTGTGTACACAATTATAATATAGTGGAGAATTTAGTATGGCGTTTTCAGAAAATTTATTATTACCTTCTAGAGGTATCATTTATCGTAGAAGTGACTTTGACGGCAATGTAAAAGTAAAACCATTTACCACAAAAGCGTATAAATCATTACTTGCAAGTAACGCATCTGACTCAGGTTTAAAACAGTTTATAGACACTTGTTTGGAAGATTGCCCAGTTAAAGCTAAAGACATGAATCAAGAGGACCTTCTAGCTATTCTGTTTAAAGCTAGAACAATGACACTTGGTAACACTTTAAAGATGCAGGTAAAGTGCCCAGAATGTAAACACATTGAAGATCTAGAATGGGATCTTAACAGCATTGAGATAAATTATTTATTTGCTGAAAATTATCCTATTGTAGTAACATTACCTAGCGGAAAAGAAATTAGAGTAAGATTCCCAACTGGTGCTGATATCAATAAAGCTAAACAAGAAGCTGATCGTCGAGCTGGTATCTTTAAAAAGCAAGCATCAGATTTCATCCATATTTATACTACAGTGTCTTTGATAGATGTAGATAACATGGACATTATTGAGAAGGCTGATTGGTATGAAAATCTTTCACCACATGATGCAATCTATATCGACGAAATTTTCTCAGAAATGAATGATACATTTGGTGTTAAAATGACACGAGAAGTTCATTGTTCTGTTTGTGATAAATTATTCACAACATACATAGACATCTCTTCTGATTTTTTTCGCCCCGACAGACACATCTCTCTCGGCATTACAAGCAAGGCAGGAAATTTGGCAGGCACTACTGAAGAACCAAGTATTTCTGAGTAAGCATATAGGAATTTCTTTCACTGAAAGTGATAGCATGACTTATATGGAATTTAAAGCTGCATTGCATATTTCGTCAGAATATCTGAAAGAGATAGGACCTCAAATGTCAGATCTAGGATAATCAAAAACCCTCTATATTTAAATATAGAGGGTTTTATTTGTATAATTATAAACAGTAAAGAATTATTCACTATACACAAACTGAGGGTGTGAAATGTCAAAAATTTCTACAAAAGATGTGATAAATTATTCTGCACTTATCACAGAACAAGATGGTTATGTAAAAAGATCTGAAAATTCATCTGTAGTATGTACAGCTGATAAGGTATTAGATGCAATAGAATTGAATAATGTAAATGAAGATGATATTTCAGATGTGAAAGACCGCGTTAATAATTGGTTGAAATATATAAATGATACTGATCATCAAACAGGTGAGTACTTTGATAATGTAAGATCAGAGATTTGTAAGCCAACTGTAGATGAAACTAAAATCGGTCTTATTGCAAGCTCGTTTGCATCTTTTGATAGATACAGATTATATAAGATAAAGAATGATAGAGATAAGCAGTCTGATTTTCTTGGTGAAGAAGGTGATAAAATTACTTTCACTATATCTGAATATAAACTTGTAAAATCAGGAAATTCTAAATTTGGAAATCAAGGTAAGTATTATCTATATAAAATAAAAGATGAGTCTAATAATATTATCATGTGGTTTGCTGATCACGACTGCGAAGATGAATTTTCTAATCACGAAAAAGCAACAGCTACTATCACTAAACTAAATACATTTAATGAAGTTAAGCAGACAAATGTATCAAAGCTCAGATTCCTATAATATTATAAACGAAGTTAGATATAAGATTCTATGTAAATTGTATGCACGTTATAAAGCTGCATTTAAGATAGCATTAGACAATGCTAATTTCAAACCTATCGCAGATGCAAAGATGAATGAGCTTGACTCTATATTATGCGAAATAGAGAACTATCCAATATCATGGTCTTATTACACTAGGCAAGATATTCAGTTTACAAGTGACTTTGAAAATTTAGTAGTCTTTAATGACACTACAATATCAAATTATTAGCTGATCGGTAACATTTATAATGTTGTGAAATATAATAATGTGTTACTTGCTATTCTACTGATTTAAGTTGAATATTAAGCTCGCATCTAAATTGCTGATGTGATAGTTCATACTAAAGCTCCTACCTCTATCTATATCTAAATTTTTATTTATAGATAGAGGTTTTATCTTAAGAAGGTAAAAGTATGTTAATAATATCTGAAGATAAATTAAAAGAACTCGCAAGTACGAAATATAAAGTATATTCTAAAGAACCTTTATCAGAAGGTGTGGAGTGTTTAGCTAATCGTGATACTATTAATGATAATGAGAAGTTCTATATCACAAGTGTAGCAGCTAGTAATATAAAACATGATAATGATAAATTCTATTACACTACAGAGGATCTCAGCGCTGTAGCCGATTGGTTTCCAGCACAGATAATCCAGATTGGAACTACTTTTAAAAAATGCCGCAATAAATCTGCAATGAAGTGTACTTCTATTGTAGATGACAAAGTTGGAAAGTCTATTAAGAGCAATAAGTGCATAGTTGATGTATCAGGGCTTCCAGCATTTAACGGTGTTAATGAAGATCTTACTGTAAATGAATATAGATTTTATTTAACTTTATTTAATGATTATTCAGTTAAACAGTGCCAGTATGAGCGCCATAACTTACAAGATGCTATATTTAAATCATCAAAGTATGATTTAGTTGCTAAACTCCAAAATTCAGATTTTCTTAAGTCTAAAGATTTCAAGATGATTAACAATTTGAGACAAAAAGATGAGTCTGTTAAAGTAGGCCTTATTATAAAAGAAGGTGACATGAGATATGGTACCGATTATGGAAGTGTTTATATAAACATGGACAATAAGATTTCTATTATATGGCACTAGATTAATAACATTTTCTATTTATTGTATATAAACCTATATAGAATATTCTATATAGGTTATTTATTTATGAGGTATTTAGTATGGCTAAACAAAAGCAAATTAATGTGTCTGAGTTAATTGATGATTATGATGATAAGTTTATAGAGTCTATCTCATTAAAGAACGTAACGAATTACAAAGAATTCAAAGAACTTCTTTTGAAATTAGAGAAGGCAAATTACGTTGTTACAAACTTCTACGAAACAATGTATAATGATTATGTGATGATGATAAATAGTGATTGTGAAATATCACCTACAGGTTTAGAAATTAGTACACTTAAAAAGTATAAATCTCTAGCGTCAAAAATACAAAAAGCTTATAGTTATATTCTGTATATGAGTACTTTTGAAAATCCATTTAAATCTGCGCCGAGGAAATAATATGAAAGAAGTTCTAATTAAAAAGAAAAAGACATTGGAAAGTGCTATTGATAGATTTAACGAATATAAAAAATTCGTAGATCACTATAATTCTACAAAGTCACTTGATATGTATGTTGAATTTATCGGTAGAGCATCTAACACTTTCAGTGAAGGACTATCAGAGCATTATGACAATTTAATTCGACTCTATCAAAATGGAAATGAAAAACCGCTTCTTTCTAATTTATATGATAGGCTTCTTGCTGCAGATGAATATAAGAATAAGATTGCTGATGAACTTACAAACTTACTTAAAGAACTATGAAAGTAAAACTAAACAATGTAGGTATTATAAGTAACTGTGAAGTAGAGTTTGTCCCTGGTGTAAACCTAGTTATAGGAAACTCAGGGTCAGGTAAATCCACTCTAATGAGATGTATTTATAACGTAGCTGCAAATGATTTCGCAGATAGCGATATATCATTCGGTAAAAATACAATGTCAGTTAGAGTGGATCACGATGATAATACCATTGAATATACAAGAAGCATAAAATCAAAAGATGACAAATGTTCTTATGTGGTTAATGGTGAGAAATATGTGAAATTAGGAAGACAACCTCTACCTGCAGTTAAGAATCTTTTAAAAATAGGTAATGTAAATGTAAATGGTGAAGATGTGAATTTTAATTTTAATTTACAGTTCTCTTCGCCATTTTTAATTCTAGGTAGTCAGTCAACGTTATACAATGTACTTACGTACAGAAGTAATTTTGACATATCGTCTATAAATGATTATTATGCGACTGATATAAGAAAGAATGCAACAGAAACTGCTACAGATGTAAAACTTAAAGAGCAACTTAAAAATAATTTAGAGTCTCTTAAAAAGCAAGCTGATTTACTATCACCGATCGAAAACTTATACAGCAATCTTGTTGACTATAAACACAAGAATAATACTTTAAAAGAATTAGAACTATTATATGACTCAATGATTTCACTTGATAAATGTAATAGTAAATCTAAAGATTGCAGTACTCAATTAAACATTATAAGTAATTGTATTTCAAAGATAGAATCAGTTATAGAACTTACTTCATATAATAACACAAACAAATCTATAAAAGATTGTAATAACAAAATAGACTTACTTGCTAATTTAGTTAGTGATACAGATTGTGCAATGAATAAGATTCACATACTTTCTGACATTAATAAATGCAGCAAATTATTGTTAGTATTAGATAGTACTTGCGATAATATTAAGACAATTAATAAGTGTTTAAATACAGATACTAATATAACTAACGATCTTGTAAATGACATAATAAAAGTTTATAAATTGCATCTATCACTGAATAAATATAATGAATCACTATGTACTCTACAAGATGTAAACAATCTATCTGTAAATTCAGTTGGTGATTTGATTGAGATTCTTCGTCAGCTAAATAATTTAAGCAGCTTAAATGAAAGAATATCATCTGTTGATTCAAAGATAAAGGTAGTTGATAACCGTATGTCTGAATTTGAAGTTTGTCCATTATGTGGCTGCAATTTAAAAAATTGCATATCACACTAAATTAGTTTACATCCCATGTAGTTTATTGTATAAATATTACGTAAACTAACATGGGGTTTTATTTTATGAAGTTCACTAAACAGCAGATGAAATTTTTTGAAAAAGCTGCAGAGATTGCATCTTATTCTGATTTTACAAAACAGCACTTGGGTTGTGTTGCGGTTATTAAAAATAAGATAGTAGCTGCTGCACATAACAAATTAAAGACACACCCTATTCAGAAAAGATACGATGAATTTAGAAAATTTAACTGTGTTAGTGATACTCAGAATATGCACAGTCTTCACGCTGAAATAGCGTGTATAAATTCTTTAAAGGACGTTAATATCAATTATAAAGATTTGGAATTGTACATTGTGCGTCTTAGGAAAGACAGAGATTATGGTCTTGCAAGACCATGCGCAGCTTGCATGAAATTTATTCAAAGCAAGGGGATTAGAAGAATTTTCTATAGTACGAATACAGGTTTTGCTTTTGAAGAACTTTCGAAAGCTTAATATCTATATATTTGTATTTGTTTTATTTACTTTTATAAAGGAGTTATTTGGTATGACAAAAGGCGATTTCACAAAGAAAGTTAAAGAAGCACTCGAACTTACTTCACTTAAAGTTGCAGATGAGGTTATTGACAAAATGTCCGCACTTCTAATCGATCTTTTAAAAGAAGGCGAAGAGGTTTCATTTGGTAGCCTTGGAAAACTTTCAGTGACTGAACGTGCAGCGCGTAAAGGACGTAACCCACAGACTGGTGAAGAGATTGACATTCCAGCGAAGAAGGCTGTTAAACTTAAAGTGTCAAATACAGCAAAGAAAATGATCAACTCATAATTTCATATCTGATCTAATTATTGTATATAAATACCTAGGATTATGTGACAATCCTAGGTATTTTAGTATAATGGAGAATTTAGTATGGACAATCTAGTAAAGAAATTTCAAGAACTTAAATCAAAGCACAGTGAACTTACAGCTGAAAAGTTAAAGTGTGAAGCAAAACGTGATCAGTTAATGAGTGACATTAAAGCTATCCAGGATAAGTATCCTAATTATGATTTATCGTCTACTTCTTCTGTAGAAAAAATTATCAATGAACTTACAAGTCAGTTGTCTTTAGAACTTAAACAGATTAACGATAAGTACGATAAAATTAAGGCTGTCTAATGTGTAATAATATTCTATTCATCGGTGATCTACATTTAAAGTGTACTTCACCGATTTCTCGTTGTGATGATTACCCATCTGCTATTCTAAAGAAATTAGAGTACTTATCTAACTGCGTTAGTATTGAGAAATGTAATACTTTTGTTTTATTAGGCGATGTATTTGATTCACCTGTAACTTCATTACCTTATCTTGCACAAGTAATAAATACTTTTAAAAAGATACAAGACAGGGGTATTACCGTTTACACTATCGTAGGTAATCATGATATTAAAAATAACAGAATGGATAGTCTTGAATCAACTGCACTTGGGATTTTAATATCTACAGGGTATTTAAAACTTGCGCCTTCGTCTCTAGAGATAGAAAACACTGTATTTAAGTTTTACAATTACCCAGAAGATATAGAATCTAAAAAATCTGATAAATATGAAGTATGCGTAGCACATAGGTATTATGACTTCGGTTTAGCGTGTGATTCTTTACACGAAGATGATTTAGAAAAACTAAATTATGATGCGATGATATTAGGTCATTATCATGTACCTTGTGATACTGTAACTATTCATAATACTGTGTTATATAGACCTGGTTCATTGTCAAGATCTACTTCAGAGCCATATAATAAATTAAGAACACCACGTGCACTTGTATTTAACTGTGTAAATCATAAAGCTAATTATATAGAGGTACAGTGCAGTCCTGGATCAGATATATTTGTAAATAAAATTGAATCTAATAATCAACCGTCTTTAACGATGAAAGATCTTATTAGTTTTATTACTACATCTTATTCTTCATCTGATATTGACGTTAGAGAATATTTTAATCAAATGAAGATTCCACTTGACTGCAAACTAATAATAGCAAAATATCTTGACAATATTGGAGCTTAGTTATGGATAAGATAACTTTTCTTAAATTTAATGGGAATGACTTTACTAACTTTATCTCATTTGTAAAGTCGATGAACTCTAGAGATAAGTCAAAGTATTCTAGAGTCGCATTTTTAAGTGTAGAAAATGATCAGTTAGTATGTAGAGCTATAGATGATGTTTCAAACACAGTTGAATATTATGTTGAACTGTATAAAGAAGATTCAAATATAGACGAGCCTATAGCTGCTTCTATATCAGATTTATCAGCTCTAATTAAAAGTGCTGATAGTGATAAGTTCACAATTAGAAAGTCTTATGGGCAGTATGAATTTAAGGTTGTAGGTGGCGGATGGATGCCATTTAAAACTTCTGACGCAGATCTAAGTAAGTTTAATCTACATGGTGACATTACTCACTTAGGTGATATCAATTCAACGAAATTAAAAAATGCTATTTCATCTGTCTTAGGATACACACAAGAATATACTTATGCACGAGATAAATATATTCAATTCAGTAAAGATCAGATGGTTGTAACTTCAAGACTATCTAGTGTCATTACAAATGACGAATTTATCGAAATGACATTACATAGAGATGACGCTACAATGTTGAGATCACTATTAAAAGATAACTTTAATTTGTCAGTTGATAGAATCTCTGGTGCGGTTAGCAGAATGCTATTTAGCGGGCCAAAATTTAAGCTATCTACAATAGAAGCCGGAATTGAATTAGGTAATATAAAATACAATAAAGACATTAAAGACTACGTCACAGTTAATTGTGACGAATTATACAAGCTAACTACTTTTGCAGAAGAATATTCAGCGTCTAAACACATTGTTGGAATGTCAATTAAGAATAAAGAACTAAATGTGAGTGTTAAGAATGTTCTCGCTGCAAAACATGTATCAACTGTAAAATCAACCTTTAATGGCGATGTTGTAGACACTTCTAAAGAGGCTGAAGTTTCATCACATAATTTATTAAAGGCATTAAAACTATTTCAGGATAAGCATTCTAGAGAGGTTAATATCTATATTACAGATAAGCTTGTAACTGAGCAGAACAGTATTATTTTGTTTGACAATAGCACTCAAGCTATAATTAATATTTATAATAGATAGACTATGGGTAAATCTTTTAAGAAAAATAATTTCTCAGAAAATAATAGTAGAAATAAATCAAATGACTATAAACGCCGTAAGAATCAAATTAGGGAAGAACACGTTCATGAAGAATTCTCTGATTACAAAATTCATGGTTTTAAGAAGGATAAAATTCCTAGATAATTAATATATAATAAGCCTAGCTATATCTAACAAATGTAGCTAGGCTTATTTATTATATAGGATAAAAAATGAATACAAGATTGTTAGAATATAGAATTTATAGATTAGAAAGACTTATCAATGAAGCCAAACAAGTTGGAACTCTGTATCATAACTGTTCAGCTGAGATAGCAGCTAAATATATTGTAAAAGATAATATACTTCAATCATCTGGAGCATATGTAAATAAGATCACAGGTACTACAGATATTGTATCATTTACAAGATTTAAACATAAAAAACTTCCTCATAATATCCTGTCATTGATAAACACTCCATTTATAGTTCGTTTTAGAGTAAATGGTGATAAACTATCTGAGAACTATAAAGTTTTTCCATATAATGACTTTCCTGACGCTACAGGTAAGCTTGCTATGCTTAGTGATCAGCAAGAAGAGTGCGTCAAAGGACCTATTAAAAACTTTTCTAAATACGTAGAAAGCGTTGAATTTATCTTTAGTAGTGATATAAATATTGATTACTCTAATGATTCATACGCATCAGACAAAGGAAGAATAAATACATTTAATCAGATCGTTGATTGGTGTAATAAAAATAATATTGAATATGTTGTCGATAAAAAATATGCAGACTTTATAGATAAAGCAAAGAATGGTAAAGGTGATCCATACGAAGTTAGCCCTCATGTAAATGAAAGAAACACTCTTCGAACTTTAATTAGTAATATAGGTCTAAAAAGAATGGGCTTGCCAAATACATATAAGATAAACGGTGATATTTTTGGTTATGACAATGACAAGATTTACTTTGTCATGGAATACATAAATTCTGTAAAAGACCCAGCTGGGTATGTATCATTTGATGCGTACATTACTAATTATAACACTCCAATACAATGTGAAGACACACCTGATGTAAGTGAGATTTGCAATAAAGCCAAGATAAATGCTAGTAAGTTTAGTGAAATGGACGACAAAGCTTTTATAAAATTTATTAAGAAATTACCAATAGCGTGTGGTATATCAAGAAAAGTTAAAAACGTAATGAATAAACTAGGATACGTTTAGTTATAGACGTATAATTCTATATCAAATAATTATTGAATGAAGCTTGTATGGATTAAGCAATAAATATATGTAGCAGGTTCGAATCCTGTCATTCAATGACAACTAATGAGTTGTTTCATACTGTTCTAGGTCGGTATGACAGTTTACTAATTACTGAACTAATAATTAGTAAATCCCTAGTAAAATTTACTAGGGATTTTATTTTAGTAATTTAAAATTATTTTCATAATTAGTTAAATAACTTAAAATAGCTTTGTATATTATAGTTATGAATATAACCTCCTCTATTATAGGAGACAATAACTATGATGAGATTTCAAACTAAAGAAGGTAAAATATTTAATGCTGTTTCATTTAACCGCTTCATATCTAAAATGGAACAGGGAACACTTTACATAGCAAAAGTGATTCTCGATAATGAAACTTGGATTGTAAACAGTAATGAAGATAAAAATGATCTTCGAAATAAAGCAATTTCATTTGTTAAGAAATTCAAACAACCTGTAAAAATTTGCAGAGTTGATAGATTCATTGATGAATATGAATCTAATGAACTATATAGCTTATCTTATGAAGATTGCTTATCTAAGTAATAAATCAAATATACTGTAGCCAATTTTGAAATTCTTTGCCCTGGTGGGAGATACCGCTACATATCGTTTACCACTGGAGGTTAACTTCCCGTCCTGTGTAGGGGCGCCAGTTATAGAATCTATTATGATTTCTATAATCAGTAAAGATGAACTGCTCAAATAATGAGTAAGCACTTTATGACATGGTTTTCAGCAGACTATTGGGCGTACAAACAAAATAATCCAGAAGGTAGTTGGATATCTTTTGAATTATTATAGAGAGTGATACTACCGAATTTCTTACTCTCTTTTTAAATAATTCATTAGGTTCGCGACATTGAAATAAGTGGTTCTCGAACTAAAATAAAATAGTAAATCTAAATTCCAATCTAAATTCTAATCTAAATTCCAATCCAAACTCCAATCTCAATCTTCAACTTCGTACTTCGGTCTAATTCTTAAGCTGATTCACTGAATCTTAATTTGCTTTACGTAATTCAAAACGACCTTCTGAATTTTAGAACTGATGAACTTCTACTGAACGGAATTTCTTCTAAAGAATTTTTAAAAGACTGATCACCTTCTAAAAATTTTCAAAGAGGATTTCATTCAACTGATGACTCAATCTAAATTCTAATCTAAATTCTAATCTAAATTCTAATCTAAATAATAATATTATTTTATTTATTAATACTATAAATAATAATATAAATATTTAAAATAGAATTTTTAGAACTCAGAATTCAGATCAAAAATAAACCAACCTTCAAAACTAAAAAATTCTTTAAAAGAAATTCCGCGTCTGTGGACCTTCAACCTAATTAAATCTTTAGAAGAAGTTCCGCGCCGTGCCTCAACTTGATGATTAAGTTCGTAAAACATAACCGCTATTAAGCGTAGAGAGGCCTCTGAGATCACTTTAGAATCGTTGCATATAATTTATCCTCTACAAATTAACCAATGATTCTACATGTTGTATATTAAATAATATAACAATTAACTCAAATGGAGGTCATTATGTTTGAGATTTCTTTTTCTGAATTTACGAATAACAATTTCTATTCTGACTATTCAATTTCGTACATGACTGGTTTTACAGTTGCAGATACGCATAACTCTAAAGCTAAGGTCATTGTGAACGTTGATTCCAAAACAGCTTTTGCTTACATGGATAAATAAGTATGAATATTGAAAGTCTAGAAAGTAGTATTACAGATTTACTTATTAAGTACAGAGGTATTCAATCTTCAATAGAGAACGTGAAGAATTCTATTTCTGAAGTAGATTCTAGACTTTCTATCTTAGAAGAAGAGAAGAATACACTTAAATTATGTAAACCTATAATCGATGATATTATTAGTAAGTTCTCTAATTCTCTTCTAAAGAAATTAGAAGATCTACTTACAATAGGTTTAAAACAAATATTCTTTGATAAGAACTATTCAGTGCAGATAAAAGTAGTTGATAAACGCAATTCTAAGTGCGTAGAATTACTTTTGAATGACAATGGTAATTTAATACCTATTAAGAATTCAAATGTTGCTGGTGGTGTTTTGGTTGTTATAGCATCTATTATACAGATGTTCTACATAATCAATCTCGATTCAGTAGACAAGTTTATGTTCTTAGATGAGCAGTTCACAGCTATTTCAAAGATTTACGTTCCACAGTTTATGGAATTTGTTAAATCACTTTGTGAAGAAACTGGTCTTGTTATAGTACTAATTACACATGATGATAAATTCATGCAATATGGTGATAGAGTTTATCTCGCAAATAGCGGTAAATTTACATTACAAGAATCAGTGGAATAGCTTATGAATCTTACAGAGTATTTCAATTCTTTATCAAAGATAGACAGAGTTTATAATAAATATGCAGCTTATTCAGCTGCATTTAATGATCCGTATAGACTAGCAACATCTTATGACGCGTTTAAGTATGATGGATTTGATAGTAATCTTAAACGATGGATTGCTAGTCAAGGTAAATGTATCGCAATGCCTAACATGATAGGTAATGAAGTTGTATCAATCATGTTTCGATCTTGTGCAGATAAGGTGTTTAGATATTATACAGAATGTCACAGGATTCCATACGGTGCAGGTTTTAATGAAAAGCGTTATAGTCAACCATGGATTATAGTTGAATCTGTGTTAGACTCTGATTTTATTAGAAATTTTTATCCGTTTGTTATTTCAACAAACGGTGTATCAGTTTCTAAGAATACAATGGAATTCTTAATGGGTACTTCATCAAAGGTATATTGTGGATTCGATACAGATAAAGCTGGGACAGATTCATTTCATTCTTTAGCAAAGAAGTATTCAAACAGAGATAATAATTGCTTTCATATAAAGCGTTTTCTAACGCCTATGAATTTTGAAGGTAAATATTTAAAAGACTTTGGTGAAATTATAGATTGTCTATACAATAAAAGATTAGACGACTATGATTATTATGTATCGTCTCTTAAATATTCCATTGCTATATTAGATTAATTATGTTAAATGAAAAGTACGCACTTCAGTATAAAGTATCAGAAATAAATTCACTTGCTGATAAGATATACGATCACATTATAGAAGTTTCAAATGATTTGGAAGATGGTTTGTCAGATTTAAACGATGAGTTGTCTGATGAAGGTTCCGTATTAGCATATAAAGAGAAAGTCACTGGTCTATTGAAATATTCTATAATGATTTACGTCTATATATTGGATTATGATTCAAATCAGACAGGTGGATACATTCCAGATACAGGCGCTATAAAGTTATATTTCTCTTTACCACAATTCAATTCTAGAAAGAATAATTATAATCACGATAGATTTAGAAAGACTTTACTGCATGAGTTAACTCATGCTAATGATTATTTTATTGACTATTATAATCACAAAGTCTCTCATCAATACACGCATAACAATTTATCAGACGATGATAGATCAATCATAGAGAATTCTAATAAAGGTATTTTTGATTTATTGTATCGCCTATGGAATGACTCAGAATTAAACGCACAGCAGATAACTATAACAGATGATCTTGTAAAACAACTTAAAGATACGATTTCTTATTTGAAAACTGTATCGTTAGATAGTGGTTTGTTTGATGCTATAAAGAGAGCTCTTTCTTATAATAAATACTATAACAGAAAACACGATTACATGTCATGGTCAGATTACAAATTCAAGAAATGGTTTATTATAAATTCTGAAAAGAGATTAGAATCTTTGTTATATAGAAAACGCAAGAATGATTTCTTGTTAGATTCTTCATATGATTAAACCAATTTATATCACTTTGTATATAATAATTAAATCTAATTTATTTGTTATTATATAAGGATTTAAACATGGCGAGATATAGTAATAAACCGAGTGCTATGCCAAAGTTAAGCGAATTTGTAGTAAATAATGAAGCAACGCAACTTTGTTGGGATTACACATTTACATTAGCGAAAGTTGTAGTTGCTAAATATTTCTCTAAGTATTTAGAGTACTTTGATAGAGAGGATCTTGCACAGTTAGCGACTGCAGACGCTGTTGCTTTTATAGTCAAGATTTCAAGTACTCAAAAAGACGATGATATTCGTAATATGAGAAATGTTCTCTTTACGAGAATTAGAAATACAGTTTCTAATTTTATATTTAGATCGAATCGTTTAGTAAATACAGATAATGAAGTTTTAGACAAGCAAGCTGTATATCCAAAATCGTTTAGCATTAATGCTGATCTTGTAAAGATGGATGATCTTTCAATCGAATCTATAGATTCATTTCGCGATATATCATTGCGTGTTTGGAAATTCTTTAAAACAAATTCTGCTAAAAGAGAATATTTTATCAATGATTCTAACAATTCTATAGATGATTGGAAGTCATATTCAGAGGTTCATAATATGCGGACACCGTGTGATTTGATTAATTCATACAATAAATATTCAGATGATCAGATTGAAGCACTAGCTGAAAAATTAGATAGTATCACTGGACAGAATTATTTTTATATTCTATATCAGTTATTAGGTGATAAGTTTTTAGCATTTCTTGATGTCTTTCAAGAGGACAAGTTTAATATTCCATCAACCTCTTTAGTTAAAAAGATTTTAACAGATATGTCAATCTTTGAAGATTTTGATAAAGGTCTCACAGTTGAAACATTATCGAATAAATATAATAAATCACAAAAGGTAATTCAGCGTGTGATTGATTCTAGAGAGGTAATTTAATTATGGCTAAAAATAATAAAGAAGATACATCTTCTATTGCTAAAAAGTCATCTCAAGCGAAAGAAATTATTGATGCTTCTGTTATCTCTGATATTCCAGTTGAACTTGCAAATAATTTAACGTTAGTTGCGAAAAGAATCACTGCATTTCTTTCATATTATTCAGCAGCTTCTCTAACACGATTAAATACATTAAACAAATTTATTTCAGATGCTGAAGATAAGCTATATAACGTGAATGTAGACAGGCTCGATATGAAAGATCTTAATGCACGTTATAAAGAGGCAAAGAAAGCACAGGCTGAAATTATGGGTATTTGTAGTCAGGTATCAAAGCAAGCTGTTGACACAGAGAATACAGCTCGTGTTGATGAGATTTACAACTTACTTAAATCAATGTCTGCTACAACACTTTCACAGTTAAAAGATGCTCTAACATCAGATGATGATTTTGATTCAGATGATTCTGATTCAGAGGAATAATACATGATAGCTGATTTAATAAGTGACTCTTTAAAGATTAGACTTATTACAAGAAATGTAATGTCAGTTTTTTCTACAAAAGATGAGTACACAGATACATTTCTAATGAAATTGAAGCATTCAAATTATATAATCAATAAAGAGATTATTAAATCAGATGAGTTTATTGCATACACAAGAAAAACTTATAATCCGTATAAGAATATTTATAAGTACGTTTCAAAGCGCAAAGACGTTAGAACTGATAAGTTTGTAGAGTTCTTGAATTACTTTGGTTTAAATCATTTATTATGGATGCACTTTTATCAACTAAACAGTGATTCATTATCATTAGTTGAGACTCTAATACTACTTGCAACAGAAAAACCGATTGTTATTACAAATTATTTAGATGATTCTGAGTACAAGAAAAAGTTATATTCATTATTATTTCATGTGGGTCTAGAAAATAGACTAATAATAATTCCATGTAAAGATCTTCATGACGCTGTAAATAATTCAACTTGCCAATGTTATGTTAAAAATAATGAGACAGTTAAAATACAGTCTACTTTCTCAAGCAGTTTTCTCAACAGTGAATTTAATACATCTGAGGAATATTATAATAACAAACGACCACGATTATATGTAGAGGATTCTAATTATATTGTTCCAGTGTCATATACCTACACTTTGTATGAACTATTTCTTATTTACTTATTTACAATAAAGACGTTTATATTATCTTTAAATAATTGGAGATATCAACTACCATGTCTGTAGATTATAATGTAGATTATTCAAATCATACTCTTATAGACAATAAATCTAAGTATAGTAAAATATATAAGCTAACTGAGGTTGAAGCTTCAGATGTACATTTGGGTGATCTTATTTTACTAAAAACCCCATGTGGACAATTTAGACTCTATATGGCAATAGGTGATTCTGATGAAGACAACACACTTCATCTAACAAGATATTCAGAGATTGATTTTGCAAAAGCTGGTGAAATCTCATCTGATATTTTATCAAATGACAATAATACTTCTTATCCATGTGGTTGTTAAATAGGTAAGAAGACTGTTGTATATATTATATGTTGGTTGCTATTGATGGTAGAAATGAAATAGGTCATTCTAACTATATAGCTAACAATAGGAGAAACTAATATGGCAAATGTAAACGAATTTTATGATGCACAAACAGAATGCTCAATTCTTTTAGAGACTTTAAGAACCACCGCAAATTATGCAAATGATTTGATAGGCTTTATCTCTGTAAAAAGAGTAGATGATGAAGAGAATATTCTTGAGCTTCAATCTTACTCTAAAGAGAGTTTAGACAATCTGCAGAAAATTGCACGTCAGATGAGTTCTTATGCTGATCGTTTTAATGCGAAACTAAACAAACTAAAAAGTATTACAGATGAATTTTAATAGCTATTGATTCAAATACCCAGAAATAAATTTTCTGGGTATTATTTTATATATTAGTTACAGATCTGTAACTCTATTAAAATGTTCAGTAGTATTTTGTATAATATAATTATGTTAGGGTTAATATATAAATCATAGTGAGTAATAACAACTTACTTTATTAGGAGCGTAGGATATGGCAGGTCGTACAGACTTCAAAAAATTATATGGCGAACTTATGGATCTTACTACTAAAGAAGAGTCATTTTCGCCAAGTGGATCGATTATTTTAGATGCGATTATTTCAAATGGGAAAGGATTACCTTCAGGTACATTTATTGAGATTGCTTCCGAATCAGGATGTGGTAAATCCACAATGTGTCTGCATATTGCAAAGAAATACTGCGCGCAGGGAAAACGTGTAATTTACATAGACACAGAGTCAGGGTTAAACGGTAATCAGATCGACTGTTTTGGAATGAGACAGTACGTAGATGATATGTTATTCATTCCGGTTCGTATGCAGACATACGGTGAAGTTGATAACTTTTTAATGCAAGTCCTTGAAGATAAAGATGTAGCACTTATTATTTACGATAGTATTACAGCTACAGTTCCAGGTCGTTTGACAGAAAAGAATGTAGATGAAATGAATGAACCTGGCGTAGCTGCTCGTATTCAGTCAAACTTCATGCAGAAATTCAAAGCCCGTTTCAAGAACTCAAATAAAACAGTTATCTTTGTAAATCAGTTAAGAACAAAGATTGCAATGGGTTATGGTCAGGTTACAAAACTTGCACAGGCTGGTGGTCAAGCGTTAGGTTATTATATGGACATTCGCATTATGATGAAGAAAATCAAAATGCTTGAACAGACTTTACCTGGTTATGAAAAACCTGTTCCTTATGGATGCGATCTTGCAATTTGGACTGATAAGAATCGTTATGCTAGACCAATGCTCAAAAAGATTATTACAATTCATTTCGGTAAAGGCATTTCAAATGCAGGTGCTATTCGTGCAGTTTTAGAATATCATGGTGTAGTTGAAAAGGTTCCTCGAAAGGGATATAAGATTAAATATCAAGATGAAGAGGTAATGGTTAAAACTGATGAGGTTGAAGGATTTATTAAAGAACGTCTAAAATATTTTGCAGAGGTTGCAGATAGCTTAGGTGGAATCGCTCTAATTCCAAATGAAGAAGATGAGGTTATTGATTCTTCGGCTGAATTAGGCGAGACTGTTTCATTAGACGAAGATGATGTAGAAGAACCTTCAGATGATTAATTAAAGTTATAAAGTAATATCTAATTTGTAAATATAAAACTCTCTATGGAATCTAATCTATAGAGAGTTTTATTTGTATAAGAAAGGGTATTTACTATGCCAGAAGAAAACGACAAATTAGAATATACTGCAAAAGATTTCGAGTCATTTGATTCTGTAGATCTTTTGTGCGATAAGATTGAAGATATTAATAAAAATGATGATAATGGCTATACACCTCTATGTGCAGCTATATTATCAAATGCAGATCCTTTAATAATCTTATATTTAACACGGGCAGTATTAAATAATAGTCTTATAATAGACAGTTCAATCGACACTAATAACTGTCTTCCTGAGAGATATGATCACTTTTATAACAGTAATGACGAAGAAATTAAGGTAAGTTCTAAAGATGCGTCTATTACAGAAGTGTGTGATAAAGGTAAATCGCCGTTACAAATTGCTATAATGTCAGGTAATATACCTGCGATTAATATTCTATTACAGAATAAAAATTACCCCATCTATATAAATGCAGAGCGTAAAAGAGAGTATGACAATAAAGAATACTTTTACATCTATTATAAGAAATATGATAGTAATGGTATCCCAGAGTTTGAACCAGATGAGCCAGATACACCTAAGTATTTAAAAATACCTCTAATGATAGAGTATGTAAATGGCAGACCAAAACCTACTGTACTTTCATCAGATATATTATCTGCATCTTCAAATACAAAATCAGATATTTTAATAGCTTTATCTTCAACCTACACTGGGATTTGGCATTATGTAGGTAAAACAAAATATGACAACGAATGTAACATATTTGACTTATATGGAAATACGCCTCTTATATTTGCAACTAAATATCAGTGCTATGACTCTATTAGATTTATTTTAGACCGCATAGTAGAATCAGGTGACGATCCTATTAATGCTATTGTATATACAAATAAGAAATTAGGTGATACTGAAGAATCTGCGCTTTCAATAGCACTTAGTAATAATGACAAAGGTGCATTAAGAATCTTCTATGGTTATTATAGTGAAGATAATTTATTACGCACTGCTTTTGTAACTGGCTATACTGATATGATAAACGCTCTTCTGTATAATAAGATGCAAGATGCTGCATTTAGCATATTAAAATGGAAAGATAGTAACAATAACTTATTTCTTACAAAAAACTATAATACTAATAATTTACTTTCATACATAAATGATAGTTATAACAACTCACTTAATGCAGAGAGCCCAGTAAAGTATTTCTTTGAATATATCACAGATAGACTAGATACTAATACTAGCACTTTAGATTCTATTTTATCGTTACTGCATATTATTGTAGATTATCATTGTTACAAATTTGTAGCAGATGATTACATCGAATCTATAGTCGATAATGAAGATGATCTATATAACAGCGTAATGACTGTTATAGAGGATAAGCATGATAGTATGCCAAATAATTCGTTTGTATTAGAAAAGTATATAGAGTCTTCTTGTTATTATTTAGTAAAACTTCTAATTCAGAGAAGTATTAATGGTGAAGAATCGTTTGTATTGAATGATAAAGAATATGGGTATCTTGCTAACTGCGATGACGAAAGTGTAATAGAGATCTTAAAGGAATTAGCGTATGAGCAATAGTCTTAATAATTCCGTAATTAATTTTTATGTTAATCGTAATCTTATAAATATATTAGCATATCTTATAAAAGAAAATAGTATTTCTGCTGATACTGTAGTTAATAGCATTTATGAGAAATATAGTGTTGCTTCACGTGAAGATAAAGAACGGTTATCGTCATTATATATAAAGTATGATTTATCAGTTTTAGTAGAAAGAATTCTTTATGAGTGTGCAGACTATGATACAGTAGATCGTATGTATGCATTAGTTAAAGAATCAAATAATGCAACTATTAACGATAGTATAGACGCTTACTTAAGCATTACTAACTTGTCAAACTTTATAGCAGAAAAACCACATATAGCTGCTTTTATATTCTTAAATGTGGAAGAATCACATTTTTCAGATTTAGATGGTTTTTCAATTTCAGATGAAGCATTTCTTAATTCAGTAGTTAGTAACTATAATGACTCAAAACACAGTAACTTACTAAACTACTTAATAGAAAATAATAGTACTATTATAAAGAATCTTTGGAAGAAAGACATTCAATTCAATGACAATCAGATAAAGCTATTGAATAATAGTACTGAATATAATCATAATATTTCAGATACAGACATAGTAAATAATATAAATAGACATATAGACCGCTATATAAAGTGCGTAAGCGATAAGATTATTGCTGATCTATATTCACACAATAGATTAGTCTACAGTTCTTACACAGCAATCGATAATTGCTATAATGATTCTATATTAGAAATATTTAGAAATAATTATGTTACTGTGACACCGTCCACTTACAGTAGCTCTTTACTTAGAAAGATAAACGACTATAATCTAGTACACTTGTTTTCATATCTTAAATCACATGATACATTCTCTGAATCAGAATTAAACTACTTAATTGGAAGATCAGATTGCAATAGTAACATCAAGTCACTTATATTATGCAGCTACACAACAGTAGAAGACATTGATAGAGATTCTAATTATCAGTTATATCTTGAAGTATTTAAATCAACTGTTTATAGTGACTTTGTATATAATATAATAAATAATTATTCGTATTCTTCAGATGAAATAGACTCGCTGGAAGATTTTGCGTTAGATATAGCGCTGTGTGTTAGTAACAATGACTTGCATGAAATATTTGACTATGCAATAAACAATAATATGCACAATCTTTTAAGTTGTCTTCTATATGAAAGAGAATTAAATGAAACAGATTATATTGAGATTAAAAACTTAACAAGCAATAATAATTTCAAATCAGCACTCGATAGAAATATTGGGAATGACAAAGTACGAAGCTCATACAAATTATTAGAGCATGACTGTTTTGACTTATTCAATTATCTTTTAATGAATTCTTTGGATGATAGTGATTGCTACGGGTTTTTAACGACAGATATAAACTCAAACTACAAAAGATTTAGAGACTATCTAATTTCATATATAAATGATAATACTAGTTTAATACATTCATACACAGATAGAGGTATCTATAGCGCTCTAATATATGTATTATTTAACGATATTGTGCCTGTAAGTGAATCTTCAATAGATATCTGTACAAACATATATAGTTCTTCAGCCTTCGATTTAACAAGTGAGCTTGACTCTATATATGATGTTTGTGATAATAAAGAAAACTGTATATCTGTCATAGCAGACGTACACAAACACAGATGTTTAGTACATAATACATCAGCAGGGTTTTTAAATTGGGCATACACTATAGCACAGCTTAATGATTACAGTACAGATCAACTTATAAAAGCGGCTGATTATTGTTACAGTGGTACAGTCTCTGATTACGATGGAAATATCATAAATGATTACACAGATAGCTTCATTTACAAGCTGTGTGATAATACAGTTTCAATAGGTGTGCGTGGATCAGGGATGATTTATTCAATTCCATTCGGTGTTAATAATTACGCAGATCTAAGTTTTTCAGAATCTCTATATGCAGACGTAGATTGGGACGATTTAGTATCTGCAAACAGTTATAGTATAATTTCACTTAAGATTATGAATAGCTATGTAACAGTTGATTCCAATGTAAGAACATATATAATAAATAATTGGAAGAAATTTATTCCATATATTACAGAAGGTTATACACGCGGATGTAAACCTCTTACTAATGTTACTTATGATTACAATTTATTCTTATCATCAGATAACTTTGCAAGTGAAGTAGGACATAGTACAAATCAATCTACGTATAGTAATATATTGAACAGTAATTATTACCCAATAACAGTTTGTTATATGCAGTACACAAAACACGTAATAGCTTCTAAAATAACTAATATTTCAGAAAGTGATCTTGTTTAAGTCATAGAGAGTTATATCATGAGTTTAAAATCATTTTTTAAAAATCTATTTGGTTTAGGTCAAAAGATAGAAGTAATAAAAGACACAACTGACTCACGTGATGATAAGTTAGAGAATTTATTTCTAAATAGAGATAATAACATTCTAACTTCATTACGTGATCTTTCAACTGATCGTCTCTCAAGAATCAAAGATTATCGTGAAATGATGAAAGACGGTATTACTCTTTCAGCAATCGAGCTTATCTCTGAAGACGCATCTCTGATAGATCAAGACATTGGTTTAGCTGCATGGATTGAGTCTTCAGATAATCCTGACTTTGCTGAAATGATGACAGATTTTCTAAAGAATAAATTACGCATTAACGATATTATTTATCCTATTGCGTTTAATATAGTTGCGTTTGGTGAATGTTTTCTTAATACGAATTATTCTAATATAGCGTATCGAAAAGAATACAACGTAGGTGACTTTTTTACTATTGCTGAACCTGAAGACGTAGTTCATATTTATAGATTCGGTGTTCCATTAGGTTATTTATATAGACCACAAAGTACAGATAAGAATTCTATCGATAGTGATAAGTTATTACCTGAGAGATCATTTATTCACTTCATTTCTGATAGAGCTAATCATGATTCTATCTCTGAAGATTCATATATTCAATATGGTGCATCTTTTCTTGAGGCTGCAAGGCCTTATTATAAACAGAGACAGCTATTAGACGATCTTTTAATTCTTGCAAGATTAACAAGATCTTCTTTTTATAGACTGTTTTCTGTAGATGTTGGTGCTGCATCTTCACAAGATACTGCTCGTATGATGAGAGAGTTAAAGACAGCTATTTCATCAAAACAATCTATCAATGTTAGTACAGAGGTTTTTAGTTCAAGATCTTCACCTATTTTAACAGGTGGTAATGTTTATTTCCCAACTCGTAATGGTCAGGGTGCAGTAACAGTTCAAGAGGTTGGTGGTGAAGTTAACGTGTCAGCATTAGCTGATATTGATTATTTTGATGATCGCTATTATGGTGCGTTAAAGGTCCCTAAACAATTCTTAGGGCAGTCTGATGAAGCTCCTGGCGGATTAGGTGATACAACACTAACACAGTTAGACATTCGTTATGCAAGGACAGTAAAACGTTGTCAGCGAATTATTAAATCAGGTTTAAAAGATTTAATTTATTGGTTCTGCTCAATTCACAATATTCTTCCACCAAACTTTACAGTTGAAATGCCTCGCATATTAACTGCAGAAGACACGAGATTATCAGATATTCAAAAGTCAGAAATTGAGGTTACAAATTCTATATTAGAACTTATCAAAGGTGTTGATGAAAACGCGTTAAATAATGCTGACAAAGCAAAGTTAATGACAGCTTTGTTAAATAGAGTATCAAACGATGAGGACATTATTGATGCGTTGAATATTCATAAACTAAAACCAACTGATAACGGTAGCGGAAGTGAAAGTGAAGATACTTCATCTGAAGAAGAGGATTCTGGAGGCGGTGAGGAAGATTTTGATTTTAATATGTAGTTAATAAACTATAACCCATTGGAAATAATTTCCAATGGGTTTATTTGTGTGATAGTGTGCCATATCAAATATATCTGTATACCAAATATGATTATAGGTGAACTTATGCGACCATCAGATATAATAAATAGATCAGACAATAGATCAAAAGAAAGGGCACTAAAACAGCCTATTGCTGCTAAACTGTATAAAGTAGAAGACAATAAGATCTTATATACAGTAAATTCAAGTGAAGGTGATAAACAGTACATAGTAACTATACAGTTACTTAATCTAACTGGTAACAAGTTAAGATCACTAAAGTCAGCTTTATCAGGCGACATACGAATAAGTTGTACTTGCCCTGGCTTTCTTTACAGAGGCTATAAGTATATTCTATATAAGCATCAAGCTGGGATTAATAAAGAGACTCGTGCACCTGTAAAGAACAACCCTTCACAAGAAGGCATGGCTTGTAAACACATTCTAGTTGCTCTAGAAAAAATGAAATCAGACTATAACGAAATATATAATCTGTTTAAAGCACAGTCTCCTAAAGGTAAAGATAAGCCTCAACCAACTGATATAGCAGATAATAACAAAAGTGATAGTCCAACTGAATTAGACATTAAGTTAGTTACAGATTTTAAAACAGCTTGTGATAAACTGTATAAAGACTATACTATGTACAAGAGTCAGACGCCTACAAGAGATGCTTTGTTTGTAGATAGTAAGTACTACGATAAAGTAGATCCTAGTAAGATATTATTAAATCTTTCAAAACCTGTTGTGAAATCACTTAGTACTAAGTTCATTGGAAAACTAAAATCTTTAGAAGACATTCTTAAGATGATAGATCAAAAAGGTAATGGTTTTAATGTATTATTAGATTCAGATGTAAAGTCTCTAATAAAGAAATTAAATGAGACTGTACATTCTGCAAATGAATCACTAATAAATGACATTATATTAACACTTATATATTCGTAGGATCTATCATGTTTTATGCATCTAAGTTAGGTAATGTACGATACTTTGACTTTGTGTTATACAATTCACAAAGATGTGAGCCTTCTTTATTATTTATTCTAGGTTTAGAATCTATACTTAATCCTGATAATCAGTTTAATAGAAACATTGTATTATATAGAAATCAAATCCAAGATATATTCGATGGTGTCTATACATACTTATACGGAACGCTGCCTGATCCAAGTCTACTTATAACTTCAATAGAGTTTGATTCATTTGGTCTTAAAAGTTTTATCAACAATTTAACAGGGAATGAAATTGATAAAGTTATTCCTCTTATTTATCACGATAGCTATAATGATGTTCCTATATATGAAAGTAAAGTAGATGATATATTAAATATCTTTAACTTTGCAGGGTATTCTAAAACAGATGATGAGATTCATTATATAGGTACATTTGGTGTAACAGATCAATCTGTAATAGACTATATTATTGGTTATAATGAATCATTAAAGAATGATCACGAAAAGAAAAAGAAATATAGCCAAATATATAAGTTAATAGACTACCGTGCTGTACACCAATATGCGCTAGGTGTTTTATACGGATGCACTCAATTAGGATATGAGCCATCTCTAGTATTCAGTAAAGATACGACGTGGTATGATGGTCAGTATAACAATTTAATATTAACTGCTTCAGCTGCATTTAATTTTAACACTAAACAAATACCTAAGATAGACATTGATCCAGATTTAGTAAATAAATATAAAGGGATCAATCAAAACAGAATTTGGAATTATAATTAGAGGTAAACAGTCATGCTATATTCTAGTCGTAACGGTTGCTTATTCTACTATGATTCTGTATTATATGGTTGGAAGATAGCAGACCCCACTACTCTTTTCCTATTAGGATTAGAGGCGGTAACTTCATTTAGTAAATCTGTATCTGATATTATCACTATTTCAAAATACGTGTATTATAAAGACCAAGACTATTTAACTCATCTTAACTATATGGATGAGCTATATGATGAGATATATTCATTTCTATCTAAACGTGGAAGTGTGAACGATTATGAACAGTATCTTACATATAACTGTTACGGTCTAAAGCTGTTATTAAATTCAATGACAGGCACTGATAATGATAGAACTATTCCAATAATATTTAAATCAGATACAAATAAGTCAAGAATTGATTTATCAAAAGTTTCATTACGTGTACCTAGTTCTGTGTCTAGTACAATGACATACTTTGATAATCAGGCTAATTGGATTAAGTATATATTCGAAGACGCAGGTTACGATATCTTAAATCCGTTACCTAACGGGTATTTAGGCATAACAGATGAGGACTCAATAGATAATATTTTACCAAGTTGGTCAGACGATAGTACAAGCAGGGATTTAGTATTATATAGAGCTAAATTACTTAGAGATATTTCCGCATATAATACTACTTTACTTCCATTATATAATGAGCAAGTTAGTAATAGTGGAATTTATTCACTGCTTGACTTTAAATCAATGTATTCTTATTCATTAGGTGTACTATTCGGGTGCGCTTGTTTAGGATACAATAATAAATATATATGGCGTTACAATCCTACATATTGGTATAATGGTGACTATAAGAATCTTGTTTTAACTGCGTGGTATACATTTCACTTTCATTGGACAAATAATAAAGGTATCTTTAAAGAAAGTAGCGATGTAAATTATAATCAGTTTAGAGATATACAGTCAAATGTAATTTGGAATTTCGATAATAGTAGTGAATTGTTTGAAGACTCACCTACATTAGCAGACGATGAGATTAAATGTATCGCGTTAAGAGTGAAAGATGATGAAAATTATTCTACGCGAATTATTTATTCTCAGGATACAGTTTCATCTGAAGCACAGATTAATAAAGGTTCTTATATTAAGAGAAAAGATGATAACTCACTAGTATGGGATAGCATTGACAATAAGATAAATAATACAGATGATTCTTACGGTATAATATTAGAGAATGAGCAACCTATTATAAGATACTTCGGTAATGACAAATTAGTTCTGTACAAAGCTCATTCATGGAAAGATTCAGATAATACAATTCATTATCTTGCACCTAATCAATGTAATTATTATATTTATAGTCCTGTAATTGGTTGGGTTAATTACGATGGAACACTTGTACAACCAGAGCTTACGTCCAATATTAAATGTAATAAATATTTCCCATCACTGTATCCAATAAGTATATTAAATGATCCACGATTTGGTTTTTATGTAAATGATGATGTAATAGTCAATGATGTATCATTAAAACAACCTAGCACTATGTACAGATACAATTCTAATGAAAAAATAGAATTATGTATGTGTTATGAGTGTTTTCTTAAAAACGATTCTAGAGCTACAGATAGTAGTGAGTATTTAGCCGATCTTTATGGTATTTGGGAAACTGAAGAACAGTATACATCAGCTACTAATCTAAAATCTAACTTTGATAGAATTATTACAGGTGATCAGTTTTCTGAAGAGGGTTGGAATAAGATTCCGCGGGGCTACCATATTAGTACAGATTACTTCGATTTAGACGTAAGAAAGACATTAGTTGTAAGAGATGATACTGATGACAGCATAATAAAAACTTATGTGTATAACCCTGATTTAGAAGAAAAGTTAACAAGTTGGTACGGGTACTCTAAAACACCAGCAGAACAGATTTACATATATGCAGTACGTGACGAAAACAGCCATACACCTACTGAATATATATTTAGAAGAATTCCTTGGGGTACAAATTACGCATATTGGTGTAATAATTGGTACTCAGTTGTAAGGGGTGGGTCTGTAGAAGATCACATCTACATAAATGATAGTGAAGAAGACTTTTTATATCAGCCTGATTTTTATTGGGTAGACGTTAATTTCTTAATACAGTCACAACCTGATCCTGGTCCTTGCATAAAACGTAATACTAAACTGTCTCTTTACTTAGCTGATGAGATAATACCTGCTTACAATAATATTGACGTTTATGGTGCACTAAAGTCAGACAGCTCTATAGCTGGGAATATGATTTATATAAATATTCACGATTTAAGTGAATCAGAGCCAGATAAATATTTATTCGCAGACTTAGACGTAAATGCAGAGCGATGGCAAGATAACCTAATATATAGACATGGTGTTACTACATATCCATGCGAAGTAATATACAGAGATGATCAGAATAAGCCAGTAGTATGGTATGATTCAAACATGAATCTGTATTGGAATGGCTTACATGGAATAAATACATGGCAGTCTACACGACCTGTTATTACGAATATTCAAATGTACGATGCTTCACCTTCAATTACAGACAGAATTAAATGGGTGTTTGAAGATAGTACTCTTGGTATGATTACTATTGATGGTACAGATTATCCATATAGTACATTCTATGCAAACCCATATTACGGATTAATAAAAGAGACTTTATCTGTATTTAAACCAGACGCAGATCCGTATGAAGGTGTGATTGAATGCTATCACGATACAAACTCTACATACGACAGATATATAATCCCATCACATCCATCAATGCAGTGGGTTAGTAGAAGTGATATTTCAAATATGGGTTATAGATTTGTAGATGGTACAGAGACACTTTATAACGGTAGTACTCCAGAACAAATAGTTATTGACGATGATAGCACTGACTAAATAATAAAACACATATCAATAAAGATGAGATGTAGTTAACATACTAATTATATCTCATCTTTTATTTTTAATGGTGGCATATATGAGTGAAAGACTTTATTATATACCAGAAGCAATTACACAAAACAAATGGGTTACTTATAACGAAGCACATAATTATGGTTACACTAGAAATGCGACTTATAATATTATGTGCTACACTTCTAATGTAGAAGGCGTTGAGCTTAGATACGATAATCAAGCTAACAAACTATTTGACTTTAGATTATCTTTGCCTCATTCTTGGGTAACAGATATAGATGAATTAGATCTGTATATCCAAATTGGAATGACTTCATTATATCATGGTGAATCAGCAACAGATCTTCCAGGATGGTCATCTTCATTATATTCTGAAGAAATAACACACGCTACTGTAAATTCTCATATATACTCATTTGAAGAACTATATGATTTAGGATATACACAGTATCCGTGTAGCAACTATTATATGTTAGACGGAATTCCGTTAGTATGGTATGACTCCACTGAAGGTAAGTATTATGATAACCGTGATGGTAAGAAAGAGTGGGTAGATGAACCACCTGTGATATCGAATTTCACACCACAAGATATATGGATTCAAACTAATGATACACTTTTAAATCCTGTACCTCAATGGGAAGACGATTTATCACAGATTCCGCTTAAATATAGAGTCAGCTCATTCGATGAACAAGATTCATACTTTTCTACACAGATTAATCAACTTTCTGGTTATAATAATGTAGATCATGTATTATACCAATCATCGATAGTGCAATTATACCAAGACGTTACAAGAACAAGCACTTCATTATATGTACTACCTGAAGAAGGTGTATATGATTACAGCGGTACGTTTCATCCACAGGGTGATTCATTCATAGGTGATTATAAAGTAGTATATATTGACTCTGATTCAGACGTGATTTTTTATAACGGATCTACACCTTATACATTTGGGCAAACACATGATGATCTGAATCCAGTTATATATTATAATACAGTTGATAAGAAATATTATACTCTATCAGGGTTATTATTAGAAGGCTATACACAAACGCCATCTACAGAATTATTAGTATCTGATACAAATGATGAACAGCATATTTATAGCAGTAATATTCATAGTGCTTTGTATAATTCTATTAACGGATATTATATAAATAATAATTGGTATGACTCTATTCGCAGTCTTAATGCTGCTGGTTATTATTTAGTAGAAAAAGATTCTATGACTATAAATAGGGATAAATCAGCCGGCGGTTCTCCATATGATTATAACATAACTAATCAGTCAAGTTCTTTTAATACATCATATAAGAAAGCATATTATTTAGATGCTGATAATAGAGAACCGTTTAAATGGGATGGTAATTATTGGTTTGTAGACGTTGAGCTTTCACCTACATTGAAAGACATATCGCTATATAAAACTAACTTATCAGATATGCCATCAACGACAACATCTAATCCCAATTATTGGAAATTCTTATTAGTTCTTATAACTGCTTCTGGAGACCCAATAACACAGTTCTCATCTAGAGAATTGGGCACGCAGATATATCTGTACACAGCGACTAATTATTACTCAAGCTTATCAGATACTGATAAATATAAGTCAATAGTTATTTCAAGATACAAATTGGTATAGGCATTATGAAAGTACCACATACATTATATAGAGTACCTAGTTTTTATGGTGACTCTAATTGGCATACATCGAATCTAGAATCAACTTCACCACTATCGATTGTAAATCCAATACATTATGTAGAAGCTTATTTAAATGGTCAATGGGGAATCTCACAGGGTGATTCAATACCTTCACCAGGTGAAGGTTACACAGTTCTTAGAAGTGAAAGTAATTATCACATAGCAAGTCAAAGTGCTGTAATGTATGTGAAGTTTAAACCTGAGTTTTCAGGTAGTATGACTTTTAAAATTCTTAATAGTGCAGAAAGCGGTTACGATTATCCGATAGTGACGCTAGAAGACGGTACTACATTATACAGTGATCGATATAGCACAGGCACTTTTAACTCGTTTACAGTTACATTAACAGGCGAGCATACAATGACTGTTACATTCAGAAAAGATGGTAGCGGTGATTCAAATTTAGATAGAGCTTTCTTAGCAGTACCATTAGAAGTCTCAATTATAGATTCATAATACAGGTAAATATTATGTCAGAATATAAAGGTTTTAGAATTTGGAATTTAGAATTTCAAGCTATGCAAGTAGGTCAAACTAATGTGCAGCGAGAAATGGATACGTCAACTGGTGGAGGTGCAGAGGGTGGTGGAGCAGATAGTGGCGGTGGAGGCGCTACTTCATCTTATACAGGTAGACTAATTAACACATCCACTAATGCAAGATATTGGGAATGCACAGACAGCGGTTTAAAGTCACATTTGTATGACTTTTTAGAGCCTATGGTAGAACTTTCGTCTAATGGTGTTGGTTGGCAATTAGACACAGATACATATAGTCGATTATATAATATAGTAACTTCTAGAAACCCTTCTTATGCAGAATTCATAAATCGCAATATGAATATCTATGATGCGACTAATAATCCTACTGGTGATAAGACAATAAAGTTAGTCCCATCAGAATATGTTAGAGTTATGTGTTTTAAACATAGTTCTGGTTATAAAGCTATGATTGGTTTGAGTTTATATGCAATGGATGGTGATGATACACTAACATCTTTTGTGTATAATACTTCATACAGTAGAGCAATAGATCCAGGGTTCTTACACGATCATATATTAAATCACAAAATGAATGGTTATAGTAGTGATGACAGTTTATCAGTTACAGGTGGTTTATTTATTTCAATGATTCCGCCTAAAGAATCAGGCGAAGTACAAGACGATTGGAATCTCGAATATAGTATGCAAGATTCAAATTTTTATGCACCTACTATGACTCCTATAGTTCCATTTATGCACTCTTTTATAGAGAGTTATAATTCAAGTTATCATAGTAATTATAGAGCGTCTTCTTGGTTAAGAGTTGGTACTTCTACAAATTATGATGCAGGTAATAATTCAGGTGTTTTAGCTGGTACGAATATGAAATTAAGTCTATTATTGGACACTAAAGGTAACATTGGAATTTCATATAAATATACAGCTAGCACAAACACGACTTCTTTAAATCCCATTATTATAATGGGCCCATTATACAAGAAAAAACTTTTTGCAAATGATTCTTTATGTACATCTAAATTAGGTGTTATTCAGTTTGGTAAAAGAGATTTAGATGTAAGCACTGGTAATTCTAGTTATTACAATGCAGCATGGGTTGCTTGTTATAATAACTATTATTATAATTATTTTACAGGTGATTCACCTTATGGTTGGGATTATTTAAGCTCGTTTTCATCAGACGCGTCTTCATTTAATAATTATTATATCTATACTGCATATCCAGCTGTTGATTCATCTGTTCATCTCAATTATAGAAATGCGAAAGCTGGTTATACAGCAGTAGGTTTGATTGATGAAGAAGTAATTAGATGGAATGCTTCAGACGGTTTAGTCAAAGGTCAAACATATAATAATGGCGAATGGATTTATATGGGTAATGAGTACTCCGCTTATGCACAAGACGGTATTACAACAAGTAGGTTATTATATCCATCAATTAAATGGGATATCCAATACAATGATACAAGTACATTCGCGTAACTATATCTATAATAATATCTACTATAATGTAGTTGTTTGTATAAATTATTATTAACTAACTTTTATAAGGAAGGTAAATATGCTTAAACTAGTTTTAAACGTAGAAGATGCTATCCGTGGTGATATGGTAAAAGACGGTGTGGTAGATTGGACTATGGGTACTGATGTATCAGCTAAAGGTACATTTAAATTATTTGATGCAGGTGTTGGTGTTAATGCAGCACTCACTCTTGAGACTGAAGTTACTGAAGATAAAAACATTGTAGTTAATGATGCTACAGCTACAGCTAATTTAGCTAAGCTTACAGGCACTGTAGTTCATCGCGTTACTTTTAATGCTGGCAAGGATGTGCAAGTAGATACAAAGATCCCAACTAGCTCAGGTAAAACTGAAGATTCAGGTACTGATGGTATTGCACTTGATACAACTGGTCCTACTTTGGTTTTAACTCGTACAGGTACATTTACTACTCCAGCTACTATTGACGTTGAGATTGTAAAATACCCAGTAGCAACTGGCTATCTTGTTGATCGTAATATTAATAGTGGTGCTGCAGCACCAAAAGTACTTAAAGTTCTCGGTGTTGGTAATCTTCATATTGACGCTCTTTGTCAGTGGCGTAGACATGAAGGTCTTAAACCTAATGAGACACATTTCAATATGCGTGCAGATGATCCCCATACAAAAGTTCTTGCACTTGGTGAAGTAACTACAGCCTGATAGTTATTAGTGCTTAAATAATAAAGCATAGTATTAGAATTAAGTTTCTATACTATGCTTTTATTTTATCAAATAAATAATAGTATTTATATCTAATAATTTATTAGATAGCATATTATAATAAGTAAATTATCTATATAATTATTTGGAGGCTCATTATGAAAGTTTTTACTGAGTCTATTATATCAGAGATGAAACCTACTAAGGATTCAAATAAATCTGCAGGTACTTTATGTGTAATGACAGGTCCTTGTATGCAATTCGGTCAGGTCAATCGCAATAATCGTATCTATTCAAGAAAGCTTGTAGAAGATAGAATTCTTAATAACCCAACAGTACAAGAGACATTAAAGAATAGATCTATGTTGGGTGAAGGTGGTCATCCTGAAAACAGAGTAGACATTAGTTACCCAGAAGTAGCGCTTGCTGTAGAAAAACTTTGGATTCCAGAAGGTAATGGTGATATGTTATGGGGACAGTTCGCAATCCTCGATACACCTACTGGAAGAATTCTAAATACACTAGTACAGTACGGAACTAAATTAGGTATTTCTGCTAGAGCTGTCGCTGATTCATATCAAAAAGACGGTCATGAGATTATAGTTGAAAGTTCTTATGAGTTAATTACATTTGATGCAGTCCCCGAGCCTGGGTTTAAATGTGCTCGTCTAGAACAAGTAGATTCTGTATCAAAACCTGTAGATAAGATGTCAACAAAAGAATTGAAAGAATCCTCTGCAGCACTCAAATCATTTAAGAATCCTGTATTTGAATCAAGAATTCGTACATTAGATAAAGAGATCTGTAAACGTGAGCATAAAGCAGATATCCATTCTATATTAGAATCAATGAATAAATTAGCAGAATCTCTAGATGGTTCATTCAATAAATTACAAAATATCAAATACGAAAAGAAATTAGCGTCTCTTATTACTGAAGCTAAATCTCTTATAAAAGATATTAAAACTACAACCACTAAAAATAATTCAATATCTAATATTTGTAGCGAAGATATTAGTATCAATAAATTTAGAGATGATACTAAATTCAACGAATCAATAAATACAGATAATCTATTTAGTAATAAAGATATTTCTACATTAGAAAGAATGTGTTCAAATTTTAGGAGGAACTATGAATAAAGTTATGTTAGAAGCTTACAAAGATAAGATTAGCGTAGTTGAAAGTGTCCGTGGTGGTATGTCAGATGACGCCAAAAAGACACTTGCTCGCGTATTAAATAATACAGATAATGCTCTCAATGATCTTCGTGCCATTAGTGGTATGAAGAATGAAAGCGTTTGCCGTGACACACCATCCTCACAGTACAGTGGTATCGATTGGTTCCCTGAACACTCAATCGACATGGTCAGTGCTATCTATGCTTCACAGATTATCGATGACATCGTTTCAGTTCAGTCAATTGATTCACCTCTCGGTGTTATTCGTTTTCTACAGTACGTTTATGGTCAGGATCGTGGCGCTGCTAAACGTAATGGCGTTGCTATTGATCAGTGGGGTGCAATGCAAGGTGCCGCTCAGGGTAACTTTGTAGCTCGTGAGCGTATCGACGGTGAGCAGGTTAACGAAGCCACACAGAACACAACTGCACATACATGGACACTTAAAGGCTTTTGCCAGCATCTTCCACTTAAGCTCAACCCTGATAGTCCATTCATTTTGACAAATGAAGCCAATCAGAGGATGTACTACGTTCGCGCTTGTAAAGGTGGTTGGAAAGTTTCAGCCATCGATACAGATGGCACTGAAGAAGAGCTTGCTAACGCTACAGTATCGCTTCTTTCACCAGCTTCTGGTGAATTTGACATTGTGTTACCAACAGATGAAGGTACTGCAACTGATACATGGTCAGTTTCATACTTCCAGGATCTAAGCGAAGTTCCTACAGATTCTATGAACCTTGAACTTCGTCTTCGTACTGAAATGATTAAAGCTGTTCCTCACAAAATCCGTGCTAACTTCTCATTTGATGCTTCCTATGCACTTTCTAAAGCTCACGGTATTAACGTTGAGGAATCACTCGTTAATGCTTGCACCGCAGAAATTCGTCAGGAACGTGATAATGAAGTCATTGGCATTCTAATGCGTCAGGCTGGTAATCGCCGTGAATGGGATCGTACAGTTACTTCCTACATTTCACAGCACGATCACGATATGAGTTTCCTTAATGAGATCTTTGCTTGTGCATCACTCATTAACTTCGAAACAAAACGTGGTTTTGGTAACTGGGTAGTTGTTGGTCGTCAGGGTCTCAACATTATTAGATCAGCTGGTTCTGATCACTTCAAAGCCGCAGGCGCTACACTTCCTAACAATGGTGCATTCGTTGTTGGTGAACTCGAAAGTCAGATCAAGGTTATTTACTCACCATACGTTCCACAGGATTCATACCTCGTTGGTTACAAAGGTTCCGATATGGATGCTGGCTTCGTAGTTGCAGACTTCCTCCCAATTACAAAGACAGATCTAGTAATGCTTGATGATTTCGTTGGACGTCAGGGTCTCGTTTCCTATTACGGAACTAAGATGTTAAATCCAAAAATGTATGTGGTAGGGAAGATTGTTGGTGGTGATCCTAATCTTCGTTAATATTAACGAATAAATAAAATTATACCCTCTAGTTTTTAACTAGAGGGTATTTTTGTATATAAATTAAAATAGTGTTTATTTAACAATTATATTACTAACTATGAAAAAGAAAGATATTAATGAACTTAAAGAATTGTATTTAAATAAATCATATAATAAACTAACTATTACAGACATTTATTATAATTCTGATAAGAAAACATGGTGTGCGGTATGCAAGTGTGAGTGTGGTTCGCAATGCAGTAAGTCATTAAATAAAGTAATATCTGGTCATACTAAAACATGTGGTGGCAGAGTTCAAGAATAGAGAGCCGTCAAAACATAAATATGTAATGGAAGCCATTCATAATGGTGATTGTATTTCAGTTTATAACCCAGGTTCGTTTACTAATATATTCGTAAGAACCGGTTATCACTTAGATGGAATGAAGGTTGTAGAAGATTAAATAAAATACTGTATTTTTTGTATATCTATAGTTATAGTATATCAAAATAACCTATATGTGAGATCAGTATTATGGCATCTATAGATTGGAAAAAAGTTTGGGAATCAGCTCTAGCTAATAAAGAGATATTCCCTGTTAAGTTTATTAACAAAGATACAATCTCAGTCTCATGCCCTACACGCTTTTCTAAATCAGGTGAATTATCAATAGAAATTACGCCTTTTTTTAACGAGGCTTCTATAGTTTTAGAACTACTTGTATTTAACGAAAATTTACTTCTTGATGAATTACCTTCTGAGAAAGAAGTTGATTCTGAGAAATCATCTACAGATGATTTTAACAGGTTAGTTGCAAGATTAGTTAAATACGAATTAGACAATCGCATAATGGAAAGATTCAAGATTAAATCAAGTGGTTTTAAATCAGAGACTGAGGCAGAAAATACATTAGTCGATTATATAAATAGTAAAGCAACGGAGAGTGGGAGAATGTTTGACGATAAATTAGATGAGCTGAATGATTCTATTACAGCTAAAAAAGAAGAGAACTATTATCACATTCTAGAGTCTATTCGTAAAAATAGATCATTTATTCTTAAGAAAGTAGAATCAATATTATTCAATAATTACAAATGGCACACTTCAAAGAATGAAGCTTACGATGATTCTACTGCATCTTTTTATGACGTGAATGGAAACTTATCAGCAGTCGTTTCATTAGTTGATAATTTTATTATAGTCGATCTTGCAAAAGGCGTTACAGCAAAAGTAAGTGCTATTCAATCTGACGAAGATATTGAAAAAGAACTTATTGATGATGTTGATGCTGCAAAAGAAGTAATGGCAAATAATGAAGTTAATCAGCTACGACAAGTTGTAGCTGATAATGAGCCTGAACCTGCAGATCCGCTTGATGATGAAGAAGACTATTTTGAATCTTTGTCACGTAGAATTACAAAACTAGAGAATCTATTTATCCGTCGTAAATTACGTAGACTATAATTATTAGAGGTTAATATGTCAAAAATTTCATTTACTTTAAATGCATATAGTCATGTAAGAGTACATGATTTAAATAATAAATCATATAAATTAAAACGAGGCGTAAATCATTTAGAGTTAGAATATAAAGATTATGAATCACTAATGAAAGCTTTGGGCTGTACGCCACTACCTGATCCTGATTTAGTAAAAGAATCAAAGCCTGAAGAACCCGTTACTGAAGAACAGGCTGAACCTGTTGTTGAGCAGATTAAATCAGAAGAGCCTGTTGTTGAAGAACCGGTTGAATCAAAGCCTGAAGAACCACCTGTTGAAGAACAGACTGCATCTGAAGATAAATATTCAGAAATGTCATACAGTCAGTTAAAGGCAGAATATAAACGTATTACTGGAAAATCTTGTAAGTTAAAGAAAGAAGAAGTAATCGAATTCTTACGGGAACACGAAAATGTTTAATAGATCACAGATCTTAGACGCGGTTAAAACTCGTTTAGGATATCCAGTTATTGATTTAGCAATAACTGATGAAATGATATTAAAACAAATAGATTGTGCAGTTAATAAAGTTATTCCATATCTAAATAATGTAGAGCTTTTTACAGTATATAATAAAACTGTTGATTTTAATCACAAGAAAGTATATACAGTATTAAGAGTAACTTCATCTAATGATACTGAAACAATAAATTTAGACAAAGCTGTTAACTACGGTTTTTACATTACAAACAATGCAAGATCTATAGTTGATTGCGCTGTTTGGAATTATTATTGTAATTCAGTACAAGATGATTTAAATCCCATTGGTTTTAGATTAGTTGGTGATACTTTATACATAGATGGCGGTAACGCACCTTGGACTATTGAAGCTGTAACAGAGCATTCAATAAATACAATGACAGAAGATTATGTCAACTGGATTACTGATTATTCTGTTGCATTGACTAAATGCGTAGAAGGTGAGATTCGTTCTAAAGTAAAGATCACTGGATCACCTGTCGAAACGAATGGGTCAGAGTTAAAACAAGAGGGTATTACAGAAAAGACCGCTCTTGAAGAAAAACTCGGTACACAGCTTGGTTTATTTTATGCAACTCGCTAAATAATATATAAACTTATTTTATAATAGAGGTGTTAATTATGATGAGTCGTACTGATGAAATTAAAAACATTATGCGTCAACTTCGTGAAAGCAAATCAGTTGAAGCTAAGAATGAATCACTAAAGAAAGTTAATGAAGAATCTGAAGCTGCTGACACAGAAAATGATACTTCTGAATCCGATTTAATTCTTGCTCGCCTTGAAGATATTCTTGCTCGTTTTGAAAAAGTAATCGCGGCTGCAGATGGTGAAGAACCTACTGAAGACGAAGAAATGCCTGCCGAAGATGAAGAAGCACCTGCCGAAGATGAAGGTGGTGAAGACGAGGAAACATCTGCTGAAGAAGAGGGTGGTGAAGAGGAAGCCGCTGAAGAATCATTTGAACGATCTATTGAAAATCGTCTTGCTGCATTAGAACGTCGTTTTACAGAATCACGCCGTCGTCATCTCTGCCGTCGTTTTACTCGTTAATATATAATATTTTATAAAACATAATAAAGGTACCATTTAATATCTAACCATTAAATGGTACCTTTAACTGTATATAGTTAATAGAATTATGAAGTCTATATTATTACATTATAATGATGACGAGTTTAAACAGTTTATTCTAGAGTACACTAGATCTTTTGCGCTACGTAAATGTACTACTTACTTCAAAGATGAAGAGATAAAAGAGTTTTTACTTGATGAAGAAGATGGTAATGCTGCTAAATATACTATTTCAGACATAGTGAAAACAATAGATATAGTAAATAATTCAATAAGATATACTAATCAACAGCTTGTTAATCATTTAGTTTACGATTTAGGTTATCGTGTATGGTATGATATATTTAACTATGTAAATAATGCACTACCAACTATATATCTCAAATATAACGGTATTAAACAGCTGAATTTAGTAAGAGAGGATCCACGAAAATGACAAGTCTATTATTCAGTGATAAAGAATTGTGTCTTACTAGAAATTTTATAGACGAAGCATATCGCTTGTTTGGAATAGACTGTGTAGTTTTTGATGTTACCTCTATGAATATGTATGGTGATGATAGACATTTATCATCAGGTACACCTTATAAGATTCTATTATCAGAATATGTAGACACAAGATTATTATCAAATTTAAAATGGTCTACATTAGATGCTAATAGAGAAGCTATCACCGCGCTAGCACCGATCCAATATAACGGAATTAAATTTAATCTTAGAGAGTTTAATGTTATTAGACTAAATAATGGCGATACATATCAGATACGAGAAGTTAATTCTACATATTTACTATCAACACATTACGCTATAAAACTAATAACATACAGAGATGAAAAAGACCGCCCAAGAGAAGATAAGCAAATGAAAACAAATTATCTTAAAACTACTAGGGAGGAATTTGAATGATAGACATTCGCGATTATGACATGGCTGTTGTAGAAAGAATTAAATCCTATTTCAATAATACGCATTGGATTAATCGTCAAACTATACCAATTAAAGATATTCGTGATAGAAAAGTTCTTAATGGTTGTGATATAGAGTTTCCATTAGTTACAGTTAGAAGAGTTAACTGTCCAATGTTTTCAAAAGAATATAATTCTTGGTCTAGAGCTAACACTGGTCAAGCTTACCTAACTGCTGATAGTAGATACAAATCAAATGATTTACGTGATTATGATTTAGATCTTGCTAAACAGATAATTGAATCAGGGCATCACGATGCCGTATCACTTGTAAACTCTACATTTGATTTAACGTATTATATAGATGTTATTTCTTTAGAGCGAGATAACTTTGATACTATTTTAGTAGAATTACAAGAGAATCTGTTTAGAGTTCCATATCTTCAATTCGATAATCTTAAACGTAACGGTGAGCAGGATAAATTAGTTAAGGGTCAAGCTTGCCATTTTATAGTAGAAGAAATAGAAGATACATCTGATCTTGAGAATTTTGATTCAGGTAATTCATTATATAGAGCTACTATAACAGCTAAAGTAAATGCTTATATTTATCGTAAATATAGAAGTAAGACTTTAGAGAAGATTGGAATGAAGTTTGTTGACGGTACTGATGCTACAGATCGTACTGTATTAGAATATACTATCCCAGAAGAGAATAACGATGGCTGATATTACACTTGTAAGAAGATCTTTACTAGATGAATCCACTATAGGTGCAATAGTATGTCATACACCAAAGACATTTAAAGATAGTAAGTGTAAACTAATAAAGACGAACGATGAGCTAATTCAATATTTCGGAGATCCGTATATAGATCCTTATATGTATTCTGATCTACTTATCGCAAGCAAATTACTTACTAATGGAATTCCATTATATATTTCATCTGTAAACGATACACCTGTTAATAATGATGGTTTTACAATATGCGATTATAATGGTTATACAGAGTTTGTTTTTGATTCTATTAAAACTAAAAATGACTTGGGTGAAGAAGTTGTACTTGCACCGTGTCTTACATACGAACTAAAATCAGATATTAAATTCTGTCAGCCTTTAATAAATAGAATTGAAGTTTCAAATGAAAAGCATAGAATTCATTTGTATGTAGGTCTCTATTATATAGACATTTATAAATCTAAAACACTAGAAGAAATAAAAAGTCTAGATTCTAATCGACTATATAGAACATTTCATTTTGTGTTTGATTTAGATGCATCTAAAACTACAAACAAAGTAATTGTAGATGATTTTAGACTTAACGGTCTAGAGTTACATTTAAATAATACAAACTTTGTTGATTATTTCACCAATCTATTTAAATTTAAAGATGGCGTATCTTCTGACTATGCAATCGATATATTGCTAAAATCACCTACAGATGATGAAGAATTAAATTACGATGTAGAGACTAATTATTATAGGTATAATATTCATACAAGTGATTATAAATATGACTTTGATAGCTCTAAAGATAACGAAGACCGTAATATACTATTAGAATATTATAATTCTATAGACTATCTTGTGGAGATGAAACCTGAGCCACTTATGATGTGCCTAGGTAAGTTAATTAGTATATCGCATACAGAGTCAGAAGTCTACTCACATACAGTTAGAGATTTAGGTCATGAATATCACGTATCAGTTTGTAATCATTTGATGGAATCATTTGATGAGAATAGTAACACTTATTTATTTATAAATACACCAGATCTATCTGTATCTTCTGTAATAGATCTATTAAATTGTGAAAAGCAATATACTTATTCACCTGAGCTACTAACAAATTATAATTGTGATTTATTCTTTGGTTACGCTACAGATCTTGTTAGTAATTCATTATCACGCAGTTATATACAGAAAGCAAATTATTCAGCAGCTATATTATCGTTCTATAATCTTATGCGAAATAATGTTGCTTATATTACAAATAACTTTGTATCGCTTAATATCGCGAACAGATGTGTTAAACTTGTAATCTCTGAAAAATCAGCTTCTAAATTAAAAGAAGCTCACTGTAATTCTATTGTATTATTTGACATAGGGAGTCCATCTTCTTATGGTGATAGATCACTATCTAGATCACCAAACTTACAATATAGTCACATATCAAGAAGTGTTGTCTTTATAAGAAGACTAATTAACGAATATATAGAGACTAGAAAGTTTACTCATAATACAGTATTTAATACAGACATTAGCGTTAATTATATTAAGAAGTCTATCTTAGATACTTTTGTATCTATCGGGACTTTACAATATTACAATGTCACTTATACTATAAGTGGTAAAACAGTTAATATGCAGATAGATTTATTATTCTCACAAATAGCAGAAAATATTATTTTGAATTTTACTATATAATATATGGAGGTCATTATGCCAGATACAGCCGCTCAGTATTTAGCAGCGTCACATTTTGCGAATGATGCAAATTTTGAAGTTCAACGCACTAATCACTTTGAGATCTTACTCGATCTAACCCCTGTCTTTAAAGATGGTAGTGCTGGGTTTAACGTTGCTAATCATATTAGATTGTCAACAAAATCAGTTACTGCACCTAAAGTTACATCTGAAGCTATTACATTAAAACATGGTAATGATACAGTTAAAGTTGCAGCCGCACCAACTTACGACGATTTAACTATTACAGTTTACGATACAATCGGTAAAGACCAGGTAAATACACTACAGTCATGGTATAATAAAGTATTTGATTATAATACCAAACTAATGGGTTTAGTTAGTGCTTATAAAGCAAGCGGTACTTTATATATGTACTCACCTGATTGCAGTGCAATTCGTAAATGGGTATTAGAAGGTGTATGGCCTAGATCATTTGGTATGGGGACAGAGTTCTCATTTGATTCAGCTGAAGCTATGACAGTCACACTTGAACTATCAGTTGACCGCTATCACGAAGAATCAGTCTAATTACATAAAGATACATTAAATAATATAGACGGGTATAGAGATTTGATCTATACCCGTTTTATTTTTCTTTAAATGTTTGTATATACTATAAATCAAATTCCACTCTACTATTGTGAGCGAGCGTTATGAAAATTATAGCTGTATCTGATTTACACGGTAATCTTATTAAGATAAAAGATGAATGTGATGTGTTTGTTATAGCAGGTGATTGGTCACCTTTGCAAATACAGAGCATTAATAGTTTGATGACTAATTGGGTAACTGATGAGTTCATTCCATGGATGATGGAATTGAATGCAAAGCACGTTATTCTTATCCCTGGTAATCACGACTTTATTTGTACGACAAAGAAATTTAGATCAGATTTTTTATACAGTATTACAAAGATGGGATTACATAAAAAGATTCATTATCTATGTAATGAATCAGTAGTAATTGACGATAAGAAATTTTATGGTATGCCAAATAATGAATCGCCTAATGGATGGGCCTTTTCAAAGACGAATGGGCAGTCTTATGATTTTGAAGCTGATACAGATATTCTAATTACGCATCAACCACCGATGATAGGCGATGTTGGTTTTGTTAGTAAATATAATAAAGATCTAGGTTCTAGAGAATTGCGTAACAAGTTACTTGATTCAGTAGTATCTTTAAATATTTGTGGTCATATACACACAGGATCTCATCTAGAGCACATTATTAGAGGTAAGAAAGGTAATTTAATTAGTGTCTTTAACGTGTCAATCTTAGATGAAGATTACGATATAGCATACAACCCAACTATAATTGAAATTAAGTAGGTGATTATGATAAATTATCTTATCGATGTATCATGGCTTTTATATCGTGGCTTTTACGCTATGTCTCATGTGTATTCAGAATTTGCAGAACTTCACTATATAACAAAGAAATTAGAAAGTCTTCTTAGTAGAAAGGACGCAATTATTCATCTGTGTCTCGATGGGCGAGCTCCTAAAGGCAGACGCTTGTTAGGTGAAAATTACAAAGCTGGTCGTCATCAAGAAGGTTCATATAGTGTATATAGTGGTTTAGCCACATTTATTCACTTACTACATAATGATAGAATAAATATCTATTATAATAATTATTATGAGTCTGACGAAATAATCTACACATTATCAAAGACTTTAGATGGAAGAAAGAAAATCTTATCAGGTGATAAAGATTTATTACAGTCACTTGATAAAGACACAGTAATAGAATCATTTAAAGGTCTTGTTACTACAGAAGAATCATATAAATATGAATATGCAGATCAGTTCTTTGGTATAGAACCTTGCAGGTTACCTATTTATAGAGCACTTACAGGTGATGCAAGTGATACTTTATATCCACCTGTAAAACGATTCCCTCATAAATTGGCCGCTAAGATCGCATCTGAAATACTATATAGTGGCAAATGCCCATCTGTAGAAGATCTTGATTCTATAAAAAAATCATTAAGTAAAACAGAACAGAAATGGGTAGACAGACTTATTGAGTCATACGATAAGTTTAGTACAAATTTCGACATAATGAAATTAAACATAATAACAGACTCACTTAATAACGATTATATCTATACAGATATTAAGTTAGATGACTTTCTTAAGTCAAAGATAGAGCGATTAAATACATTATAAATTTGGAGGTATACAATGGATAAGAAATTAGAAGCTCGAATTGCTAAATTAGAAAGAATGATGAATCGTAAATCTGTTAAGAATGAGCGCCATGGATATGACACTATAAATAAGATTGATGCGGCAGCCGGTGAAGTTAAGAAGGCTACTCTTAAATTATATCGCCTTTTAGAAAATTTTGATGATGATGGTTTAATGGATATATTTTATAAACTTTCAGTAGCTGCTGATGAAATGCTTACTGCTACTGGTGAAATTTTACACGAATACGATGATTAATAAAGTTTATAAAGTACTATTTGAATTAGAGCCTAATTTTATTTTGAGTATATAAAGAGTAGTGACATGGATAAAAAATTAGAAGCTCGAATTGCTAAATTAGAAATAGTATTTAAAAGAAAGAATGAATCAACAGAAGATGAAGTAGCACATTCTATATATGAAGCGTCTGATAAAATTAGACAGATTGTAAATGATCTATGTAAGACATTGGCATACAGTGATACATTTAATTATAAAGATGCAGATATGGCTCTTCAAATTTGTGAGGATTCTTTTTCACAAGACGCGTATCGTAGATTGAGTTCCATTCTAAACGGTAGAATGAATGGTAAAAACTTTTAATTATAATTATAATTGATTAACGAATAACCCATAGTGGATATATATCCACTATGGGTTTATTTATAATATAGGAAAATATATGTCAGATAATTATACTTTAACAGATCTCCAGAAAGAGTCAGTTAAAAGATTACTTTCTATGAAGTCAGCTGTTCTTGCCCTTAGCCCAGGTTGTGGCAAAACGATAACTATACTTCACACTATACAAGAAATAATGAAATATACAAATGATAAGTGTCTTTTATTTATTCCGAAGTCAGCACGAGCTGCTTTCATAAAAGAATTGAAAACGAAACTGTGTTTATCAGAGAAAGACTATATTTTAATAAAAGCTGGAAAGATAGTTCCATATAGCGAGTTTTCAAAGTATAAATTTATATTAATAGAAAACACTCTTGTAAATAAATATGTAGAAGATTTAGTAACATTGGCAAATAATAATGTTTGTCATCTCATAATAGATGAAGCTCACTCTCTTCAGAATCCTGATTCTGTATTCTCAAAAGCTGCATGGGAAGTTCGCTGTTATTGTAAGCGCATTTACGCAATGACAGCAACACCGCTTATGAACTCTATAGATGGTCTATTTAATTTATATCATTTTGTATTTCCAAGTGTATTTGTTTCGTGGTATAGATTTAGATCTAGATACTGTATTACAAAAGAAAACATTATTAGAATGAAAGGACGTAATGGAAAAGCAATACAACGAAAAGTTATAGAAATAGTTGGTTACCAAAACTTAAATGAATTAGTAGAAACTTTAAACAAGTTAACTATAAAGGGATGTGTTCACTATAATGTAAACTTTGAGTTTTTAGAATGTACTTTAGATGAGCAGAGCGAAAAGCCATATAGATTTGCAGCGTCTGGCTTATTTGATGTATTATATCATCCAGAAAAAGCAAAAGCACGCGCAAAGATTAGAAAGGCAAACGGTGATAATTCAGGTGAAGATGCTAAAGATTTTGGAAGTCGACTACACGATATACAGCGATGTGTAGATGGGTGCGATACAGGTGACACAGATCCTAATTTCATTTCTAATAAAATGAATCTTCTTATAAATAAACTTACTGACATTATGAATAATAATGAATCAACTCTTATATACTTTGAGTATAAAGATTCATTGGAAATGGCTGAACGTATATTATTAGAAAAGCAAACTGAAATTGGTTTTAAAAAGATATACAGATTAACTGGTGAAGAAAAAGAAGAGACTCGTGCAAAGATAGAATCTGAATTAGGTCTTAAAGAAATTATATTGTGTAGTCAAGCAGCGTCTCAATCACGTAATTTAGACAGAGCGAATCATCTTATAATATTTAACTGTCCGTTCAGTCTAGGTCGCCTTATACAAGTAACGGGTAGAATCTGTAGAGTAAGCAGTACATACGATCATCAAGACATTTGCATTCTTTCAGTGAAAGACACTATAGATGAATACAAAGTCACTCTATTTAAAGACCATCTTTCACTAATATCGAAATTATTAGGCGATGAAGGTACTGGTGTTTTGTCAGATTGTGAATATCTAGACATAGATAGGTCTAATTTAAAAGAACTCAAGAATAATTTATTATGGCGTAGAAATAAGAGGTAGCATATGTCTTCTTTTAATAAAAGTTTGTATTGGAAAATTTGTTCATGTGAATCTGCTGAAGTGTCAGACCAGCAGATTAATCAGCGTGCTGAAGAGATAAAGAATGCAGTTATTAGTAAATGGAAAGAGACGTACTCTAAAAAGAACAAAGATTCTGAACCAACAGAGGATGATCTTTATAAAGCTAATGATACTACAGCAGATGAGCTATATAGTGAAGCACAAAAGCAAGCTGAGTCTGAGTTAAATGAAAATAAGAATTCTCTTAAATCAGCATGGCTAATTGGACCATCTAAGGCTATTAAAAGTAAATCAAAGGGTGCTATCATCGAGTTTGTTAGTAATTCAGATAATCAGCAAAGCAATGATTCAGTCAACGCAAGCGATAGTACTAATAATTCTTCTAACAAAGATAATACAACTAGTTCTGATAACAATAATAGTAGCACTAATAATTCCAATAACAATCAATCACAAAGTGAGTCATATTCTATTTTAGATTCATTCTTAGGACTTAATTTGCTTTTAGAAGAGAGTGATGATACGCCTACGCAAGTGAATAACAGAGAAGATGATGATAAAACTGAAGTAAATCCTGCTCCACAGAATAACTCTAGTAATACATCATCAGATAGTGTTATTGTTAGAGTTGGTATTAAAGATACGGGCTTTACAGATTGGCATATTAAAATACTACAGCACGTTGATAAAGTAAAAGGGCTAATAAAAAGAGGTTCTTTTAAAGAGGCATATAATTTAGCAAGTAATAAAATAGACGGTGATGGTATTATTATAAGTAAGGCTGAAACTTATATTATCAAAAAACAAAATGCGAAAGATATTAATAAAGCGTTTCCACCGTTTATCGGTCATTGTAGATATGCTATAGATGCTGGAACTGTTGATGATAGTAGAGACTCATCAAATGATGCAAATCTAACAATTTCTTTAGCTGTAGCTCCAATAAATGCAGTTACGAAAAAGCCAAAAGACGGTGCAGTATTTAATATGTCATATGATGTAGTTGGTGATATTACAGGTGGAAAAGTTGGCTCAGCTATAGCAAGTATTTCTAAAGCTGTCAGAGATTCATCTGATAATAAAAATACATTTGTAAATTCTTTGTTTAATTCAGATGATAGGTATAACAGTGACGATAAAGATAGTGAAACATCAAAAGCGGATTATTTAAGTAAATTTCTTCATAAAGCATTTAGAACACCGGGTGATCACACTATGTATAGCAACTTTATAGCTATAAAGAAATATATAAAGCAATGCTTAGACAAGAAATTATTACAAGAAACCAAAGATGGTTATACACTTGGCGGTTCACCGATATCTTCCGAAACATCAATTCCGCCACAGTTTAAGAATAATTGGCTTATCTGGTATTAAACAAACTTAATATAATTTGTATATATGCAATAGAAATAATTCTCTATTGCATATTTTTGTAGGTGTAATATGATTCAAATTGTAAAATCACTTCTCGGAAAAAGTGATATAGAGTTTAGTAGTGAGCTTCAAATTATTCTATCGCCTGATAATAAAAATATTCTATCAAGTGATGAGACAGACGTATTTAAATATTTAGAAAGAGAGTATAATAACAATAAACAATTTCCAACTGCAGAAATATTTCTAACTAAATTTCCACAGTATAGATCACAGTTAGAAGAATTAGATGCTTTTTCGATTGCTGATTTACGTTATTATAGAAAGCAATTTATTACAAAGCACCAAAACATTTATAAATCAAAGATCTTACATAAGATGGCGAATGAAGCCGCTGTTGATGGTATTTCACCAGAGATGGCAGAAGCTATTCGAAAACAGGCTTCATTTGATAACGAAATAGTAGAAGAAAAGATCTCATTTCGTGAAAGATACCAAAAAGCAATGAAGAATAATTCTGGTCTTAAAACTTTTGTAGATCAGATTGACGATGAAATTGGTTCTATTCCTAAAGGTGCCATGTGTACACTTGCAGGATTTACAGGTTCTTTCAAAACAACTTGGGCTACAAATATAGCAGTAAAGAATTCTCTTCTTGGAAAGAAAATCGCATATATTTCATTAGAAGTATCAAAAGAGCAGTTAGAGTATTCTATTATTAGTTTGTTTTCAACTGATAATAGATTTACAAGAATGGGTTATCATCCAATCGAGTTAAAGAAGATCATACAAAACAAACTTGATGAAGATGAACTTAATTTCTTATGTGATGTGTTAGAGCCTGAATTTAGACGAGTGATAGAGCCTAATTTTAAAATTATAGATCGATCTTGTTTTAAATCATATAGTGAAAGTGAGTTTGTAGATATATTATATAGAATAGACGATGAGATGCCAATAGATGCGATATTTGTAGATCACGTTGGTGAACTTGCATTACGTAGTCCATTATATAATGGTAATAATACAGGTGCTATTATTAACAAATATGTTTCATTCTTTGGAGAATTAACAGTAGATTTTAGAAAGAAAGATAATGAAAAAAGACAGGTTGCTACAGTTTTAATTGCTCAAACAAATCGTAGTGGTTGGAAAGAAGCAGCATCTTCATTTAGAAAACTTTCATCAGTTGCTAGACCAGGTGATAAGAATAAGTCATTAAACACTCAAGTAGAAGGTTACAGATTAACAGCCTTATCAGACTCAAATGAGCTTGAGAGATTCTCATCTATTGTAATGACTGTATTTGCAAATGATTTAATGAAAGAAGCAAGACAGGCGTATGTACAATTATTAAAGACAAGATATGGTAATAATGTATTACCAGTTCCAGTTAATATTTCACCTGAGGTATATAGTTTTGGTGGCGATGCAGAAGTTGATGAATCTGAATTATCAGCTGATTTAGTTGAATCTTTATCAAGCTGTTCTATCGCACAAAAGTCAGCTGGAACATCTATATATGATGATTCAGCTTTATCTGATGACATATTTGGCTTATAAATATTAAATCACCAGTCTAATTAGACTGGTGATTACTTTATATCTATAATTTTATCGAGATATAGTAATTATAATGGAAGAATCAAATATCATTACTACAAAGCTAGAATTAAACGTAATTGATTACTATTGCACATTTGAATATCTATTGGGTTATGTTGGTGTAGAATTTCCATCTACTACTATGACTTGCTATTGCCCATTTCACGAAAACACAAATACAAAAGCTGCAAAACTATTTGTTGAGGATCACAATGAGCATATCTTTTGTTTTGCAGAAAACAAACAGTTCAGGCCTCATCATTTATTAACGTATGGAATAGTTCCATTTTCTGTGAATCATGTGTTTTCTTCTATATGGCAGAACTTATCAGATGAAGAAAAGAATATCTTTTCTGAAGATTTGAGACATTATGATGTTGGAATAGATCTTAGCAAGCCATTTAATGATTTTAAAAAATGTAAGATTACATATTTTGATTTATTAAACATTCTTAGGAATTCCTAAATAAGGAGATAGATTCTATGATTAGAATAGATGGTCGTGAAAGCGCGCATTTACGTTCACGTGTAGAAGATCTTAGTCAGGTGCCAAATTTAGTTAGTTATACAGGTTTGTTTGCAGCTGTTACACCTATACAGACCTCTTCTGTTACAAGACACGGTGAAGGTGAATATTCATATTATGAACCAGTATTAATTAGAGACGTTGATTCTCTAATTAGTATATTTGGTGATCCACGAATCGATCCAGAGAAATATATAGATTTATATAGCATTATGCAGATTATTAAATCTGGTGGTACCTGTTACGTCACAAAAGTATATTCTGGTGATACTAATTGTTATGACGTTTATGTATCTGAGAAATATGCACATTTCTATGATAGTGATGAAGGCCCAAGTTTACCAATATCAGGTGGTGGCGGTTCACCTATTTATGTTTTAGTTCGTAATAAAGACACATGGTATTACAACACAACATCTTCTTCAGGTATTCACGTAGACATTAAAAATAAATATAAAATTTTATCAGCTACTGCTACTATTACAAAAAATATTGCAACTCTAGGTACAGCATCAAACACTTTAACATTTACACTTAAACCGGGTGTTACTAATATAAAAAATGTTGCGTGTAGTATTAGTGGTGGTAAAGCTAAATTGAGCTTACAGGATGCAGTTGGCGGAACACCAGCCACGTTTGAATCATTAAACGACACAATTACTTTAGAACAAATACAAAGCGCTCCAGACTTTGATACTTATGTTAGTGTAAGTGGCACATCTATTACAGTTTCTAGTACAAAAACTGAACCATTTAGTACAAATTCAAGCGATACAGTATTAACGCCTGATCAGTTCACTTATACGTTTAATCCAGTGTCACACACTGATTATAATCTTTCATTAAAGATTAATGAAGGTGTTTTAGAAGATACGCCTTCAGCAATGTCAATCGGCTCTACAGTTTTAGATGAAGATTGGAAAGCTACTGCATTACTTAGCAGTGAAGACCCTTTGAGTTTAACTCCTGAGTCTGACACTGTTTATAAGACAGACAATATTAAACATAAACTTCTTGTACGTGAGATTAAGAACAATAGTGGAAATGTGATTCCATCAAGCAATTATACTGCTGAGACTATTGTAGTTGATCCAGACTCTGAAACACCATATAGAATTGTGGTTACATTTAAAACTGCACCAGGAACTAATCCAATAATTACACAGGTTACACTTTCTGATGGGGCAGTCATTGAAGCTGAGTCTACCACATCTGATGTTTTAGACATTACAACAAGTATAACAAGATCAAAGCCATACTCAAGTAAAATTTATTATTACAACATGGTTGTAAATTTAAATGATGCTCCACTTTGTTCAGCAAAAGTAAAACTTGACGAAGGTTTGGCAAATGGTACTTTCGTTAACAGTTTAAATTCATCACTTCGTCCATATTTACAACTTAGATTAGTTGATCAAGACCCTGCATTATCCACTATTGTGGATCAGATGAGGGATTTGTACATACCTATGTTTGAGGACGCGTCTCTTACGAAGATAGTATTGCCAGATGCTACAGTACAGGGTAATGCTGCTACAGATAGTTTTTCAGTTACATTCGATTCTTATATTAACGCTATAAATCAATATAAAGATCGCAGATACGCTGGTCGAGTAATGGCTGATCTTACTGCGCCTATTACAAACAATGATGGTGATTTAATACATTTACCTGCTGAAGAACGTCGTGCTTTACATTATGCTATTAAAGAAGTTGCAAGTGAACGTAAAGATACTATCGCAGTATTATCAACGCCATACTATGATGGTACTTCTATAATGAGCTTAGATGATGTCTGCAATTGGGTATCATCCAACGGTAAATACTCAGATCTTTGGGAATATGGTACGTCAAATACTACAGAACCAGCTCAACAAAGTTTTTATCTTGAAATTTACTATTCATGGTTAAATGTGAAATGTGATAAGTTTAAAGATGGCGTTATTAACATTGGTTCACAGACTGTTTTAACTGCACCTGCTAATATTGTAGTAAATAATATTTTAACTTCATGGCGTGAGCGCGGTGTTCAATATCCAGTTGCTGGTGATCAGTATGGTGTTCTTCCAAGTTATTGCTCGGTTGTACAGAATCCAAAACTTAAGTCAGATAGAGACCAGTTAGTTCAGTATAGAATTAATCCTATTTATGATACAGGTACAAGAGGCGTTCAGATTTACGGAAATGAAACATTAAATGCTGGCTATACAGATCTTAACGCTGCACATATCGCAAGAACTCTTGTTTATCTACGAAGTGCTATCGATGAATATACAGAGACTCTAAAATTCTCTATTAACAGTCAGTTCTTATGGGATATTTGGAAAAACTATGTGTCACATAATATTCTAGACCCTCTTAAAACTTTAAACGGTATTAGCGAATATGAAGTTCTAATGGGCCCAGAAACTACTTCACGAGAAGAGATTGCAAATCGCAGAGTCAACGGTGTTGTCCGTGTGATTTTCTATCAGGCTGCTGAAATATTCAATTTAACGTACACTGTTTATTCATCTTCAACTACGATCGCTGAAGCAACAGCTAATACTTAATAATATAACTAATTAAAATTCTAAACCCTACTTTTACAAGTAGGGTTTTTATTTTGCTTTGAAATAATACATTAAGTTGTAAATAGCAGTTCTGTTATTGTATATTACTATTTATTATTTAGGAGGTAATTAGAAATGCAACTATCAGATACAATAGAATTCATGGTCTCAAAAGATTGGAAAGAAAGACTAAAGGCTGAATATTGGCAGACGATGATTCGTGCAGCTAATCTAGAGAATTACATAAATCAAGATAACAAAACAGATTCATACGCTTCAGGTGTTGACTTGTTACTGTTGACAGTGCAGAGAGATATTATGTATTCTTATTTAACATCTCTATATAATAGAATTATTACGCTTGGTTTGAAAGAATATGTTGATGATACTTCAGATATGTGTAGTGTTGAATCAGTGTGCACTTCAGATAATACTAGTGAGTAATTAAAATGTCTTCTAATAATAACATAAACAGAATTGCATTACTATACAAAGACTTATTATCATCATCTATAAAGCCTCTTAGTGAATCAGATAAATCTATACTATTAAATATACAACCAATAAATAAAGTAGTCGCAGTGGGTGATATAGATCTTTCTAACTGGAATGCATATGCTCTTACTTACCTCTTACACAATAAATTAGTTGCCCCAGTTGTATTAGATGAATCAAAGATTTATCAATCATGGCACGCGATGCGAACACATAATGAGAAAGTGGCTCATCCACAAACACTTATAAGTCAAAGTGTTGTTATTAGAATAATTGGCCTTGATAATTCTGCAAACATAAATGACTATATAAATTCTTTTATAAATATGTGTATAGCGTCAGATGAATGTAAGCTCATATTTGTAGTCGTAGATGGTAATAAGAAATTCTACAAAGATAATATTTATATTAGAAAATCAAACTCTACATTTATAGAGACTTCTACTGGAAAACCCTATACAGTTGAAAGTACGCCTTTATGTATTTCACCTGATCAGATAGTGTTCTTTAATAGTAATAAGAAATTACAATCAAAGTCTACAAAGACAAGACAGATATCTATTAAAAATAGTACATCATGCACTTCAATGTTAGACGATAAAGACTTATTCTAATGGGTTTACAGGCTATGAAAAATTTACATACATTTAAATATAGACGTTTATACACACTCGAAAGACGTATTAAAGAATTAGAAAGTTTACTATTAGAAGGTAAACGAGATCAAGAAATATTAAATAATTTTTTAGGCGATGATTACTATAATAAATTTCAAACTATAAAGAATAAAATAAAAGACCCTGAGTACAAAGATATTTATAAAATAATTAAAAAGGATCCTGATGATGTAAAGAGTTATATTGACACTATACAATCTTCATCTGACAAGAGGCGTGAGGATAAGAAAGGTGCTCAATTACTATATGAAGATGATGACTGGAAAGTATATAGAATAACAACTTACCCAGCAGCTCAATTATATGGAAAGAACACAAAGTGGTGTATTACTGGAAGATATCCTGGCGAGGAAGGTAAAGGTGAAGAATATTTTAATGATTATATAAATGATAACGATTTAGACGGTGGTTATTATTTTTATTTAAATAAAAAAGATCCATTTGAAAAATATTGCGTTCTTCAAAAAGATAATGGCAAAATACATTCTATCTGGGATGCGAGTGACTCTAAAAGAGGTTCGTTAAATATAAATATAGGCCTTCCAGAGATACCACAAGTGAATTTTATTAAATCAACATCAGTTGATTTTGGAGGGTATAAGTGGACTAAGATAGGAGAGTTAAATGGTCACTCTCTTTATCTGTGTTATGGAATAGTAAGAAATATGGCCTTTAATGATTCAAGTGAATCTAATAAATGGAGTGACTCTGACATTTGTAGATGGTTAAACTCTAATTTTTACAGTACTTTACTCCCTGATGAAAAGTCAAAAATTATTCCTTATAAAGGAGACAAACTATTCTTATTGTCTAAAGAAGAATATAGAAAATTTGAAAACAATATACCTATTATTGATAAATCCTGGTGGCTTAGATCATCAAGCAATATGCTCAACTTTGCTGACTATATTAATTATGATGGTAATGTACGAATTTTCGAAGTCGACTCTGGTAGGATAAGTGTCCGTCCAGCTGTTTTATTAGATGATTAAGATCTGTTTTAGATATAATGAGGTTAAAATATGAATCATAAATTAGAAAATCGAATAGCTCGTCTTGAACGTATTATTAAAAATGAAAAACACAGATTTAAATCTAAATATGTTTATGAGGCTGAACAACAGTCTAATAACAGGATTGAATTAGGTGGTTACACATGGACAAAAATAGGAAATATGAAAGGCTATCCTATTTATTTGTGTGATGAGTTTGTACAGTTGATGGCTTTTGATGGAAGAGAAGAATCAAATGATTGGGAAGACTCTGATATTCGTAAATGGTTAAATTCTGGTTTTTACAATACTCTATCTACAGAAGAGAAATCTGAGATTTCTCCTTTTGAAGGTGATAGATTGTTTTTATTGTCTGAAGATGAATATGAAAAGTTTAAGGGTAATATATCTAAGATGAATAATTGGTGGTGGCTCAGAACGTCACTTCCAGATTCAAGTAGTGCTGTTGCGTTTGTTCATCGAGATGGTGATATTGATTATACATATGCTAACTACCCAAAAGCTGGTGTTCGCCCTGCTGTTTTATTAAACGTAGTAGATAGGGAAAAATTAGACCAGCTGTTAGATAAAATTAGGGATGCTTACGCAAACTACAAGTCACTATGCAATGATTTTATTGATGAGGGTGGTGATGAAGATGAAATTGATGGTATCATCCATGATATAAATCAAGTTCTATAATATAAAAATAGAAAAGTATATAAATTTTATAAATATATAATTGTATATTATTTAAATAAAATTATGAGGTAAGTTATGATTAAAAGAAAAGCTACTTTAGAACAACGTATTAGTCGTCTTGAACGTGCATTACGAAAGAATGAAGGTTTTGGTTATAGATTAAAACCAGGTGATGTAGTTGAAGATGTGGACGGGAGAACAGGTGTTGTTGCTGCAGTTGGCCTAGCTGGAAATCTGTTTAAGAAATTTAGATCTAGATTATGTGATAGCAGTATTGATGAGATTATGGATCTTATGAGTGAAGATCCAAGTTGGGAATCAATTAGCGATTGTGTTGTAGTTTGTTATGATGACACATCTGATATGGATGGTGGTGATTGTGCTTTATGGACTGATCCTGAAAATGGGTTAGATCTTATCTAATCTTACTAAAGATAATTAACATAACAAATAAATAAACCCTGGTAGTTAATTCTATCAGGGTTTTATTGTATATTATATATTACAATAAATTACTTATTGCCTTTTAGCCAATTAGGAGTTATAAGAAATATGGCACCGAGAAAGAAAAAGTCAGAGTCAGATGAAATTAAAACAAGCCGTGGTAATTATGAGCATTATGTTCCAGCTGTACCGATTCTAGAAAATTTTGAAGAGGTATATAAATTACAGTATCATCTTATAAAATCTTATGATGAACTCATGAGTTTTTATAATAATGAGTTTAAACCGAATTCATTCTTTGCATGGGATACTGAAACTTCTTCATTGGATCCTACTCAATCAGTCTCACGTGGTGACATGGTTGAAGGAAGAATTGTTGGTTATTCATTTACGCAGAATGGTCGCGACGGTTATTATGTACCTCTTTGTCACCCTGATTATGCATTAGGATATAAAGCTTTAAAAGTTTTATATGCTATGATCAGTAGATCAAAGCTTCATCTGTTATATAACGCAAGATTCGATATGCGCTTTCTTGAGTTTATGACACCTGAGAAATATAATTATGAACCTGAGAAAGATGAGAAAGTTTATAAGTTCGATCTTTCAAATACTAAATATTTCGATGTTCAGTGTTCAGTTTGGTTAGCAGACACGAATGTACCAATGCCTTCATTGAAAAAATCTGAAAAACATTTTCTTGGGTGGAACCCTCCTACATTTTCAGATACAGTAGGTGATGAATCTAACTTTGGGTATTTACCTGCTGAACAAGGATATCGTTATGCTTGTATAGACGCATTAGGTACATATCATTTATTTCTAAAGACAGAGAAATATTTAGCTGAATCAGGTGCAGCAGGTAAACTTGATAATGAAGTTCTTTATCCTTTAATGAAGTTAGAGAACACTCCTGTTTACATAGATCACGATTATCTTGCTTCTATGAAAACTGATATTAAGAATCACTTGCAAGAATTGAAAAATTATCTCTATGAGCAAGTTGGTGGAAATGAATATAATATTAGTTCAGGTCGAGAACTTGTAGGTGTATTTCAGCAGCTTGGGATTGATACAGGCGCAAGAACTGCTACTGGTCAGATGAAAACAGATATTAAAACAATCGACAACTATTTAATTACGCACGGCGATAATGAGTATCTTCGAAAACTAATTGAGTATAAGAAATTATTCAAGTTCGATAATTCATATCTTGAGACACTTTTAAAAATCTCATCACCAAATGAGATTGAAAAGCATCCAATTAGATTTAATTATTTCACGTGCCGTGTTCCTACCGGTCGTTTAGCGTGTGGTACAGATGGAAAGAATTCATTTTTCAGTCCTGTGAACTTTCAATCACTTCCTAAACCACATTCACATAATTATCATGTACACAAAGCAACGCCTGAACAGATTGCAAATAATGAAGATCTATGTGGTTATATCTTTGATGATAATCCTGAGAATAGTTTAGGTTTAACTGAAGGTCAAGACCCACATTTGAATGTTCGTAAGTCAATTCGCCCACCTACAAATGATTCAGTAATAGTATCTGTCGATATGAAAGCTGAAGAACTTCGTCTTGCTGCCAATGTATTTAATGAACCTACATGGATAAATGCATTTAATACAGGGCAAGATGTTCATAAAATGACAGCAATAAAGATTTTCGGTGAAGAGAATTATTGTAAAGAAGCACGTAAAAAAGCAAAGACTGCAAACTTTGGAATTCTGTATGGGTCTTCTGCATACGGATTTCATAATCAGTTCCCTGATATGACACTTGAAGAGTGTGAAGACTTTATTGATAAATTTAAATCTGCACTTCCTTCTATTGAAGCTGCTCAACGAAACGCATTTAGATTTGCAAAAAAGAACGGTTATGTAAAGACTTATTTTGGAAGACCTCGTCGAGTAAAGTTTTATATAAACAGCTCAAATAGATCGATGCAAGGATTTGCAAAAAGAACTTGCAGTAATACGGTTGTTCAAGGGTGCGCTGGTGACGCGTTAAAACTAATGTTAATTAGACTATGGAATGATTTATTTACGAAGTATTATGATAAGGGGCTACGTTGGATTGGGACGATCCATGATGAGATCAATTATCTTGTACCAAAGAGTTTAATCGATGAAGTAGTTCCTATTATTATGAAGTGTCAAACTATTAAATTACCTGATTGGCCCGTTGTTCTCGAACCAGATCTTTCTATAGGTAAATCTTTTGGTGAATTAATTCCATTTAACGTTATTTATAATGAAGATGGTACTGTAAAAGAATTTGTCCCACAAATGGAATCAACTAAAGAGAAAGATCTTCATCCAAGTGATTCTGCAATCGATAATTATATACCAGAGATTGAAGATGATTACGATTATATGCAGTAATTAATAATCCATGTATCTTACACTAATATAGTATATCTATTTATAGAAAATACTATATTAGTGAGGTGATAATTATGCCACTAAATAACAGAGAGTATATAAAGAATATTAAAGACATTATGCTGTGTCTTCAGACTATGGTAAAGACTAGATTCGGTAAGAAGACAAAGATTATATTTACAAGTGGAAAGTATAAAAGTGCATACATGAGTTTTTACAAAGCACCTAGAGTTTGGCAGTTTTACTGTGAAGATCGTGTGAGTAATTATATGCTGTATCTTGTTAAAGATGATAAAGTTATTAGAAGTGAGATGATTAGAAAATCAGAGTTGATAGAGCATTTTTATACTAAAATATCACACTTGTTCACGTATATGTAATATTGGAGATTTAGTATGGATAATATTGAAGATTTAAAAACTGATGCTAGTATAGCATATATACTCCAAAAACTTAAAGAAACTAAACCTGTTAAACAGCCTGAGGTTGAAACAGATACTGCTGATAAATCAGACAAAGACAATTCTCTAATAATCCCAGTAAAAGATATTCCAGTAAATAGTTTTAGTAAGAAAGAGTTTCCAGCAAAAGAGGTACAATTAGAGAAAGAACCAGAGACTCATGAGAATTCTTTTGCAGACAATAATATTCTTCCATGGTTTTCAAAAAGTGATAAAGATTTAAAGCTTATTCACTATCTGTCACTAAATGACTCAGGTTATTTAGTGCATAATAGTATTAAAGTTAGTAGTCCTGCTAATGATATAGCATCTTTAAAGCTTAAGAACAATTATGTCTGTGACGTTGATTATTACAAGTCAAGACATTATGTGTTACACGTAGCTCATTTCGAAAGTAATTTCCCATACAGTAAAACATTCACACCTACTGATGAAAGTTTGCAGACAACTAATGAATCAGCAGAAAATCCAGAGTTAGTAAAAGTATCACAAGATGATGTTTGTAAAGAAGTTGCACAGAATGAGAAATATTTCCATTATGTAGTATTTACAGATTTGGGTATTGCTGATTTCATTGTTAGACAAGATTATCTTCCATTTCCATACGGTGAACCTGATTTAAATAAATGGTTTGAAGAATCGTCAAACTATGTTTCAATAGAAATGCCTAACTTTAAAGCTAACCCACATATTGTGTCTGATAAAGCAAATTCTATTAGAGATATAAAGCATGACATTATAACAATGCACCGCCCTGGTATTATTACTTTAGATTCAGTTGATAATAATGATTCGAGTTATAGTATTCATCTTAAATTAAAGGATGAGTTTAATTTTATTCAGTTAAATAGAATTCTTGGTTGCTTAAAATATTATTCTCAAAATGAATCAAAGTCATTAGATAGTTTTAAGAGATTCATAAATAAATACTTCGATATAGAATAGTTATTCAATTACTCTTATAGTTTTAAACCTAATCTGTATATCAAATTTTTATACAGATTAGGTTTTATTTTATTATAAGAGGTTAACTATGGCAGCCTATTTTGGTGATAGCTCACAAGCTAGTAGCAAAACATCTATAGAATCAGTATCACAGAAAGTGTGGAGCGATTTTTCATCACACATGAGAAATGCTAGTGCTGAAGAAAAGAAAACTTTTGATAAGCTTACAACTATAGTACAAAGAAATGCAAACTCAGAGGTAGTTAGATCTGAGAATGCTAGACGTGATTCACGTGCAGCGGCAGCAGCGGTACATGATAAAGTGGATAAAGGTATTAGTGCTATTGATAAACTTCGTGACGCATTAAAGGGTGCATTAGATAAACTATATGATATGCTTAAGTCATCGTTAAAAGAATCACTTAAAAAATATGATGACTTTGCAAGATCTCTTAGGGAGAAGAATATTTCTAGTGCTGATAAGAAAGCGGCTCAAGCGGCAGCAACAAGAGCTAAAAATGTAGATGACGGTTTGTATGTAGCGCAAGAAAGCATCAATAGTTTACTTACAAACATGGCTGATGAAAATAATGCATATTTTAGAAAATTAACTACAGTTACAGAAAATGCTGCTGCAAACGCAGCAAATGATAAACGTATAAATATGTTAGCTTCTCTTGTAGAGAAGCAAGGTATGTCTACTCAAGATGCTATCAAATTGTCGCAAAGTGTGTCAGATAAAGATTTAGACAAGTTAGAGTATTTTGTATTACAGTCTTCAGAGGGACTAGGCGGTAAACAGGTGCTTGATAGTGCCGTAAAAATGCTAAACTCCGCAGAAGGCCAATTAATGCTTCAATCAGGTAATGCGATAGATGCTCTTAATTCAATGGGAGACTCTGCTAGAAAACTAGCAGCTATCGGTGGTAATTTTACAAGTCAGACATCCACTGCTCTAACAGAGCTTGGGATGCAGATGAAGACTGGTGTTTTAGAGAATATTAATACACAGAACTTAGTTGCAGCATTAGGCATTACTGGTGGTAAAATTAATAGTCCTGAAGAAATAATTGATTCTATTAATAACAAACTATTTGAAATACAGTCATTACAACAATCTGGTAATGAAGAGGGCGCTGAGAGACTAGCAAAGCAATTAGAAAATGGTTTAAGGCCGTTATTTGGTGAAAACGAACAAGTCATGGCTGAGATGATGAGTTCAATTGGTGCTGCTAAGAAAGGTAATCTTGCTTTTGAAAACGTTAAAGTTGGTGAAGAGCTTTTAAAACAGGCGAAGCAAACTAATGAAGAAAACAGAAAAAATGGAAAGCTATCTGATTTAACTGATAGTTTTCTTGCAGGTGTTAATAACATCACTGCTGATATGTTTGGTATAGAAGGTGGTCTACTAGGCAATCTTGCTGTAAATTTAGATGAGATGTTTGGCGGTAGTCTTCCTATGAACGATGTAGTTAGTAATGGTTTTGCTTTAGTTGTTAGTTTGTTAGAGGGTATTAGATTAGGCCAAATAACTCAATCTATCGGTAGTTTCTTTGGCGGTTCTGGCATAGGTGGTATGTTCACTGGTGTTCTTGGAAAAGCTGGTGGTTTATTTGGAAAATTAGGTAATGTTTTTAGTAAACTTGGTCCAGTATTTACAAATATAGCGACAAAAGGATTACCTATAGCATTTGTGGCAGGTGCTGCTTTACTTGCGTATAAAGCGATTAAAGGTGAGATTGATCGTGGCGATGAAGTAGAAGCAGTAAAAGATGAGATTAAAGATAAAGATGCAGAAATAGCACGCAAAGAAGCTGAACTTCAAGCTGCTAAAGATTTTAATAATCCAAATGCAGGTAGAATTGAACAAGAATTAAATGCACTTAAAAAGTCAAGGGAAGGTCTTGATAAGAAGCTTGATGAAGCTGTTGGTAATGCTAGAACTAATAATGAAAAAACTTATGATGACTATGTAGCGTCGAACAGATTAAAGAGAGTTTCACTTGAGCAAGAAATAGATATGTTTGCTAAAAATGCAGAAAGATATCTTGCAATGGGTGATGCTGAAAATGCAGCTAAACAAAAATCAATGGCTGATGCAGCAGATAAACAATTAAAAGAAATAGAAGCTCGCAATGAGGCACTTAAAGATTATAGTCATACAATGTTAGCTGCTATGTTAGAGCCACTAAATCTTGAAGCAGACAGTATGCTAAAATTAAATAAGTATAAAGATCTTATTTATTCGATTGTTTTAGGTTTATTTGGCCCTATTGGAAAGATAGGCAATGATATAAGACTTATTACAACTAATTGGGATAAGATAACTGCTAAGATAGGTTCTACTATAGGTAGTATTTTACCAACAGCCCAAGATTTTAGAGATACAATTAGTAACGGCATAGATAAAGCTAAAGACCTTAAAGCTACGATTAGTAAAGGCGTTGATAATTTTAAAACTAAGATTTCCAATGTTATTAATCCATTTAAAGACTTTTTTAAACTTGAGTGGCTTCCGCAGAGTATAAAGAACTTTATCTTTGGCGGTGGCAAAGAAGCAGCTAGTAAGTCGTCGTGGATCGGAAATATTGGTAATGTCATAACTACCACATTTAAAAATATTAGATCAGACTTTAAAAACTGGTGGAACGACTTTAAACTTTTTGCAAACGGTGGTGTTGTTGGTTCAGCCACAAAAGCTGTTGTCGGTGAAGCCGGCAAAGAAGTAATATTCCCATTAACTAAACCTGATCAGATACGAAATGTATTTTCTCAACTATCTAATAATGAAAAGTTCTTACTACTTAAAGAATTACTTAAATCAAATCAGTCTTTTTCTATTACAAGCCTCTCTAGTGTATTATATAATATACTGACTAATAAAGATAAACTTTATAAACAAAGTGGAACTTCTAATAGAGAACTTGTATCTGGCGATGTTACACAGACGGATCTTACTAGAAAAATTATAGAAGGCGCAGCAGCACAGAAAGGTCATACTTATTCAGAGATGGTATGTAATCAACTAGTTGAAGCTGCTCTTAAATACGCAGGATTCCCATTACCCACTAGAGGTGTTGTAACAAAGCACTTCAATAACGATAAGATGAGATTAGTTTTAAATGATCCAATTAAAGGTATTTCACCTACAGATCCAGCACTAGTACCTGGTATGATTATGTTTTCTCATCCATTTACACAAGAAGAAGCAGATCAGTTAAACGCTCAGAAGGGCGGTAAACGAAAAGCCGGTGATCCTGGTCACATGGGTATTTATGCTGGTAATGGTTTATGGTGGAACTCAACGTCATCGAAAAGCACCTATGATTATAGTAGTGGTGAAAAAATTAAATTTACAGAAAGCGGTGTTGCTCTCACTAAACCAATGACAACCGGTACATATAAATTATATGCGGCTGGATACTATGATGGAATGTTTGACAGTTCAGTTACTGGGAAGTTACCGACTGCTAATAAAAAATCAACTGTTTTAGAACGCGCTACTGAGCAAACAAAACAGCTTCTTAAGAAAGCTGGGTCAGGGCAGCCATCAGTTAAAGGTACGGGTCTTTTATCAACTAATGAAATGATGACTATACTTAATGAAGCTGGTATTAGAAACGCACCAATAATGAGTTCATATATAGAACAAGCAAAGAAATTACTTGCAAGTGGCTCTGATAAAGAAAACATTATTGTATTACTTACAGAGATAGCAAGATACCTGAGATCAATGTCAATTAATAAGAACACTGCAGTCCCAGTTTCAAGACCACCAGCTGCAACTTATGGTGTATCTGGTGCAGCTAGATAATTAACAATAAAACATCGCATATAGATTATAATCTATATGCGATATAATTATAGGATTTATATTATGCCTTTATTAGATTCAATCACATCAGCTATATCTAATGTAGCTCCAACTGTAGGTAATACTTTATCACAGGCTATATCTGGAAGATCTAGCGGTGAACCTCTTACATTAGGTGCTAAAAATACAGATGTTACTAATTTTAGAAATTTAGTTTATGCTAGTAAAGTTGGTAATAAAGATAATAGTTCACCTCCACCTAGTACACATACAGATGGGACACCTACATCTCTTGCAATAGAATTTGATAAACAATTATATGATGCAGCATTAAATTTACCTGAAGCGAAAACAGTTTCATTTGAATACACTAATAAAGATTCAGATCGTCATTATGGTTTATTTAAGGGTGGGAAGATTTACAAATCTTTAAGTAAGACACCTGAAATTGCAAGTAATAATGCTAAACCTATGAAAGGCTGGTTAACACTAGACGGCAGTGATTTAGGTTTAGCAGAACTTGTGAATGAAAATACAAAGTACATTATAAATATAGCAGACTTTACACCAGAAAGAATAGTAAAAGATTTCACACCTCTTTATAATAAATTAAAGAATGCTAAATACGATAAATACGAGAGTGTTAAAGATGATACAAAAGCGGCCTCGTCAGAAGCTGCTACAAATAATGAATCTACATCTAAAGACATTATAGATGACACATCTTCTACATACGAATTAGAGCAAACACCTTACTATGAAAAAGATAAAGACGGCAATATTAATAACTATAAATATTATGGTCTGTATTACCCAGATCAAATTACTATAAAAGATAGACAAGTTACAAATAGTAGTGTATATAATAATGTACAAGCTGTGATATATGACTTACCTAATTGTAATAGCTTAGATAATGCTTCTAGTTCTATTGAAAACAGTTTTACACAGTTATATTGCTATCAACAGCCTGAGTCAGTTTCATATACAGCGGCTGCACAGTATGATTCAGTATCACCTAGAGGATCTCAACAACCATTTCAATTTTATCAAAGTGCTAACACAATGAGTCTTGGTTTTACACTGAAGTGGCATATAGACGAAATAAGAACTATGTATAATAGGTCAGCTGGATCTAATAAATCATATACTATACAAGAAATAGCTAAAATAGCTGAAGATTTCACACGTCCATGGCAGAATGGTTCATCTTTACTTCAAAAAGTATGCAAGGTAATATTACCAGGTGTATCTCATATTGGTTACATTACAGAAGCACAAATAAATTATTCAGGTGATATGTCTGGTGATTATTCAACCGGCTCAGGCGTATTATCTGGTGGCGGTACAGATGGGTCAGATATTTCTATTAGGGAACCAGAAAATTACTTCTATTCTCAATTAGAAGTTACTTTTAGTATGATTATAATTAAAGACGTTCAGCTATATCATGTAAATGAAAGTAATGTAGGCGTAAAAACTATTGTTTATAGTAAAGATAATAAATACAGTGCGAATACTACGACACAATCATCTGATAGGGAAGCACCTGCATCTGATGATTTAAATAAAGATGAAGCTAATTCAACAGCTAATAATTCTAATGAAATGATGTCACCTGTTAGTGAGGAAGACATTCAAGCTTCAATAGATAGACCAGAACCACCACCTTATTCGCCGATAATAAATGCAAGTAATCCATTTAATCAAATCGCTTCACGGTTTAATTTTATTAACGTATAATTATGAGGTGATCTAATGGCAAGATATGATAGAAATTCTCGTTATTATGACTGTGATACTACTAATGATTTGCCACAAGATGAATTATTAAAAAAGTCATATTCATATTATACGATAGTTGTTAAAGCAAGTGAAAGTGGGAGATTAGATTTAGTTTCACAGCGTGTATATAATACACCTGTGCATTGGTGGATAATAGCAAGATTTAATGCGATCATTAATCCTGAGACTGCAATAGCCGGGACTGTATTGAGAATTCCACAGCTATAGGATTTAAATCTTATGAATTATGAATGTATAGACTATACTTATTGTGAAATAGACATTAACGGTTATATAATTACAAATGTACAAAAGGCTGGATTTCCAGATAATAACTGTGGCGCTCATTTGGAATCTCTAACTATAGAATCACCTGTTGTTGGTAGCACAGAAGTTAATAAAGATAGCATTGGTGCAAATGGCCGTATAAATGTAATCGATTATAAAGATGCAGTTTTTAAGTCACTTAATGTTCATTTAAAAGAATTCTTAGATACACGTGGTGAGCCTAAAGAAGACGGTAGCTATAGTGGTAGTTTAGAAAATGCAGAGAAGTATTTATCACGAGTAAAGATAACAATTAAAAGCTTTACTGATACTGTTACGTTTTATGGACAGATAATAGATTGGCAATTTAACTTTGTAGGATCTACACCTACGCTTGCGTTAGACTTTAAAGTTATTATACCTAGCTCAGACAAAGAAAACCCACCACCAACGTATAAAACATATTCTTCACCAAAAGAATTAGTAAAAGCTCTTCGAGAAGCGTATAGCCCTGATATTCCAATAGTATATTCAAATAACATGGGTTCTAGCTTAGCTGGGAAAGATCTCGACGATTACATTATTTTCATTAGTAGTGACGGTACTTTTTTATATAACAGTACAAGTTTACCAAAGACTTGTGGTAATTCTTTAATAGATGCATACTTTTATTTAATAAAGAACTGTATTACAAAAGACGGTAAATATTTATCAGGTCACTATAATGGTGATACTAATAAGTTTGAGATTTCATATAGAAATGTAAATAATAATCAGCCACCTAAAGATTCTGTTACTGATGAACTTGTATTTGTACAAAACGGTTGTTTCAAACCATATCAAAAAAGACCTGAAGATGGTAAGATAGTTATCCCAATGACTTCATTTAATTATGAAGTCAATCAGGCTAATCTTACGTTACAGTCTAGAATATTACATAATCCTAATGGAACAACTGTAGTGCAGAACGGCGGTGATAATAGCACACGTACAATAGAACCAAATAGTGGTGGAAACCCTGGAAGCGACAATGGTAATGGTGGCCCTAGTACTGTAAATGTGACATTTGATTGTTGTAACGTAACTGCTTTTAGAACAAACGATTTGAATAATAAAGTTCTATATGAGATATATAATGAGTTAGGTCAGAAGAGCATTGTTAGTGGTTATGGTACAGTTCAGAAATGTAGTTACACTTTATCAGGCGGTATGATTAAAGCTAGTGTTACCTGCTGTGAATATTTCAATAATAATGCTACTAAGGAAACTGGTTCAGGTAGTGCAGATAAAAAATCTAAAGAAGGTGTGTTTGATAAATTAAAGAAGCACGCAGAGAAGATAGCAGGGGCAAAAGCCGTGAGTAAATATGAAGTACCAAAAACTTATGAAGAATATCTTAGACAAGAAGATGATTTACCAATACCTCTCAGTATCGACAAGACTAGATCATGTTTAAAAGATGGTACCTTCGGAAAACATGTTGATATGTTCTTAGATCGATACGGTGATCTAAAATCAACCGCACGTAGGCTTGATTATTCTTTCATTAAAACTTTATATGATACTGGTGATTTCGGATTATTGTCATTATTGTATGGCCCAGCTCACTATGGAATTAAAGCATCAACTTTTCCTGATTATTGGCCTAAAAATGACGATGTAAAATGTCCTCCTAGAGATCCTGTATTACATGATCCAGGTCATAAAAATTCTAAAGAATTCTGTGCAGGAAGTATTGGTAAATTACCGTATCATTATAATGTAGGTGGGCTTGGAATTGCTCATTGGGATGCTGGAAACTTAGATGATATTTATACTACTTGCGGATTCGATCCATCTATGACTCAATCAGAACGAGATCATATCGCTAATCTTATAGTAAAGTCAGGTAAATGTACTGGGTGGCGAGTGGGGTCTTATAAAGGTGTTGAGCGTATATTTCCTATATTCGCAAAAGATAGTGTGATGAGAGTATTTGATAAAGGTTTAAAACAAGATGAGTTATGGTTAGGGTGGGCAAAGAATATTGTATATTATAATGGAAGTAACGGTAGAATATATCAGCATTTTTTATTTGAGCTGTGGATTAGAAAAATGTGGCTTCCTACAATAAGTGAGCTTAATAAAGAAACGTCTTCTAAAGACCACACTATATGCTTACAAGATGCTATTCGTATTTCTAGAGCTGCTAATAGTAAAACTGCATGGATATATGGTAAGGGGAGTCTTAGAAGAATGTGCGGGACTAACGTTTCTGAGCAATATGATATTTATACTAGCAACGGAGATAAACCGCATGCTGATAAGCAGAAGGCGTATTGCAAACGCTTATGTAAAATATTAGAGTGGGAATACTCACATCAAAATAGTAATGTACCTGGTAGTACATCAGGCGGTAGTGGTAGCGCGAGGTAATTATATGTCAGATAGTTTATCTCAATATGAAATACCTAGAAATAGTATTTCTTGTTATATTGGAAGAATAAGTGAAACTCCAAGTGAAGATTTTGCTAGTAACGGAATTTTAATCGTCGATATTGGTAATGTTGAAAGTGATGATGACGATGGTAATGTAGAGAATGAAGGCCCTGATTATACAGAGAACGGAACTACAAAACTAACCGCAATAGCATCATGGACTTTACGATCAGCATATATAGCATGGTCCACACCACCAAAGATTAAATTCAAGGGAAACGTAAAACTTCATGGAAAAGTCTCAATGAATAATGCACAGTTGAGTAGTATTAATATATCAGGTGGACCACCTATGCAAGGTACTATTACTTCGCCATCTGGACCAGGAACATCAACTACGCCAGTATCTATATCTTCAGCTTCAGGCACAGCAAAAATTGAGCAGTCTTCAGATGCAGAAATAGAAATGGAAACTGGAGATGATTTAACTATAGAGTTAACTTCACAGTTAGGTGCACAGCTTCCATGGTGTGTAAATCCAACTAAAGCTCAAGAAGGTGATGATATTGATGATGGTCTTCCATTTATAAAGAAAGGTGACAAAGCTCTATGCCTTGCATTTGGTAATTCTCTATCAAATTTATTTGTAGTGGATATATTTAGATAGGATTATGAAATGAAAACTTTTACAGGTAAATATGTTAATGGAAGTTTCGTTTATTCTGAAGATGTAGATGCAATTAAGTCTCAGTTAGTGTCTATATTAAATACACCTGCTGGATCAAGATTTTATATGCCTTCGTATGGATCACATTTAAATGAATATAGGTTCAGCGTCTTAAATTACTTTACGATTAATATGATTGGTCAAGAAGTAAAAGAGGCTATTAACATGATGTCAGGCGTTACTTTATCAGAGATATCATATACTGTTAATGATAATAGTATAATATTTAATATAGACTTAATGCAGAATTCAGATACAATTAGATTTAGTTTAGCTATAACAGATGGTGTAGCATATTAATATATTATGGGGTTACTATGGCATCAAGAATAACGGGTCGCGATTATACCACGCTGCGCCAAGAAATAATAGATCTTCTTAGACAAAAACTACCAGTTGACTGGGATTATCAAAACCTAGCTGATCCTGTAGTTATATTTGCAGAATGTCTAGCTAGAGTCGGTGATCAATTACATTTTACAATAGATGAGCTTAGACGCGAATGCGATATGGCTACAGCTAATAGAGCATCGTCTATATATTCTTACGCTATGCGAGAAGGTTATAAGATGATGCTACCGAAAGCGTCATTTGGTACTCTATCTTTAAATTATAAAGTTAATTTAGGTAGTGATGGGAAAGACGCTGATGCTAATAAATGGCGCATTAATCTAAATAAGTTTGATGAGATAAAAGCAATTCCATTCGGTGAATCTCTTTACGTTGTAAATGATAGTATATCTGCAACATTATATCCTCCTTTAGATTCTGAATATAGTAAAAAGTTAAGTGACTATTATAATGATGACGATGAAATAGACAAGGGTAAGTTAAGTATTTATAATGCGTATATGCAAGACGAGTATAATAAAACTGTTCGCATAAACGTAGTATTAGGTACTAAATCAGAGTTCTCATTTACATACAGTAATATAAATAATGATTCTACTGTAGAATTACCTGATTCATTTATCGATAGAGATCTAGTCAGACTTACATATAACAATAATGATGAAAGAAATGTTGAAATTACCTACGTAGATGATGTTATTAGCTCTGGTTTTAATAGTAAGTCATTTACTTTAACACCAAAGTTTATAGGTGGCGCTATTCATTTGTATATAGAATTTCCAACTAACTATCGCGATATATTTAAAGATCATACTACATCATTTAAATTTGAGTATATTAGAATAAAAGATTCTAAGATAGAGTCTTTAATGAGTTACCAAACTGGTAAAGACACATTTAATTTCGGTAACGCTTTAGACCATGATGGTGAATTAAGTGAAGGTAGTGACATTATTGTTTCGATAGGTAACGGCATCAAAGGCTATGAAGAATATGAAAATGCAAATGTTACACGTGAACACTATAAGCAATTTGTGCAAAGCTATTCTTCTTTATTAACTAAGAGTGATTATGAAAGCTATATAAAAGCTACTTCCGCGGCTCATTGTAAAGTATATGATCATGGTGATATGTATGTAAGTCCGCGAGTACTTCCAGATAATACAGACTTAATTCCGCGTGTCATATATACTATTACAGATAATAATTATGAATCACGAATGGAATTATGGTATGACTTAAAAGAACGATCTGCACGGTCAGATTGTATTATTATGATTCCATTTGGAATCGATCCATATACAGTCATAGTTAAAGCTGATTGTTATTTAGTTGGTACTTCAACTGCAGAAATAGCGACAAGTGTAAAATCAGCTATTATGAGTTATTATTCAGCATCAACCGGTGAACGTATACCTAAACGATCGGTGATAGATTATCTTGCACATAATGCATCAGATAAGATTATTAGATTAGACAATATAATTGTTAGAGATTCAACATACGGAAAAGTTGATTCTACATTCTCGAATGTAAACACTTTAAGTAATGCAAAAATAGATCAGTTATTTAAAGCACTATCATCAGGTGATATTACATTTAGTTCTGATTTAGAAACTGATATAACTAGCAGATATTATTTACGTGGTAATATTTACAGAGACAGTGATAACAACACTTACACTTATGAAGAATTGCAGAAGCTAGAAATAGAAAATGACGGATCAGATCTACCTGAATCACTTACGTTAGAATATTATTGTAAATACACAATGGTATTTGAAAAACAATCAGATGAAGATTCAGATAATGGATTAATAAACGAATATAACGATTTCCCAAAAGAATTTCCAAAGATATATTATGTTCACAATGGTTCAGAATCAGTAATAGATGAGTATGATAATCTTGTAGATCACCAAATTACATACGGTGAACTTGATTCAGAAGATTGGGATTTTGAAGAAAAAGATATATTTAGTTATAACACTGTAACAGATAATACAATGACATCTGTGTCAGATAGTCAGTATTACGGTTGGGTTGTTTATAGTGATGAAAGTGTAGATTATTATATTAGACGAGACGAGTTAACTCTTGTATCAGAAGGTGAGAATGTAAATACATACGAAAAAGCTGAAGGCGTAGAAAAACTAACTCTATATAGCAGCCCCATTGATCTATTACATTATGCTACAGATAAAGAAGTTACATACGATCAGAATGGTAGGTTTACAGGATCAGTTTATTGTAAATTAGCAACTGCGTCTATAAATAATGATTATACAAAACATCATTACATGACACCTGTAATAAACAATGTAATTGTTTTAATAAAGGCTGTAAACACAAACATAAGATAAAAACTTACCCTCTAGAAACTTTCTCTAGAGGGATTTTTAATATCTATAGTTTATTACTATAATAATATATTACTGAAGGCTCATAACATGAAGATACTACCAGATTATATCATACAATACTTACCAGTACTAGAAGAGGTACTAGAAGAACTGCGCTTGTCTGTATTAGATCATGCTTATGAACTACTAAAACGATTAGACATAGACGAATTATCTTCAGATGAAATAAGACAGAAGCTAGAGTTATATAATATTAAGATCGATAATATGACTAAAGAATGGCTTCCAAATGGAAGATTCTATAGATTATATCCATCGATAAAACATCATCGTACACGTCAAAACACTATAAAAGCTATAGCCAAATCTGGTGGTCAGTTTGAGGGTCTTTGGTCTAACGATTTTAGCAATAAAACTGAGTATAACTTTAATAAGATACAGATAGCTAGACATTATGAATTTGCATCAGATGCAGATGGCTACTTCTATGTAAGTGGTGATACTATAACAGATGGAAGAGGCACTGTAATTAGTTCAGCTGCAAAAGCTCTATCTACAGATATTCTAATAAATCAATCTTTACCAGCAGGTTATACATATTTATATATTCCATGGCCAAGACCTGTATACCCTGGTGATTCTGGGTTCTTTTATAATGTACATATGCTTATGTATGATAGATTATATTATACAGAAGATTGTAACAATAATAGCTACACAATAGCAGATCTATCAACACCTGCTTCTACTCATTATAATTGGCGTGAAGGTATTGGAACACCTTATAAAACACCGTACTGGTTTGATTATCATTATATGCATGATTCTAGACACACAGAACCAAATGCATTAAACGATCATGCTGGTACTTGGCCTATAGAAGAATCTGGCTATTATTACGATAAAGATGGTATTCCAGTTGCTGATCCTGCTGAAGCTGTATTATATAAACTAGACAATAAATGTAAACAGCTAAGTGATAGTAAGTCAGAATTTCAAACTAATTGTTATTTGTATTCAAGAAATAAAACTACTGTGCCTAATAGGCTACAAGTATTTACACCTAAAGAACTAATCAGTAGTGAAGAATTTAAATATACTATAGATGCAAATAAATACATAGAGTACAAATATGTAAATAATATACCTGATAGCTTGGAATCACCTGGCGCATACAGATGGGATTTAATCACACCAGGCTACCACTATCACACACGTGAATCTCTTCATCATATAAAAATCTATAAGCCGTTTTGGAATGAATCTTCACCATGGCTAGCGATGGCGCAGTCTACAAAGAATTCATATAACAATGGTAACTGGGGAACTAACAATCATTCTCTGTATCATTGGATGCATTTAAAACAAGAAGAGAATGTTCCTAATCTAAATAGTGATAGTTATTATATTGAAAGTGTAAATAGATTCAATGAACCACCTGTATCTGAAATCACATTTGGTTCGTATGATAGACCTACAGCAGGTAAACTTGATCCAATATTCGTAGGATATTTCAATAATACAAATATAGGTAATGATAAAGTTTTAAGTACAGATTCACCGTATAATAATATCTTTTACAGATATGATTTAGAGACAGATTCTGCAGTCTTAATTGAGAATGATGTTACTTTATCATATAATATAGTGAGTCTTAATAATGAATCAGACACATTGTATGACAATGTAAATCCAATAATAAAGTGCGAGCCTTTCAGTGATTTACTATATGTGGATTTAAGCGTTGTAGATACTTCTGAGACATATAGCTATAGTGATGTGTTATATAAAACTTCAAAGATTCATAAATTGTATGTAAACAGTGATAAGTCGTCTAAAGAAATGAGCTATCTGTTTAATACACTATATAATACAGCCGGTTCTTCAGAAATATATTTCTTTGACGAGAATAGCACTGCACATGAATCTCATTCATTGAAATTTACTATAGTTGGCATATATGACAGTGACGGTAATAAACTACAGTACAATGATTCTGCATATATGTTGTTTACTTATCGTGAGAACCAAGATCAGACACATAGCTATGATGTCACAATAAGTAATATAGCTAATGATAGCAGAATCTCATTAAATGTATCTTATATACTGTTTACAGTAGAATTAGTAAATACTCCAACTGAGAAGATAGAGCCTGAGAATGTAACTGCTATAAGCCCTGAAGGTGAATCTATAAATGCAGTTAGAATCACAAATGCGAATTTAAGTTTAGACATTATAGATGTTGGTAACGGATATATAACAATAGAGCAGTTTTATGAAGAAGGTTACTCTTTCGGTGGTATTTCTTCTACTATATTTGACATTGTTACGGGTGAAGAATCAAAGCTATCTGATATAGATATGCCTGTGTCGATGAATGTAGATCAGATAGAGATTCCGCACCTAGATACAGAGTTTGAAGTAATTAATCCTTCACAGATTGAAGATTTAGATGTTAGTAATATTCATATTATGAATATTAGTGAAGAATTTACGACTATAAATGGTCCTTCAATGGACGAGTTAGATATATCATAGAGGTAATTATATGGCACTTGGGATATCTTCATTCGTAATGGATAAAAGTAATAATTACAGTAATGGGTTGACATACGGGAAACTACTATTAACTAATTTTGCCAACGCGTTAGTAACAGCAAGTAACAATTATAGTATTGAGAGTGCAGTAGAGATAATGGGTAGTCGAATGTCTGAATCAACTAGTTATTGCAGACATACAATACTGTTAAAGAATAATTATACTGGCGAATATTTACGTATTTGGTGCTTTAATGGTAGTAGCCCTAGTATTATTAGTTCTACTGGTGATAATACATCTAGTAGTGATTGTAAAATATATAAAGGTAACTACTTATGTCAAGGTGCGAATAGTAATAATTACTATACTGCTTCTAGTTTATACTTTGGTGTAAAGGATACTTCCATCGATACAGACCCTGCACATGATTTAGGTTTAAAGATACCTATATTTTCACTTGCTGGCGGCTTATACACAAATAGTGGCGTAAGCGTTATAGATTTAGTGGCCAATGGTTATAAATCTAAATATTGTATAACTTCAGACGGTTCTGGCTTTACGTTCATTTATCATGTGTATGAGTCAAGCAATCCAACTGGCTCTGGGTGTTTAATATATCACCCACAAGCTATATCTACACAATCAGGTGATACTCACACTGAGGGTTGCTTATTATTAAGCAGAGATACCACTAGTCCATATATAAGTTATGAAATAGATAGAATGAGAGGTATATGGACAAGCGCAGGCGGAAGTTTTAGTTATGGGCAATGGCTTGATTCATTAGATCCATTAAATGCTACTGCTGTCACGCCTATGGGTGATAAAGTATCTTGCATCCCATCTATATTATTCTCAAGCGCGCCTAATTATGCACAAAGTACTTCTTATCTAAATGCAGAAGGTACTGCATCTGCTGGGAGTTTTCCTGACAACAGTATAGGGTTTAAAGGATATACTAATCAGAATTTAGTTCGCAGATGTAGTGCTGACAGGGTTTCCACTATTGGTGCTGTTTACGGTGGGTGGTTATGTATTGGTAAAGGGTGGCTTATTCCATGGGCTTCAGGACATGATTCTGATTCACCTTATGTAGAAACTTAATTTACAAATAAACCTAATCTATATAATAAATTATAGATTAGGTTTTTGTATATTTATATAGTATCAAATTGTAATAATGTAATAGACAACTAATTAGTCCAGGAGAATTACTTTATGGCAATTAATGTAAACGATGATTATGATAAATTAGTAAAATTATTCTATCCTTCATTAGAAGCGTCTGGGAATATATATTATGGACAGACAAGAAAACTCACTATGGATGAGATTCTTGGTAAAAATGACATGGGGTTTGAATCTCATATAGAATCTGAGAAGCAAGATGGTGAATATTGTAAATTCTTTAATTGGAAAATCGGGCCTCTTCATGGGTCTGTTAGAGTAGGCGACTTAGAGACATTCCCATTAGCTTATGCAAAGTATAAATTAGTAATTACAAATCGCACAGTAGAGAATCATTTAAATTCAACAAGCTTTCCTACTTATGAGAATGAGATAGCTTGTATCTTTGATAGCATTGCATATACTACAGGTAATCCTGTAGACGAATCAGAGTCATGGGATGGTAGACATTTCTATGTAGATGATAGCGGCACAGATAAGTATCTGTACATTGCATTAGTTGATTACTATTCTAATAAAAAAGAGGATACAGACTATTATAAAAATTTATTACATACGCCATTGTGCATCAGTCTAACTAATGGCCCACAATCAAATATAAGCATCTCACTTAACGTTGAAGGTGAGTTACAAGAGGATGAATTAAACGATACACAGTATTGGTTTAGCTATGATGGCATAACAGTTGCTGATGGTGGTACGTGGGATCCAATTACATTAAACAGTACAGTTATAAATCTATCATATGAGGGTGCTCAACGCGTATATATTGTTGGTCATAGAGGGTTTGTACAAAATGAGTCTAAATATATTCACTTTGAATGTATAACAAGCTCTGCTGACACACTTGAGATAAGCGGTAATATAAATAGCTTATTAGATGAAGGTAATTTTGGTGATGTAGATGTATCAAGAGAGTATGATTTTTCTAATATAGATGATCTAAGTGATCAGTATACGCCAAATGGTTATTTAATAGGCAGTTATACTTTTTATAAACTGTTTGCCAATTCACTAGACGGTACTAACAATATATATGGTTATGAATTGTTACTGCCAGCCAAAAAGCTAATAAATAGTTGTTACAGTAATATGTTTTATAAGCAGTTTGCTTTAAGACAAGCACCAGATTTACCTGCTGTAGAATTAGCAGAAAGTTGCTATGAAAGTATGTTCGCTTATTGTGATATAGCTACATCTCCAAAGCTATATGCTATATCACTGAGAAACTCGTGCTATAAAAATATGTTCACTTGGTGTAGTAGGTTAGGTAATGTAAAGATATTAGCAAGCGATATTTCAGCTGAGGACTCACTTAGTGGTTGGCTTCAAGATGTATCATCTACAGGCATATTGTACTATAACTCAAATGCAGATGATGTAAGTGCATTTAATATACCTTCTGGCTGGGATACTAAAGATTTATATGAAGAAATTAAAGACGGTGAGATTGATGAAGAAAAGACGAGTGTATATAGATCACAGTATATGATTACATCAGGATCTGACTCTGATCAGAATGGTAAAGGTAAGCTAGATGGTAGTGGTGAGTGTGAATCTTCATTCGATGAGTATCATTCACATCCAATGGGATCATATAACTCAGACGGATCATATAATCAAGAGATCTGGGGATATAAATCATTTAATAGTCCTGTACAATTTAGAAATGGTATTTATGGTGACAGTAAAGGATTATACATATCTGGTAACACAGAGCTATCTGGCAATCTAAATATTGTTGGTACTGTTACAGCTGATAGCTTTGAAACACCTGATATGTCACGTAGATTTGTAACAGTATATAACAAAGATGACACATCTATAGGAGACGATCAAACTATATTAGGCGTAAAAACCTTTGATAACGACATTAAGGCTAAATACATTATATCTAGAGAAAGTGATGATATTAAATTTATTCTTGATGGGGTTGTTGATCAGATTATACTATCTGTAAACAGCAATGATATATTTAGAGTTGGTAATAACGCAGTGTATGTTGATGGAGCAATGTATACAGATGGAAGTATTAATATTACAGAGCCTATAACGTGCGAAGACCCGTACACTAATAATCAACCAGCGGCTAATGCATCAATAGGTACTCAAGAAATACCAATGCCAATAATATATTGCACGTCTGAATATGCAACAGATATACACTGTAGCAGCAGTTTCACAAATTCACTTAGAACTGATTCTTTACAGAGTTATACAAACGCAGCAAATGTTATAGCTCTTAATTCCAACATTGTACCTAAGTATGATAACACGTATTCAATAGGCGATGAAGGATATAGGATAAAATCTCTCTATACAAGCGATGCCAGATTTGATACTATACATTCTGCTTCAAACGGTTCTTCAGTTACTGTGTATAATAATATTATACCTCCAAGAAATAGTAGTGTTAGTCTAGGTACTTATCAAAATTTATTTGACAATATATGGTCTCGTACATACAAGGTTGGGATTTTAGACGCGCTAGACAGCAGTGAAGATATTGATATTAAATTAAAGAAGACAATATCACCAAATGTAAATTCATCGATTAGTCTAGGTAATGATAGTTATAAATTTAGAAACGTGTATGCCAATAATTTTGTTGGTAATATCCCTTATGCTGAATATAATGGTAGTACTCGCAGTATAGATGTACCAATTGGGTCATTTATATGCGTTGACAGTACTGATAGACATTATAATATATCCGGTAGTATAGTTGATGTGCTTCCTAATACAGTACCGATACTACACCGTGTCGGTGGTTTAGGGTCTATTTTCATACCTGAAGGTAGGTATGTTGTTATAGCACCAGTATCAACTATAATTGCAATTTTAATGAGAATAGAATAAAATAAGTTGGTTATAATTAACCTAAGGAAATAAATTATGGCAATATATACTCAATACGGAAGATACTTAAAGGCAAAACAATTTAAAGAATTATTAACAGAGACTAATGATACTTATATGGTATTTGGGATAGGTAATCCACAATGGGATAATCCTGCTAGTGGTCAAAATATAACTGTAGCACCATATAATACTTCTATACTAAAAGAAAATGACGTTACTACTAATCAATTTTATGATGATAAAGTATGTCAGTATTTCCAATGTTATAATAAAGGCGGCGGTGGTGGAACACTTTATACCCACATTTCTATTGAAGATTCAGATATAAATTATTCAACGCAAAATTCAAATCAAGACTCTAATAATTATTCAGACGAAGGAAGATATGTTTACGCGTGTCAAGATGTAAATCCTGTATTTCCAAGTACATGGCATGGCACTGACGAACATGGTGAGGCAATTATTAATAGTGTTACACAAAGTAATTATCACGAATTCTATATAACTAAAGATGACGGTACTGGAGATTTTAATCTTTATAAAATAAATAGTAGTGATGATCCTGTTACTGTCACAGTACCTGATGATAATTTAAAACGGCAGTACTTTTATGAAATGTATATTCGTGGAAAGTCACTTGAGCGTAACTATTCAATTCAAAATACTTTACCAGGGATTAGAGTTCCAGTTGGGCTACTAGGTGCAGTTAGATGCAGTGTAAACTTTGTAAAAGATATTGGTGACAACTATACTGGTGATATAGATCAGTTCTGGTATGGTGATCGTTATTGGAAGATAGTTAGACCTGATGACGATCCTATTTCAAGTAATGTTTCATTAGATGATAGATTCCCTCATCATTTACTTATTACTGCTACTGTAAATCCTCGCTATCTTTGTAGTGAAATTTCTGTAGACAATTTATTAGTTCCACGTCAAATTGCAATCTATACTGCTCCTAAAAATGAAAGCCACGAGAGATATTATAGAGCTTACGAAAACATATTTAACTTTGGGCAATATAGTAGTGATGATATTAACAATATGACTGAGCATATTATGACTGAACACACAAATTATTATGGTAAGATTCTAAACTTCACTATTCCAACTTCAGTTGATACATACGAAACAACTGATGGTGAATTTAAATTAGTACTACATGATTATATTAGAGGACAGATACGAGATGCACATTCTGTAGATCGATTCGGTTATGTAATTAGCTTCTAGTATCTTGTAGATTAAATTTGTAGAGCGGTTATTGTATATCTATTACAATAATCGCTTTGTTATATAAGGAGACTTAGTATGGAAAGATATAATTCTTGTAATAATATAGAAAAGCACGCATTAGATGTGCTATACAACTATTTAGGTTTTAATGAGATAGTCTCTTTTGAAGAATATATTAACTTTATGTTCTTGAATGCGAAAGGCTGCATTACATTCGCACACATATTTAATCATTCTATAAAACACATCGTAATGTCCTTCTGGGAATCTTATCCTGAATATAAGGGAAATTATATTAAAACGTTTTGGATTAAGCCTGAAGAGATCGACAGATATGTAGAAGTGGGTTCTAAAGATGAGTTTGATCCAAAGGGTGTATTGAGATTCTTTGTTAAGAACAGCTTTAAAAGATTAGTTGCTACAAAGAAATAGAGGTCACGTGTATGAGTAATCATCAGATAAGTCATGGTAAGACTATCTTTGACATATTTAATATGATTAATCCAAACTGCTATCAAGCTTTTATTATTCAATGTATTATTGAGAATAAGAAAGAAGAAGCAGTTCAGTATTGTGATGAGTTATCAACAGCAATAGAATTCTATAAATGGGAATCTAAAACAAGTCAGTCTAGTTACGTTGATAGCTTAATATGTGAATCACAGTTAGAGAAATGGCAAAAGCTTTCAATAATTCATATTATAGCAAATGAAATTGCAGCTTGTAAGTCTATCTTGGAAGAGAAGATTTTAGAAGAAAAGAAAGATGCAGAAAAACGAATAAACGAAGCTAAGAACTACAGAGACTATCCTAAAAATTCTATGGAAGATCTATATAAATTATTTGGATTCGGCTCACTTCAATTCTAAGATAGGTAAGTGTATTATGGCAAAAGTTATTTATTTCTATGGATGCGTTGGTTGTAGCAAAAGTATGCAGCTTCTGTCTATTGCACATAATTATGAAAGCTGTAATTGGAATGTGTGTACAATAAAACCTGCAGCTGATACAAGAAGTGAACTTATAGAGACAAGAGCAAAAGTACCACCAAGAAAAGCAAATATAGTTATATCAGATGAAGAAAGTTTGTATGATTATAACGATATAATAAATGAAGCAGATGTAATATTAGTAGATGAATGTCAATTCTTATCTGTAAATCAAATAAATGAACTTCGTTCTATTTCTAATGATAGAAATATAGATGTGCTTTGCTTTGGTTTACGTACAGACTTTAATGCGAACCTGTTCCCTGCTTCAAAACGATTATTTGAGATAGCAGATGAAGTAAATGAAGTCAAAACTATCTGTACAGTATGTGGAAAGCATGCTTCATTTAACAAGAAAGTTTGCTATACAGGTGAAGGTTTAGTTATACCTAGTTGGGACGCATTCGAAGCAAGATGCTGGAATCACTTTATTAATGATGAGTAATTATTATGTATTTCGTAGTAAATCCATTCTTTTATTATATAGCTAATCAAGAAAGTATAGATCGATATTTATCTGTAGAATCAAACGGTGAGTTACCGTATCAAATGACATATAGTAAATTAAGATCTATAATAGAATCTTTTGTGAATAACAATAGTCATGGAGTTGACGCAAATAAGATAGACAGCTATATAGATTATATATGTAAAAAGCTATGCAGCTAATTCCAAGGTTATTATGTTCACTAAACATAAAATTTATTATACAGTAGAAGTTAAGACAGATGACTCATTCTTGTTTGTATGTTCATTCGCAACATTCAGTGAAGCTAATGAAACAGTATCTAAACTTAAAGAACAGACTGGAAATGAGTATAGAATTTTAAAGATAGAAAAAGATATAGAAGAAGTTTCGTAGGAGAAATATAAATATGTTTTTGAATGATGCTGAAATTACATTACCAGTTACAATAAATGGTGTAACTTATAATTCTAAAATGAAATTATTGAAGGCTTTAGTTGAGACTAATAATTTATTTGCAGACATTATTATAAACACTAAAATCATTAGTGCTGGTATTGTATCATTTAATTATAATAGCGGCTATGTTATTGCAAGTGTAGATACACATATTGCATTAACACAGAATGAACCATTTACTAATGTTCAAGTAGGCATTCACCCTGCAGGTGAAGATAATTTCATTCTTTCTAATACTGATGTAAATAGCACTATTCCAAGTAATGATGTTGATGTAGACTTATTCTTTATTGTTGGGAATGTATTTCCATATAATGATCTAAAGAAAGTTGTCCCAGAATCACATTTCATTAGTATGGGCACAAAAAATATGCCACAGATTAACTTTGACGATCTTCCATCTGCTGTTGAATCTGGTGGCGGTGAAGAATCAGGTTCTGGTAAAGAAGAGTTAGGCGGAGGTGGAGGCGGTGGTAAAGAAGAACCGGGTGGAGGCGGTGGTAAAGAAGAACCGGGTGGTGGCGGTACAGGCGGTAAATAATAATACAAATTGTTATAGTTAATTAATAGGGCTCGTTTGTGAGCCCTATTTTATTATGTTACTATAATAAGAATTCTTTTGTATATTAATATACGATCTTATTTGTTAGAGGTTAGTTATGGCTAAAAAGAAAATAGAAGAAGCTTCTAAGTACAGATTTATGTGCGTGAAGAAAAAGAATGGGAACTATACAAAAGAATTTGAGTCTAAAGATGAAGCATTGCAATATGCAAATGAGCTTGACGATAAAGATATAGAGTGGTACGGAATATACGAAGTCAGTCCTTACTCACCGTATCTAAATACTATAGTATCTAAAAGGCTTATTCCACATGATCTATGCTATATAGTTCCATCAAATAATAAACCTAGTACAGAAAGTAAAGTAAAGCGATCTAGATCATCTAAAAATAAATAAAGAGTTATAATAGCAAAGTTTAATGTGGTTTTATTGTGGTTATAATAGTGTGTATATTTTGGAGTCTACATAAATGAACGGTGAAAATGAAAGTCTAGATCTTTTAAACAATGATTCTATTATTGAGGATGAGTTTGTAAAGAATAAGATAGAATTCATAAACAAATTTAAACAGGCGTCTAATGCTGCGAATGCTACCGTAGATGACAATTCAAATGTAGCTAATAAGAATATTGCAATCTTAAATGCAGAGATTCATAAGAGTGACAATATTAAGATCTCTCGTGCCATGGTGATGAGTAAATTAAAAGAGCTCTACCCAGAATTTAACTCTAAAAGATACGTTAGAGATCTTGAAGATCACGTTATTTATAAACACGATGAAAGCTCTTTTGCTGGTGCTATCTCACCTTACTGTGTGTCTGTTACGATGTACCCATTCTTAATGGATGGAATAAAGGGCCTAGGCGGCTTATCAGCTTCACCAAAAAATATTAAATCATTCTGTGGAATATTCTGCAACATGATCTTTGCAATTAGTTCGCAGTTTGCAGGTGCAGTTGCAGTAAGTGAAGCTCTGTTGTATTTCACGTACTTCTGCAAAAAAGAGTGGGGCGATGATTTCTATAAAAGACCTGATGAAGTTGTAGAAACTACAAACGATGGAAATACACGAACTATTCTTAAAGAGATTCAGCAGTATTGGCAACAGATTATTTATACAATCAATCAGCCTGCTGCAGCAAGAGGTTTTCAGTCTGCATTTGTAAATTTCTCTTATTTCGATAAACCGTTCTTTGATGAGATGTTTGGGAATTTCTATTTCCCTGACGGAACACAGCCTGATTGGGAATCACTTAAATGGATTCAGATGGAATTTATGAAGTGGTTTAATGCAGAACGTCTTAGAACAATTCTAACATTTCCAGTTGAGACTGTTACACTATTATACAAAGACGGTAAATTCGTAGACGAAGAAATGTTTAAGTTTGTATGTGAAGAATATTCAAGAGGGCATTCATTCTTTACATATATTTCTGATTCTGTTGATTCGATCGCCAGCTGTTGTCGCTTGAAAAATTCAATACATACAAAGGAATTTAGCTTTACTAACGGCAACGTTGGAATCGAACTTGGAAGCAAATCTGTAATCACATTTAATCTTAACCGTCTAATTCAGATGTGGTACAGAAAAGAATGTGAGAAAAAAGATGTTGATTCATTTGAATTTACAGATCAGCATTATTCATCACTAAAGAAATATTTATCAAAACTAACTGATCGCGTATATAAATATCATCACGCATACAATGAACTGTTATGGGATATGTATGACGCGAAACTTCTTCCTGCATATACAGCTGGATTCATTGATCTTAATAAGCAATATCTCACATTAGGATTAAATGGATTAAATCAAGCTGCAGAATTTCTTGGTATGGAATGTAATGTAAATGACAGATATTCTAAATTCTGTCAAGAAATATTCTCGTTCTTTAAAGAACAGAATGAATTACATAAAGACAAGACAAGTAAGCATCATTTAGTTTTCAATACAGAACAAGTTCCTGCTGAATCACTCGCTATCAAGAATTACAATTTCGACAAAAACGATGGATTCTGGGTACCTGACGATACGAATCTTTATGCGAGTTATGTATTTAAACCAAATGATAATATGGTCTCTATCTTAGATAAAATAAAACTACACGGGAAAGATTATATTGGTGATTATTTAGACGGTGGCGCTGCAGCACATTTAAATTTAGACAGTCATCTTTCTAAAGATCAATATGAGAAACTGTTAGAGTACGCAGCTAAAGAAGGTTGTAATTATCTTACATTCAATGTACCTAATGCAGAATGTAGAGATTGCGGATTTATTGCAAAGCAACCATTTGATAAATGCCCACAATGTGGAAGTACTCATGTAGATCTATATGATAGAATCATTGGTTACCTTACGAAGGTTAAAAACTGGAGTGACGGTAGACAGAAAGAACAGAGTACAAGAATATATAATCATTTGGATGAGAATGACTGTGATGAAAAGACTATTGAATACATTAAATATAAGCAATTTAAAAACACAATATCAAATAAACAATAGCGCTTGAGTTACTTTTCTGCGGTCATTTAATGCAGTTACTAACATAAACAAACACTTTATGAAGTTGAGATATACTATGAATAGTGATCTAGAGTTTAGAGTTTCTAAATTAGAAAGGCTAATCTTACGTAAAATAAAATCTAGTAATCGTATTTTAGAGAAACGTATTGCTAGGCTTGAATCAATAAGGTTACCTATTGATTCAAAGTTTGTATATATTATTAATTCAACAATGACTGATAATAATTTCTATTTTATATCTGATGATAAGTCAAAGCTAAAGTCATTAATTGACAAAATCACAAAATTATTTTTGGAATCAACCTACTGTGAAGACGATGATGAGCGTGATTTATTGTTTAACAGGATTATTGATTTATGCAAAGTGAATAATATTCAATACGCTGATGATATAGATGAAAGCCCAATTGTAACATATGCTGAGTATCTTGATTCCATTGGGATTGATCCGTACGAAGATGAATATGATAAATCAATAGATCTTGATGAAGAAATTATAGTTGATAATGATAAACCATATACTTTTAAAGTAATTGGTAAACATCACAGTAGATTTTAAACTTTGAAGTAAACCACTGTATGATTCTAATTAAATCTACAGTGGTATTGTTGTATAATATCTAAACTACTATTATCAATGGGTTTAAATCTTATTAGAGGATTCAAATATGAATTATTTAGAAAGAAGATTAAGTATTTTAGAAAGACGGATGATAGAAGCTATTGGTAGTCAGGTAATATCACTAAGCCTTTCAAATATTTCTAACTTTTATAAAAGCTATATTAAAGAGAATAAACAAAAAATGATATCCGAGTTAAATAGAATCGGGTATTATGTTTTAAAGAATAAAGTCTCTATTGGAAATAGTCCGACTACTACAAAAGATATTCAAATCTGTACTTACTTTGCCAGCATGGATTTTATAGATGAATGTAATGCTGCATTAGCAAATAAGTACAATGTAAGTGTCGATATTCAGAGTGTAGGTGGATTCTTTGTTCCAGCTACAAATGAATTAGTAGTAATCGTAAAAGTTTATAATGATGATTTAGAAAAATCGTTAAAAGACGCTGATATCAGATCTACAATAGAGCACGAATTAACTCACGCGTTTGATCACACAAACAAAGATAGAAGATTAGCTGATCAGAATAACGTTCCAGGTGTAGGTGAGAATTTCTTGTCTATGTGTGCGTATTTAGGTTGCGCTTCAAGATCTGATATTTTCAATCTAATGGGAACTGATATACTGACTAACGGTGCAGCATCAGAGTGTATTTATTCTATTAGCATTATTTTGTATAAGCTATTTACTATTACAGAATTCAATGCTCACCAGATGTCAGATCTAGACAGTCTTCATAAAGTAGACATTAATAGATCAGATAGAGTTAGAAAGGCATTACGTAAAGATATCCTAACTGACACGAAATTAACAGAAAGAAATTTAAAGTCAGCTATTAAAATAACACCTGAAAAATCGCCTGAACTATGGAAGATAGTTGGAAATGTTCTTACATATATGGGCTATAATTTAGACGGTAAATCACCATCTGCAGTTTATCAATTCTTTAAACGTGAAAGTAGAAAGCTATTCGATAAATTCATTTCTAGAAAGATGAAGAATCAAGTGAAAGCGATTATTTCTTTACGTGAGAAGAATAATTTAAAAGAGAAAATTATTTCTTGTATAAAAAATAATGATATGCAGAGAGGTGTTTCATTTTGGTTTTCTCCATCAGGCGACACAAACTCATATCTGTGCAGAATTACAGCCTCTACAAGCACTGTAGCACTTACTATTAATCGTGAACGTGTAAAACTATATGGTAATGCAGATGCAATCTATAAACGGGCTGTAGATGCAAACAATGATAGAAATAGAGCAGCTTTTGAATTTGCCATAGACAATCTTGTCGATATTATAGTTCAATCTATAGAACGTAACTTTAATGATATTAAATATGATCCTGTTTATGATATTACAATTCCACAGGATGAGTTACAGATTAGTAAATCAAATAAAATCTCTAGTAGATTTGCTGATTTAGACTGGGATTAAATTAGAATGCTTAAATACGTACCTGAAGATACATTAGTATGCTTTTCTGAAATTAAATCAGAGATATCACTTGGGATTAATATCAGTGGTTGTCCGCATAGATGCCCAGGATGCCATAGTCAATACTTACAAACAGACATTGGTGAAGAATTAACTACTGATATTATAGACAACCTAATAAATAAAAACCAGGGAATAACGTGTGTATTATTCCTTGGTGGTGACGGTGATAAGTGTACTTTAATTAATTTAGCAAGATATATAAGAAATAACTATGATTTATTAGTCGGATGGTATAGCGGTGATTCACATATAGATCTAAATGAGTACGGAAGGTACTTTGATTATATTAAAGTAGGTCCGTATGTAAAAGAATTTGGGCCACTAAACTCACCATCCACTAATCAGCGATTATACTTTATTAAAAGAAATAATGGCTCAATATCTGTTGAAGATATCACATCTTCTTTTTGGAGGTGATTATGAATAAGAAATTAGAATCAAGAATTGCAAGATTAGAAAGAATGATGAATCGTAAGTCGGTTAAAAATGAATCTATGCTTACTAATGATCTAAATAAGGTTGTTCGCAGTCTTTCAATGGCTGATAGAGTACTTGTTGAACTTGTCAATGATTATTATGGTACTGATAATCCAATGAGAGATAGATGGAATTCAATGGCTAATCAGATTGAAGATATGATTAGTGAGCTTAGAGGGATGGTCTAATAACTAATATTAATATAAATAGTAAACCCATAGAGACAATTAAATCTCTATGGGTTTTGTTGTATATAATCATTATTAGTTTTATACAGTATTGCAATTAAAGGAATTGATTATGAGGATTTATGACATTATAAGTAGTGGAGATTTTGAACAGGATTTAAAAAATATGTTTGATCTTCTTGTTTACTTTAGAGTTATTACTAGTTCCAAGAAAAACTATTTAGAGCACGTGAAAGAGTGTGGCACTAAGTATGAGGACGAGGAATTGTATGTCAGTCCTAATTATTCACTTGAAAAGCTGCAAAGTATAATGCAAAAAGAAATTAGTGCTATTGATGAACTAGCAGGAACTATATCTGATCATCTTGATTTGTTTCACGATTGGGATTAGTATGAAAGATAACTTTATAGTGCGTGTTTATAGAGATAGCAGTCTTAGAAAAGATGATTACGCATTTGAATGGGAAGGTGAACTTAGTTATATTCTTGTAAACAATAGTTATATACGTATCACAGACTGGTCATATTTTGAAGACGCTTTAGACAACTCTAATATAACTGATTATTATCCTGTTGTATTTTGGAGATACCGCTCTGAAAATGATATGTTTGAAATTGGACAGGCTAGCGTGGTAAATAAAAAGCCATACACTACAATATTATAAGGTGTAAAATAAATGATAGCACAAGAAGAAATATTAGATTTTATACATAGACGATTCAAACAGGACTGCGATTGGAAAACAGGTAACTGCTATTATTTTGCAGTTATCTTAGCAACACGATTTGAGAATTATGATCCCGTGTTATATTATGACACACTTGATGGGCATTTCCTTTGCAGAATAAATAACATATTTTATGATTGGAGCGGTGCTGTAACATTCAGTGATGAGTATGATAATAAATACCTAAAGAGGTGGGCCGACTTGTGGAAAGAGGATCCTATTTGGAGTAATCGTATAATTAGAGATGTTATATTATAGTTTGGGTTAGATATGAATAGTGATAAAGTTTGCGATACTAAATTTGTAATTGAATCTATAGACCCTATAGGTAGAATGTATTATGATGGTTACCTTTCAAATGATGATATTAATACCCTACAGTCAAATGTAGCAGATGTAAGTTATTACATTAAAACTGAAGATTTCGGTGATAATATAGACGATCAGCGTCGCTACGCTAATATATTTGTAAAGTTTTATCAGTCATATGAGGTGATTGAGATTATTAACAAAATGGTGGCGAGCGTATATAACATTACACTTATATATTCGACTCACTCAATTAAGTTTAGTGAGTGCATGATTTACGATATGAAATCTTTGCACAACCATGATGATATATTCGTTGAAGTAAAATTTACGTGTAAGCCTAAAATTGGTTTGCACGTAGAGTTTGAGCATCAGTTGTTAGGTTAATTTGTTAATATGATTTAAAAAGAACATTTATATTCTAATAGGTATAAGTATGAAATGGTACAAATTGTCTGAAGAGCCTATACCAGAAATATTATATAGAACCAATTCAGCTATAGTAATAAAGAGAAAAAATGGCACACAAGATATAGTATATCCTAATAAAGATGGTTACATTGCATTATCATTTATTTGCAACGAGCCATTAGTGATGTACAAACCAGACTTAGATGATATACAGTATTGGGCAAATATAGATGAAGTTTTAGAGAGTAACAGTAATGAATGATTTTAAGATTGTAATTAATGGTAAAGAGTGTTCATGTACTAAATGTGATAAAGTATATGTAGAGTTTGATAGATCAGTAGAAAGAAGCGATATTGATTATACAGAGCTAAATAGTTTGATTGAGTCTTTCAATATCCCAAGAGAGCCTATCTCATGCACAATCCATATTAAAAAGAAAAGCCCTAACTATAAAAGAATACATAAACTTTTCAAGAAGCTATACAGGGAATGTAATCAAAATGAGAACTGACGAAGAATTAATTGCTGAACACAATGTTCAGATCATAGCATCTGTGTTGCTTGAAGTAATAAACGTATTTTGCAAAGTCGAAGGTTGCGAAAATAGATATATTAGAGATCTTGGAGATGCATTATTTCACAAGTATGGCGAGCAATTAAAAGATATTGTTGATAATGGAAATAGCATATAAAGATTAAGTATTTAGTTAGTAAACTTAATGCATTTAATGATATAATGAAAGAGGCTTGTAAATAATGGACGATACTGATGAAAGCAGATATATGTGGACTATTGTATTTAATAATTCTCCATATACAATTTTAAATGATGAATCTTTTGATGTAAGTAATACAATTTATGTAAGTAGTCTTAATAGTGAAATTTTAAATACACTGTCAGATATATCTCTTAATATTGTAGGCGTATATAGTGAAGAAACATATAAAGCGTTTACAAAATGGATAAACGATATCTTTAAAGTATCACCGCCAGCATATGATTTTGAGACATTTGGCAAATTATTAAAATTTAACGAAAATGGTGTTTTACTTCAAACATATAATCTTGTAAATATATATCCAAAATCAGTCACTTGCGGTGATTTTTATAGAAATAGACTATTAATTGATGTTAGGTTAAATTGTACAATAATTCATCAAAATGAATATTGCAGTACTATAAAAGTCAATAATGATTCTGTAAAAACTAAAATTGATACACCTGCGAGTAAAGAGGAGAATAATACGATGGACACTAGTATGGTTAAACCTATTACCAATATGCTTGATGAGATTGATTCTTTATACAACGAGATTAATGGTAATGATGATTTATACGATGAAGACTTTGTTGACGCATTAAATGACTATAAAGGGGTTCTTAAAGATAATCTTGTAGAGCTCATTAGAAATAATTGTAAATGACTATCTATAAACTATAGTGTAAATCTTAGTTCTTAAAATACTACGAGCTTATAATTATATGAAAAGACATAAAACACAGTATAATAAAGAGTTTGTCGTAAATAATCATACAGTAAATATTGAGCTGTTTTCACAATGTGTTACGTCTAACCCACAAGAAAGATCTTATCGAAAGAAGCTATGTAAAGTAACATTCTTAGGTGCTGTTATTAATAATAAAAGAAAAAGTGTAGATATAAATTTCTCAAGCATGAGAGCAGCAACTGTATTTATTGCTAATAATATTGACATTCATACAATGACTATTAATGTATTTGGTGAACAGTACAGCGCTAGCACAATAGTACTGTTATGCAATTATAAATTATACACTATCTACAGTATAAACAACAAAGATGTTTGGATGCAGTCTTTAGAATATAACAATATAATCTAATAATTATATCACATGAGTCTTTATAGATTAATTACGCTTTAAGGATATAATTTATGATTGACGAGTCATATTTGCAGTTACACACGTTAGCTGTAGAACTATATAAGCTTGGTATGCGACAAGCCGCAGGAGATTTTGACTATTTAGCGTCTTGGTTGGATTCTGCTAATTGGAAAGGGCAAGATGGCGTTAGAGTTGGTGTTATACCCAATGGAAAGCAAGAAAGTGGATCTACTCTTCCACCCATTCCATGTTTTAGCGAAAACGATATTATTAGATGTAGTGATTTAGATACTGCTAATATAGTTCTTAATGCAGTGTATCAGTGCATCGGTGAAATAAAAGCTTCTGCAGTTGACATTGATGTTTTAGAATCGCTCGACTGTTTTGAGACTTATACAGAAGAAGTAATTGAAGAAGGTGGTGGTGATCCACCTGTTCCACCAACCCCGCCAGTTCCACCTCCAACTTGTGGATTTAAGATTATTACTATCGATCTTATAACAGATAAAGAGTCTTCATGTAGTGCACCTAATATAGATTATATAGACTTATAATATAAAGGAACACATAATGGCTTTCATATCATCTAGTTTTACTATGCCATCTTTCAGTAGTTCGAGATTACCTACTGTACAAGATTGGTGTGATTCATTACTAACGAATTTAAAAGACGCGTTTATAGCTGCCAATTCTGCATGGGAGCAAGTAGGTACGATTGAGACTATCGGAACAAACACCGATACAGGGTATGGAACAAGAACAATCCAAATACATTCAACCGTAAGTGGAAAGTACGTTCGGATATGGGCGTTTGCAAAAGACATAATAGGGAACTTTGTAGAAGACCCAACACCTAGCAATAGTTATAATGACCTTAAGATATACTTTGGAAACGTATTAAGATACTCTAGCAATTATGTTCGCTTCGGTAACTCATACGTTACAGAGCTTTGCTTTGCAGTATCCAGTAATAATATAGGTGTAGACTTTGGTTTGGACTTAGGGCTATCTTGTCCTGCTTTCGGCATAGTAAACTCTGAAATAAATGCAGACTATGGTACAACACTTTCAGATTCTTATAATAGTAGGACATTTAAGTTCGGTGCTGATCATATAGTCATAACAGATGGGAATATGTTTTCAGTGCTTAGAAAAATCACTCCAAATACTACATGGCACGGTTGCTTCTACGCACCTGACATGATGATCCCAGCAAGTGGAGATGATACAAATACCGAAGGTGTAGTAACTACTAGAAGTCTTGATCCAACTATCTATTTCGGTAATAATGAACCATATAACGCTGAACAAGAGTTGAGTATTCTATATAACGATGCAAATGGTAATCACGACTTTAGAGGTTGGGGACTAGGAATATATAATAACAAAGGATATCTTTGTATGTCAGAGTCTGCAAGTAAATTACTATGTGCACCTCTTGAGGCACATCTTTATACTTTAAATTATTCTGGGTCTACAATGCCAGGGATAGCTAACGGTGTCGGAACAAAGGGTTGGGTAAATACAGATTATTTAAGAAGTTGTAGTATAACACAGCTCACAAGTAGTTCTATCGGTCGTACATTTGTTGATGGAAGATGGGTTTGTCCAAAAGAAGGTGTTTTAATCTGTTGGGATAAAAATAATACAAACCCATTTTAATACTATCGAGTTAAATTATTCTTATGTGCTATTGTATATAACTATTATTTAATTTACAATCACAGATAAAATGAGGTAATTAGTATGAACAATCAAATTGAACTTGAGATTATTAATGATTCTGATAATCAGTTTTACGATCTAAATGGTATTTGCGAAAATGCAGATTCAATTTTCTGGACACTTGTACCAAATGAAATGCTTTCTTTATGGAATCTTCCATTAAAGATTTATAATTGTTACACAAATGCAGATGCTGATTCAGTAGTTAATAAGCTCGCTAATACAGACTTTTAATTATGGATGAATCTTTGATTTATACATTGGGAATGATTGGTAACTTACTATTCGGTGTTAAATCATTCCCACAAATAATTACTTGTTATAAACAAAAGAGTACGTCTGGGATATCTAAATGGATGTTACTTCTTGATTTTGGTGGAAACACATTGTGTGCTGCATTTATTTACGGAACAACCGGATTTACATTGTGGCCACAATTTGTAAATTATTTCTGTGCAACGTTATTCTTGCTAATATTGTTTATTATGACATTTTTATATAGAAATAATTAAACAGACAAGATTCACGTTGTATATACTAATACGTAACACATTTGTTACAAACTAAACTTATTTAACATTAGTTGCTAATTAAAACTAATGTGTATTGTGAGGAGATATTTATAATATGAAAAATCTAATGTTTATTATGTTTGCTCTTTTCGCTTTCTGTTTTGTTTCATGTGAAGGCGATAAGAATGAAGCACCTGCAGAACCTAAGTGTGAACCTGCTTGTTTAGAAAACACAGAATGCAAGTGCGTCGAAAATGATTGCCATTGTGAAGCAGTCGTAGATCCTAAACCTGAAAACGTCTGTGATCCTGCTTGCAAAGATACAGAAGAGTGTAAATGTGAAAATGACAAATGTGAATGTAAAGAAAAAGTTGTAGTTCCTGAGCCATGTAAATGTGAAGATGGCACTGATTGTCCTGAAGGTGATGCTGCTAAATGTGAAAAGCATGTAGTTGAAGATCCATGTAAAGATAAAGCCGCAGGTGATGAGTGTGGTGAGAATAAAATCTGTACTGCAGCTGAAGATGGTAAATTAGCTTGTATGGATAAGGTTGAAGAAAAACCTGCACCTAAATGTGAACCTGTTTGCAAAGATACAGAAGAATGCTTCTGTGAAGCTGACAAATGTGAATGCAAAGAAAAAGTCGTAACTGAAGAATGCTTCTGTGATGAAGAAAAGAAAGTTGCTTGCCCTGAAGGTGGAAAAGACGCTTGTGAAAAAGCTGAATCAGAACAACCTAAATGTGAACCTGCTTGTGAGGGTGAATCTGAATGTGTTTGCGAAGCTGACAAGTGTGAATGCAAGGTTCCTGATAAAGTTGATCCAGAACCACAACCAGAAAATCCTGGTAAATAATAACAATATAAATTACATATAAATAAAATTTAATCCCATACAAATACAGTGTATGGGATTTTTTGTATATCTAATTATACAATATTAGTATTTACATAAGATAATTGTTACAGAGGTTACATAAATGTATAAAGACTATGATAGAGAGTTAGAACGCAGGGTTAGAGATTTAGAACGAGCTGTTATTGATGAAGGTTTATTTGATAAGTTATTTAATAGAGATAAAGAATCATTTGATGTAAAAGATGTTATTAGTAAATTACCAAGTGCTTTATCATTTGGTAATAAAAAATCAAAGATGAATTGGAAATTAGACAAAGATGGTAAACCTATTATCACATCAAGTTTAGTTATCCCTCTTACTAATAAACCTGGAAATTTCATACAGCTCGTTACTGTATTATCATTAGGCTTGAAGAAAAAGATCTTCTCATTAAAACAGAGAATTACACAGTCTATAAATAACAAACAGACTTTAAAAGAAGACTTTCCATTATGGGAAAATGAATCATTTAAATCATTTAAAGATCTTTTAACAAAAGTAAAAGATTCACTAATGGATTCTACAACTGGAAAGATAAATGATCTTTTAAAGAAAGTTGGAATAAAAGAATCATTTTGTATATTAGAAGAAGACGAGGATGAAGGCGTAATTCGTAAAGTTGGAAATAAATGGAAGATTCTTAAAAAGAATAGAAAGGATTATTGGGATGCAGACTATAAAACTAAAGCTGATGCTGAAGCTGCATTGAGAGCGTATTGGGCTAACAAGCGTGAGTGCAGAAAACATAATCATAAAATTTTAAAGTTAGAAGACTTTACACATGGTGATGGGCGAGATCTTTTAAAGAATGTACAGCATTATCTGATCAAAATATTTGGGCCAACTTTATACTTCGATCACGATACAGATACTTCTGTTGACCTCTTCTATAAAGGTTCATTAGTTGCTGAACTACTATACAATAATAAAACTTCAGAGATAGTGATTATGCCTGACAATCAAGATATCGCACCAGTTGCTTTCTACGACACTTCAGAATACGAAATACAAGATTACCTATCTGACTTGATTATTGGTGATATAAAGTGATCTAGTCGATAGAATGGCTTAATTATCATCATTCAGCACTATAAAAATAAACCCTCTATGAATTTCATAGAGGGTTTTGATGTATTATTACTTTGATAAGAATTTCTTAAACTGTTCTAGATCTTCTGCATCTTGATTTGCTTTTGCACACATACCAAATATTATGCGAGGAGATCCTGCACAAGTTAGTTTCATAATTCTGTACTCATTTGGCTTTTGATTTTTATCTGATAAGAACAACTTTAGATCACCTACGTCTATATAGTTATTGTCGATAGTCTTGTTTAACTTAATAATCATTTTCTTCCCATCAAACTTTATCGATAATGGTTTTAATTTACTCTTTAATTCAGATGTTACCTCGTCTCTATAAATAACAGGTAAATCAGTAGATCCACTAGAATAATATCGTGCATAAGCATTTATATCGAAGTACTTGCAAATATTTTTAGATGTATTTTTAAATATAGAAAATTCATTATTAAGAAATGTCATAAAGAACTCTACATTCTTACTCTTATAATAGTTACTTATCCAATCTGCAAATACAGATTGGTCTAATTCTATCTTAACCTTACTTGTGTGAGGTTCAGTGAGCCTTACAAATGAGTCTATATTTGTGTTTATATAAGACATGATTTTATTAGCAGTTTCGTTACCTTTTGCTGTGTCAGAACACTCAAATACTTTACTATCTTCATTAAGTTTTATACCAAAACCAGTCGACTGCACACCGCAAATTTTATTATTCTGTTCAGTCATCTTACATTCAATATAAAACTTATCGTCTACAAGAATATCTGAAACTGATCTATTATTTCCACCTCTTACTGTAAATTTATGATCTGGAAATTGTTTACGAAGATATCTTGCACATTTGTGCTCGAACTTGTCAGATTCTTTTGATTCATATATAATACTGTCTATAGAACTGTATATTTTATTTATGATTAACATTTTATTTATTACCATTAAGATTAACTATTTATCATAAAAATGTATATCTATATAGATAATTACAATTAGTTATCTATAACTAAATAATATTTCTTTTAGAGGTAGACGGTATTATGGGAAAGAAAGTTTCAGAGTGCTGTGATCAGTGGAATGATTTACAAACAATGGCGCTCGCTGATAAAATGGATGTAGATGCTTTTAAACCTTCACTGAATAATTGTAGCTCATTAGACGATTACGAGCTTAAAGTTCGTAATGGTGTTGAAGATAATATAGATCAGTGCAGATCTGAGTTTGGTGAGCTTGATCCAAATAATACAGCACAGTTAATGGCAATCGCAGCATTAGATTGTGTAGATGTTGACGCTATAGTTAAAGCTATAGTGGGATTCTACAGGCCACAGCTTTGTGTATTATCTTTAGAAAAGAGAGTTAATAAATTATACAATAGATTTGTAGAAAGTAAATCTAGGGTAAATGAGAGGGAAACAACACCTGCTCATGATGGTGAGATCGCTGCATTTGACATTAAGACAAAATTCGATAAAGATGATCTTGACGTAGATTCTGAAGTTGATGTCAAAAATAAGAAAGACGCATGGATTTTGCGACTTATCTATAACGATGGAAATAAAGAAAATCTTTCAATGGTGAAGCCTAATGATGACAAAGATGATTATGTTATGACTTCAGATAAAGATAAGTTGAAAGTGAAGTTTTCAGATGATCCAGATGATGGTACTTTGAATGTCCCACAGACTGTAATAGATCATATTGCAAAGCAAATAGAGCAAGCTGAAAAGAATGCAGAAAATGATAAAAAGAATAATGATTCAGATCTTGCTCATGAGATCGCTTACGATATTAAGAAAGAATTTCCAAACTATGATATGGAAGTTATTGAGGGCGATGCTGGAAGTAATAAGTGGTCTATTGAGATTGTATATAAAAATGGCAACAAAGATCATTTTGTAATTACAAAGATTGGTAAGATTTACATTATGAGATCAGATGATTCTTTCATTTCAAAATTCACATTAGATGAATTAAAGAATTTCCCAAAGAAATTAAAATCACATATAGAAGATCACGTTAAAGAGGCCAAATAATGAGTAACATTCAAGGTTTAGATTTATATTCTTATGAAGAGATTGTGAATCTAGTTAGAGATTTCATAAATGATAAGCTTGAAGATAATGGTTATTTCTCTGATGACATTATCGTAAAAGATATTAAACTACATGGCTCTAGATTAAGAGGGCAGGCAAGAGATGATTCTGATCTTGATGTGGTTGTTCAATATGACGGCGATATCAGGGAAGATGACTTTTTCGATATGCTAAATGACGATCCTCTATATATCGATAATGTAGCAGTGGACATTAATCCTATTAAAGAAGACATGGGTGATTATATGAATAGATCAGATCAATATGATAAGAAAAAGTTAGGTCTAGAAAATAAGAGATTAGAATCATTAGAAAAGCGTCTTGTTAAATTAGAAAAGAAATACGGAATAAATCTCAAACCAACTAACGAGATCGCACCTATTCTTGCAAAAATTATCCCAATGATTATTAAAAATCTTCCATTAATTTTAAAAGCATTACCTACTTTGGTAGATGCTCTTAAAACAGATCAGATCAATGATAATAGTGAGAAGATTGATAAGATAAATAAATTCGTAGAAATTGGTACCGAAATTGTAAATATGTTTAATAAAAATAGTGAGGCATGATATGAATAAAGATACATTAGAAAAACGTATTGCAAAACTTGAAAATGCACTTCGTAAACGATTTAAAAATGAAGAGTATGAGATGTCCGCATTTGAAGATTTTAAGAGCGAGCTTGCAGATCTTCTAGAGTATTACGGATTAGAGATGTATGCGGGTGGTAATAACGTCGTGTTTTCACATAATGGTGAAGACGTTGGTGTTTGGGACTATTAATCGTAATAAAACTTAATATACTATAAAATCCTATGTAAATTATTTACATAGGATTTTATTTTTATGGTAATTATTATGAAAGTACTACAAGAAGTAAATAAGATTTTTAACAAATACAAAGAATATGATTATATTGATTCTGATCTTTCTAAACACAGAATAAAGAGTATAGATGAATTTGAAAGACAGCGTGGAGGTATCTGCTGGGATTTCATTAGCCCTATATCACATCATCTCATCAGTAGAAATATTATTCACCATTGTTATTTCACTGAAGTACAGAAAGATAATAAAACAATCTCAACACATACTTACATAATAGTTAGAGATGGCTCGTTTTATTATTGGATTGAATGCGCTTGGCAAAAGTACAAAGGTGTAAATCTTGTATTTTCGTATAAAGATATAGAGCGATTATTAAAAGAAGAATATAACGCAGATGAAGTTCACACTGTTGTGTATGACCCAAACGCAGTAGAAGGTAATACAGCTGATGAATTTTTCGAGTATCTTAACAAAGAAGGAATAGAACTTACATAAATGGAGACTAGCAATGAACAGTTCATTTGGACAATCTGTTTTATCATTATATACTCTTATTGAAGGAAAGACTCTATCATACGGATATTCAAATCGTGAAATACCAAGTGAAGTTAGAGACTTTCAGAATTTATTTAGATCAACACTTATTAGTTATATTGAAAATCATGATGATTTATCAAAGCATTTTCTTGAACTATGTATAGATCACATTAAAGATATTTTAGATGAGAAATTTAACTTCTTAACTAATGTAGAGAGTAAACAAATATATGAATGAAGAATCGTTATTTATAACAGATGAACTAGGGAATGTCATTTCAACAAAAGATAATATAGATGAACAAGATATATATCTTAAATGCGATAATACTATAACTCAAAATCTAAATGAAGATCATCTATCTTGGGATGAATACTTTGCAAATATTTCATTACTTGCTGCATTGCGTAGTAAAGATACAAATACAAAAGTAGGCGCTATCATTGTAGATAAGAACAACAGAATCTTAGGAACTGGGTACAATGGATTACCTTCAGGAATAGATGAATCTCTGTTTCCAACAACGAATGATAAAGAACACAATTCATTTGAAAACACAAAGTATCCTTATGTTATTCATGCTGAAATGAATGCACTATGTAATACGACTGTATTTGATGTAAGTGGTTCAAAGATATACTGTACATTATATCCTTGTTGCCATTGTGCAAAGTTATTAGTACAGCGTGGAATCTCCGAAGTTATATATTTATCTGACAAACATCATAATGATCCAGAGTATATAGCTGCTAGGAAATTATTTAATGCAGCTAATGTCATTACTAGACAGTACTTAGGAAGAGTATTTCTTCTTTGAGCTATTCTTCTTATTAAAACTAATCTACCCTAACATTTATTATGTTAGGGTTTAAATTTATATATAGACATTGAGAATATCTCTATCGTAAATAGATAAAATTTACAAATATAGTTTCAATGGTATTTCTGAGATAATATCTATAGGGATTCTTCATCATCTAGAAAATTCAATCTAAATTATATCATCTTCTAGAAAGTACAACTGAAAATATATTATTCAGAAATATAATTCCAATTATATTTTATAGAATATATTAATCGTATTATCAGATTATATAACAGGAAAATATATATTCTGTCTATGATTAAAGACATAAAAATACTAACCCAATTGAACTCGCCTCTTGGGGTATATCTTATATCATCTCTATAAATAGAATTTCTATAATATATAAAAATAAATTTATCACGGAACCCGATCAGCCTAACACAAATGAATCAGCGCGTAGCATAATCCGACCAGCATCTGCTTTCAACTTCATCCGTTTAGTTACTGCGCCTCAGAGAGTTGCTCACGGTACAATGTCATCAGCGGTGTAATTAATAAAACTATTCATCATATAATATTAGTTTCTATTACTAGAGAAATCTTAACTGATTCTATAAATATAGATATTGAAGAAAAAAATAAAAATTTTTTCTGAATAAAAAATCCCAATAACTACTGTTATTGGGATTAAAAAATAATTTAGATAATTTAGAATTTTAATAAGAACCTACATTGATTCCCCAGTTATCTGCGACATCTTGAAGCTCATCTAACATAGAATTTATAGTCTCATAACAATCATCTGAGTCAAGATCACTTGAAGCGTTCTGTAAAAAGATAAGCGCATTATAAGCATCTTTGATAGCTTCACTGATGTCAGCTGTATTAAACATCTGCTCGTTCTTAACAGCTCTTTTAGAAAGCATTCTTTCTAGACGAGCAATTCGACTTTCTAATTTATTATTCATATTTACCTCTATAAAATGTTTTAAGAATTCATCTTTATATGATTATTAGATATAATTAGTTTTATAAATTAAAGAATCTTTCTTTGAATTTGAAATTGTTAATCAGATCTTTCTTTATTATTAGTGGATCTAGATCTATGTAATCACCATTTAAATTAGTAGCTGAAACAATTATATTACCACATAGATTGCTTGGAATAATTCCCAATGATACAGGTATAGTGAAATACTCATTTACTATTGAGAAAGTCTGTATATCATCATTCACTATAGCATCAAGAATATAATTCTGATTATAATTTCTATATAGTGTAATCAAATCAAGATTATTTGATTGAAGTATATTAAACACGCTAGAGACATTATCAGAATCAATTACTTTTGTGTAGATCTTATCTTTCATTGAAATAGGTATTATAACTGATCTGATATTCATAAGACTGCCTCTAGTGAAGTTCTTTTAAATAGCGTCTATAATTTTCTGTATAGAATCTATTGCGATTTCGATTGCTTTTCCGAGTTCAGTTGGATTTACCATTTCATACTTATTTGGCACATGATCATCTCTACGCCATTTATTATGGCGTATTAGAATATTCATAGCATCTTGCAATGACATTTCATTAGTATCACCATCCCAACTAATAGATTCATCCCAATCTTCTTTAGAAAAAGAACTTACATCTACACCACCATAATCTACATCAAATAACATACATTTTGTATTGCAATAAATGTCACCGTTGTAAATCACGTATGTGTCATTGTTAATATCGTATTTAAGCTTTTTCCCGCAATGTTTACAGAACATATTATATTACCTCCGCTTCCCTAAGTATCATAATCCAAATCGAATCTATAATCACGTGGCTCTGTAATTAAAATCTCTTTTTTGTCTGGTTCTATTATATTCTCCAATTCTGGAAAATATTTTAATGCATCAGAAATAAAAGTTTCTTTTTGCGGTAACGGTAGAAAACATAGAACTTCACTTATTCTAAAATTATCTAACGCAGGTCCAAATCCAGTGTGTGAAAATATATTTCTATCTTCTTGTGTTTTACGTGCAGGAGCCTCATCAAAGTAAAAATATATAGTACGAAAGAAATGAATTTTATTGTGTCTTTTTGCTATAATATAAACTGTAGATCCACTCTCTACATCGTAATCATGTGGATTACCTCTAAGCCATTTTAACTCCATAGTAAACTCCGATTATAGGTATGGTTTAATCCCTACATCCTTAAAACTACAATCCGCTACTCTCTCACCATAATTATCATAGAATTCTACTGATGGATTATCATAAAAGTGAATTGTAGCCTTACCATTATAATTTAAAGATTTACTCTTCATAGTAGTAACAGCGTCATTGTAATATGTCACTGTTAGGTACGTTTTACGTTTATCTGAGTTCTCATCTGTATAACCATATAAAGCAAGTACACACAGCTTATTATCCATAATAACTCCTATCGGTAGTATTTAAAGAAGTGATTTAATTCATTATACATGATGTGCCTTATAGAAATTTACAATTCCATATTGTGAAGTTCAGCTGCAGTGTGTATCGTAAAGGCTGGCAAACCTTCACGCTTAGGTTTTGCTGTAAATATACAACAACCGTCGCTAGTAACTCCATAATAATAAACTTTAACACCTTTGAACTTTTCCGGATACTCTGTTCGCCTGCATTCTCTCAAATGCTTAACACATACACGATATTTTTTGTGTTCTAACAAATACGTACCCTGAGGACTAAATGCTTTCATTTAAGCTTCTCCTTACCTATTACTTAAGTAAGTCAATTAAATTTATTGGAAGGAACCATTCCATCCAATTTATGAGTTATTTATAAATCACTTTATAGATGATGTAAATAAAAATCACCAGCTTTATTTACATCATCGTTCTTTTATTATTTCAATCTACGATAGTTAGCCCACGCTTCTAATGGGTAAGACCCATCTTTCAATTCATCTTCCCAATCAGCAAATCCTGTAGCTGGATTTACTGCACCCTCTGAGCCACCATCTTCTCCATCCATGTCATACGGATTATCATCACTCAATGAACGCCAAACCATCACTTTATTCAATGAAGGAATTATACTAACATTTTCATAGTGATTATCTGCTTCACTAAACTGAAATACAAATAATGAGTCAGGATCATCTTTAGGAAAGTCTTCCAATTTATCTATGTAGCCATAGCAAGGACTATCAATATAGAAGTTACTGAAATTGAGCTCGATACCAGTCATGTTAGTAAAATCTTTTGCCATCTGATCAGCAACTTTACGAGCACCTTCAAGATTAAGCTTCTTTTCAAATTTACATTTCATGTTCTTATCTCCAATTAGGTTTATTGGAAGGAACCATTCCATCCAATTTATGAATTATTTATAATACAGATTATCTATCATGTAAACAAAAATCACGCATGATCTTTAAATTTTTCTATTTCATGTAGAACAGCGTAATCCGGATCAAGTTCGCTTTCATATACTACAATAACATCATCGTCAAATTTCTCTTTATAGATGATAGTGTCTTTACAGTGTAGACTTCCTTGCACTTTATTATCATTAGGTAAACAGAATCCAATAATCAGTAGCAGTATCTGAATTCCATAAAATACAGAAATAAAAATTATCATTTCCATGACTATCCCTGCTTTCTGATTATTGAAAACTGTTTATCTCGTTATTTATGTCACAGTATTCTTTAGTGATGAAGCTTCATTTTCAACTTTCATCTTCATCCTCTTCATCATCGTATTTCTCATCCATCTCTCTATCCATCTCATCAATCACCTGCCCAAACTCAGGTTTATGTTTAGTTTTTATCCAACTAACTCTTTTATTTTTACTCACAACTTTAGTTGTTATAGAAATATTAAAGCAAGATTGCCAATCTCCATTAAGTATTCTAACAACCTCTTTTGGTAACTGTTCAATAGAATAAACCCACGCCATTACAATACCATTAGATGTTTGAACTGGAACTAGCGTTCTGTGGTACAGTTGATTATTTTTATTTGGATTAAATCTCTCTATTCTGTCAATCTCTCTTAATGACTTTTCAGTATTATCCAGAAGTGGAATTCTATATAACTCACCGTAAACTCTACCAAACTCCAAGTTAAATGGAAGTGAATCTTTCTTATTTTCAACTTGTTTGTGATAATCATTGAGATAGTCAAATGAACCAGTTACTTGGTCCTGTGTTTTAGGAATCTGAACCATCGGATAATTACCACAGGCGTAATGATAAAGATTACCTGTGATAAAACCTAGAGTCTTTTTTGCACACTTTGGAATGAACATGTTGTTACGGAAGTTGGACATCAGTGTACCATAGACAAACAGATTGAAGTAACGCATTATACTCTCCTTTATAGAGTTTGTTAAAGATTTTTGTAAAGTTTGAAGCAATGTATATCTTTATTAGTCAGAAAGAAGTGACTTAATAAGATTTAGTTCGTTATTAGGAATTTTGTGATAAACCCAAGAAGATCCATATTCATAATTGTTTTCATCTTCATATAAATCAATGCTTTTAAGATATTCACAAGCTTTATCATAATTCGGAATTACTCCAAATTCTGCTATCAAAGCATCTTTTTGTGATCTACTTGCTGGACACATATCGTTCAAATGATAAAGTTTCCATAAACGATAAAGTTCTTTAAATGTGGGATCAGAATTTAACTCATCAAATTTAGCAAGTTCATCAAGACATTGTCCGAACATTACAACATGAGTATGAGTTGCATTCCATAAGTCACCTGATATACTAAGTTTTGGTTTATCAGTATCAGCGTCTATAAGCACCATCTCAACTACAGGAAGATTTACTTTACGATAAGATGTACAAGCAACTTTACTGAACTTGAATTCTTTCTTGAGATCTGCCATTTTAAGCTCCTTTGGTTTATTAAATGGAATCCATTTTCCATTTAATTTATGAGTTATTTATAAGCTATTTTTAGCTATTTGTAAATAAAATTTGAAGCTATAATAGCACTTTTTGACTTTTCAATATAGACTTCACAGTGCTCTATTTCTATGCATTTTAAAGCATGCTTTTTTGCTTCACCGAGAGTTTTACAACACCGATCGTAAATAGGCCATTCTTCTATATTAGCAAGAGGTCTATAAATTACTCCATCTTCAATTAGATTATCGTCTTCTGATTTATTAAGATCTGTTATCTTCAATTTGTAGCATTCTTCTATATTCCAGGCCTTGTCTTTATAGTCATTATCTAACGACTGCTCTTTTGCTTCTTCTAGTGTTTGAAATACTTTAATATCGTACATATTCATAAAGTCTTTTTCTTTAGAAGAATCTCTGTAGACTGTTAAAACGTAGAATGGATTGTTCATATTATTTACCCTTTGCGTTAAACAAAATACCCATTATTTTGTTTTATTTTCTTCTTTTAAGATCTCAGTAAAATCTTTGCGAACAGAAATAGCTACATCTGCTCTGCAACGATGTATCTTAATCTTGCCGTTTGTCATTCTAATATTATGCTTTACTGCGTAATTATATGCAGAATGAGCACTTGCGAAAAATACGATATTTAAACCGATCGAATTTATTGTGTAACAGTAACTCATTTTAAGATCTCCTACGAATAATTAAATGGAATCCAATTTCCATTTAATTTATGAATTACTTATAAGCTATTCTTAATCACTTGTAAATAGAAAAGTGAATGTAATTTAAACTAATTTATGTCATACTGTATTAAGAATTTCTTATTCATACAAATAAACCCATTATATACTGATTAGGTATATAATGGGTTTATTAAACGGAGATTGTAAGATTCGAACTTACGATACAAACTAAACTGTATATCTGATTAGCAGTCAGACCTCTTAAACCACTCGAGCAAATCTCCATAATAACAAATCATATCTCACAACATTACTTGTTATAAATTATAAATGCACAATAATAAGTAAAGGATGAGAAATAATTCTAAGGAGAATAATGTAAATATGTGCTACGTGAATTTAACAGGGAATAAATGAGTCGAACATTTGTCTGCGATTTTGGAGACCGCTATTCTAGCCACTGAACTAATTCCCTACAAGTAACTCTATGTATTGATTCCATACAGAGAGAAATGGACAAGAGAGGATTCGAACCTCTTTCTCCGCATGTTTCTATGCCTCGCGAGTGGTGTTTTGCCCTATTGTAAACTACTTGCCCTAAGAAACTTTAAATACCCACGCCCGAATCCGAGTCGGGACTAATAGTTTAGAAGACTATTGTGCTTCCAATTACACCACGCGGGCAGAAGGCGATTGCTCTATCCAATTGAGCTACTGGAGTAAAATACCCATATTACTATGGGCTGCCATAACCCTAAGAGACCGTGTACTTAAGTCTCATACAGGAATCATGGACTTTATTGAATCTCATGTTTGAGCATTATTCAAATCACAGAATAAGAGGCTTAGAGATTTCTCTAAAATAATCTCATTGCGTGCTGTTACACCAAAGTGGAGTACAATCCTTACCAGTTACGGGGTGATTGTCTACTTCAATCGGAGTGACCACTCACCTATACACCATTACACTTCACTCTGTCAATTTGATGTATAGCCTGATCCGCCTATTTACTCATTCGTTAAATTTTACTTTAACTGATTTGTCATGGTGCAGATCATTACACCAGAGGGCGATGTAGCTTTAATGCGTTTCCCATCTTGTTAGATGGTGCAATCAGGATATGCGAGTGGCGATTGCCACACTCATTAAGGATGGACGCTTTTAATCCAACCACAATAAGATTAACGGGAAATGAAAGAATCGAACGTTCATCTAACGGCCCAAACTAAGGCCGGTTATTTTACCAATTAAACTAATTTCCCATGGTAGCGGATGAGAGAATTGCACTCTCGACTAAAGATTTATAAGACCTCTGTTCTACTTCTGAACTAATCCGCTATAATGGAGAGGGGAAGATTCGAACTTCCGAACCACGAATGGAAAGCGTTTACAGCGCTCCGAGTTTGACCACTTCTCTGTACCTCTCCAAACAAATTAAATAGATATCTTTCTCTTATTCAGTTGTCAAAGAACGTTTTAAATTATAGATATATTATACATTGGAAAGTTTGAAATGTAAACTAAATTTTAAATTTATTTTCACGAACCCAGAGAGGATTTACATCTTCAACGTAAGACCCAGAATATGAACGATAAACATCGCAATCTTCATCAGATAAATTATTAAACTCTACAAACTTACCATTCACATAAGCAGCACATGGAAAATCATAATCATTTACTTTATAGATAAATGCGATAAAGTCTTCAAGATACCAAGGTTCAGTGAAATTGTGAGCTGAGTTTTTAATTCCTGCAATAGAGTTATATGTTTTACACATATAAAATGTTTTATGGAAGTCAAGCTCTGCACCAGCGTAAGGATCAGAATGCCATTTAGCAATATGCTGTTCACGATCCTTTTGTCGTTCATCTGCTTTTTCAGGCGTAAGTCGGAACTTAATAACAAAGCCAGAATTCTTGCGAGGTTTAAAGATTATGTTGTTATAGTCTGCCATAATGTTTTCTACTTAACCAATCCCAATTGAGAACTTTCCGAAATTAGTATCAATGTCTTTTTCGTCAATTCCGTACTCGTAATATTCATCAGTGTAATAACCTGAATCAGGGGCTTCAATGACAACTTCCATATCAGGATCCACTGTCTTTAATTTTTCAATAAGTTCTCTAGCTGTCATTGTTATTTCTCCTATTATTAATCAAAGTTAATACCCAACCGCTCAATATCTTTACCGTCTTTTGTATGCCAAGTTTCTGTTTGAATTACTGCATCATCTAAACAGAAAGTGCCACCATCTGCCGAAACTAAAACTTCCAAGTTCTCATCAAACTCTTTTAATTTCTCAATCAGTTCCTTAACTGTCATGATGTTCTCTCCTTTTGAGTTTATTGAATGGATCCATTCCATTCATTTTATGAGTATGTTATATCACAGAACGGAATTGCTGTCAGTAGGAATTTTTCTATCCCCAAATCCATGAACCACGTTCTAGTTGACGAATCTCACCTTCACAGATTTTCGCTTCGACAACCTGGCCTGCGTATTTAGTAACCATCCGTTTCACAGCGGTTAACTGTTTTGCAGTGAAGAACCCTTTGCCCCGGTACCATTTTGCAAAGGATGAACCTAGTTTGGCATCCTGTGGCTTAAACCCTACACCGTTGTGATACTTAACAGTTTCCTGACGTTGTTCATCAGCAACCTGACGGTCATACACAAACATAAGGGTATGAATTGCAGTGGAGTCTTTGTCAGCAATCTGTTTACGAAGTTTTTCGACTATTTCTTTTTTGCTTGTGAACTGAATTGCCATGCCAAATATCCTTATCCCTAATGAATGGATCCATTCCATCCAATTTATGAATTATATATAACTCATTTTCCACTTAGTGTAAACTAAAAAATGCACAGATATTTTATGTGTCAAATAGATGGGGCTAATTGCCCCCTAGAAAAGAAGTTTGTACTTTACGAAAAATGGTTTGTTTTGGGAGGTCGTCGTAATGAGTAATAGAAAGATATAACTTATGACCTTTCATGCAAAGCTCCCTTTTCTTTTAATACCACTTTCATAATTACTTTTTGACACACTAGAGCATATAATTCACTATCTTGTGATTCTGCAACTCTTTTTGAGAATATTTCTTGTGCATCCTGTTTTTCACTATCAGTGTAAATAATATTCTTTGTTGTTGGGTTGAAAGAATCATCTGAATTTACTTTAACAACATGGTAAATTGTTTTTACAAGTTCTTCTGGAGGTTGAATCTCAGAACAATCATCATACCCCATAAACCGTTTTACACAATCGAAAGAACAATATTTTCGCCCCTGATTGTCAACGTATGGAATGCTAGTGATAAAATTTCCACACAACTGACAAGTATCATAACGTAAAAACTTGTCTGCAAAGCACTTTCCACACAAATACAAATCAGCAAATTTTCCGTCTGCTGTCATATAATGTTTGTGCATTGTTGCCTGATTCTTGCAGTTGTCACACTTCATTGCTTTGCTCCTTACATTCTCTAATGCAGTTTTCTGCATACTCTTTAATGCAGCCCTCAACAAAGCCTGCTAAATCGTAGGCATATTGCTCAACTTCATACTCACTGTAACTGTGCTTTTCCATATCAGCTTTACTAACAATAGATTTAGCATTGGCGGCTCCGATAATAGGATAGTTACTGAATATATCACGCTCTAAGTCTTTAAGAAATTTGCTGTATTCTTCGCTTGTCATTGTTCTTTCTCCTAAATGATTAAATGGAATCCATTTTCCATTTAATTTATGAATTACTTATAACATGGATTCTACTTCTTGTAAATAAAAAAGTGCATCCTTCTTTTGTAGTTCTTCATAAACATCATCTATGTAACACCATGCAACGACATTAATCCATTGCAGAGACCCCATATTAACATCAAAACCTTCATCATCATAGAAAGATACTGCAAAAGGTTTATGGTGATAATCTTCATCGTCATCATAGGATGAGTAGCCCGTTTTAAGCACGTCACCATCCTCACACTTCACTATTATATTGGCATACCATTTAGGATAACCATCATCTTTAATATAATGCCATTTCATACCTTATTCTCCTTATTTAATATTCTCATAAAGAAGTGTAAGATGATTTTTCTTAATAAGACCATCAATGGTTTTATTACGAGGTGTCTTGTTCAGAAACTCTGTAATGCTAAACGGATGAGTAATAATATGTTTACCTGACTTTGTTGGAATTACAGTAACAACTTTCTTTTTAGGTTCACATGACTCAATTATCTTAATATAATTATTGACAAGATCATCTACTGTCATAGGCGTGTTAAGGCTATAATGATCAGCATCATCTTTATCAACATCAACTATCCAAAGCTGATTAGCTAGTTCTACATACTTAGCTGCAGTTGAATCAAATACTGAGTAAGGCTTATCAAAGTTACCACGTGCAATACGGTCTGCATATTCAGCCATCGTATTAAGAGTCACTTGCTTCATAGATTTATAGTTAACTGAAAAATAAGCTCTCATATTAAGTGTGTCGCTTAGCAATTTAATTTCATTCTCGTACTTATCAAGATATTCCATTGTTCTGATATAGTATGTTTTGAATTTGTGGTTACCTGCTATAATATCAGCGTTGTCTTTGGCACGACCTATAATTTCTATTGTATAAAATATATCAGTAAAGGAATCAAATTGACCATCCCATTGAGATTGGATAAACTCTTTAATAAGCTTAAAGTTATCAGTCATAACAACCTCCACTATAACTGGTAATAGCAAAAAGCCATGAAAGCTACCATTAGTATAATGGTAATAGACCAAGCTATCATATCATCTTTAGTCACAATTACCATATTCAGCCTCTACGATTCTTGTTTCAACTCTTATCACTGCCATTTTTCAATCTCATATATAATTAAATGGAATCCATTTTCCATTTAATTTATGAATTATTTATAATACAATTTTAAGTTCTTGTAAACAAAAAGTGCATTACATATGATTAGTAATTAGATCCCATCTATTTTCATAGCTTTTGATAAAGCTAAGATCTATGCAATCTACTCCACCAGAAGGTATGCTACGATTATTACTGTTCATTACAGTTTGAATCTTATCAACATCAGAATGTGTTAACACATAATAGTGTGAAATATTATCATCATCTATTTTACAGAAAATCCAATATGACACTGGGTTATTTTTATCGTGATATCGTTCATCAAAGAAGTGAGTTACAAACCTATCTGATCTTGTAGCCCTTACGACAGCTATAGATTGTGAGCCATCTTTGTATTTAATAGAAATGTTATTGCATCGATTAGACACAATAGAAGCTGATAAGTCTCTCTTAAAAAGCTCAGATAATACGCCATATTTACCTATGTTACTTAAGTTCTTTTTATTTACAGCTACCATAGTTTTCTCCTAGATGTGATTTTTATTTGTTGATGTTAGACAAGTTTCCAAACTAATTTCGAGTAATTTTTATTATCATATATTGCAAACATTACATGAGGATATTTACATGATTTAAAATATTTAGCTGCGTCAGCGCGTGACTCAAAGTTATCTTTGTATTCTGATTTACATAATGACTCAATTTTCAAGAATTCATTTTCTAACTCATTTACAATATCATCAAAGTAAAGTAATGCTTCTTCTGATAAATTATCAGCGATCTTTGATCGTAGTTTATCAGCATTATTATTTATAAGAGACTCGAGAACTAGTTTCTTAGTAAGATACTGTTTTGCAGTATGAGCTTTGAAATATTCTTTGAATTTTAATTTGAGTCGAAAACCATTAGAGAATTTTATTACAAAACCTTCACGATTAGACCCATCTGAATCTAATCGAAATTGCAAGTAGTCTTTCACATTATCGAACTTATCTGCAGTTTTAAACAAATCTTTGTAATCAGAAATATCTGATTCTTTTCCTGACTCATTATCTATCACTGCTAATAAGAATAAGTCGTCAGTATCACCGTAATCTACAACTAAATTTGAATCTTGTCCGTGTGGGATAATTATCTCAAACAGATAAGATTTTGATCTGTCTAATAAATGAAGTTTATCAGCATATTTAGAATAAAGTAATTTATTAGCATGGTTAGCTTGATCTGATACAAATGAACCACGAGTTGCTACGTATGGTTTACCATTTGCGAAATACAAGATTCCAAGTGAGCCATCTAATTTTTCATATACTTCAAATGGAAGATCTGGAATATCTTTACAGTCATTTACGAGTTCTTCATAATTGTAGAACTTTTCAAAAGATCGTGCAATTATATTATAGTCTTTATCACAAATAACACCGCGACAGAATTCAGTTGCTTCATTCCACACGTGCTCGCCTGAAGCTTTCTTTGTATAATTGTAAATATACAGATCGTACTCAGGATGTTTATTTACAGAGATGTACCCTTTATCGATCATCTCTTTAACTAGTTCAATATGTGGGAGTTTCATAACTTAATCCTATATTATTAAATGGAACCCATTTTCCATTTAATTTATGAATTATTTATAATACAAATCTTAGTCCTTGTAAATAAAAATAAACACGGTATAGAAAATTTTCTATACCGTGTTAGATAAATTTATCTCTGGAATAAAACTTTTGTATGAAGATCTCTATGGTGATCTGAAGTTGAATTTGAAGCCATAAAGTTATAATAGTGCCTTAAACTTGGAGTAACATTCCCTTTACATTTATCATTTACTTCTTTGTAAATACATGACTCAGATAATTTAGTTTTGAGATCAAGAAGCTTATGAAGACTCTTTATATCGTAAATAGATCCGTCAATGATATCTTCTTTGTAGAGATTCTTAGACAGAGTGTTTAAAGACCAAATGTAAAGTGACGCTGTGTAATATGAAAGCCCACAACGGCTCATAAGATAGCGACGAAAGTTAGAACGAGTAATACGATCATTTCCAAGAGACATGGTTAACTCCTTTGTAGGTTTTAATCAAGGAACCTATTTCCTTGATTTGTTGTAATTATATTAACTAAAAACTTAGTGAAAGTAAACTAAAATCACCATTTAAAATTGTAACTTTAGTTTAATGAACAGAATCAGCAACTTCGTTACATTTATCTATGGCTTTAATGCTAACAAATAGAAGATGACTATAATCACTCGATGTAGCATCTTTGAAGTAAGAATCGCGTTCTTCTTTAGAAAAGCGGCACTCTTTCATGGCGCTCATAACGTAACCCATAACTGAAAAAGCGTTTCCGTCTATTCCAACTAAATTGTACTTCATTTTTAATCTCCTATGAGTGATTAAATGGAACCCATTTTCCATTTAATTTATGAGTTATTTATAATACAGATTTAAGTACTTGTAAATAAAAATGATGCGTCAAATTGAATCATTTTTATTCTCATTAATTGTTTCTTTCCAAGTACGATCAATAGTATCTCCATGTGTCATAGCAAAATGGACTAATAAATGCGCAAGAACTACTGGAAATACAATAAATATAGCAAACATTGCAGTGAAAGCATTGATGTCCATAAAAGTCTCCAAGTACTATTAAATGGAATCCATTTTCCATTTAATTTATGAATTATTTATAATACAAATTTAAATACTTGTAAACAAAAATAGTGTATCAGATTGTTTCACTAAAATGATTTAATCTGATACACTTTAATTTATATTACTTCTTTGAAACGAAATAATATATTACATAAATTACTGAAAGAATTATGATAAGTGAAGCTATTACTAATAATATACTAGACACAAACATAATTACCTCACAAAGGACTTAGATTAGCGTATTTAGGATCTTCTACTAATTCTTTCTTTAATGTAAACAATAGTTCTTTTGCTATTTCTCTTAAATCATTAACTGACTGTTGCACATAAGGTGCTCTAGATTCATCATTTGCAACTCCTGTTAAATAAAACTCGCCTTTTGAAATTAAAAGATCTACTACCTCTTTATGAAGTATTTCTCTACCACCCTCTTTAACAAGAAGTTTATATTTCTTGAGTGATTCAATTACTGACATATACATAAATAGCATAGTTTCAGTACGAATGTCATTTCTATCTAATGACTTTAATTTCTTATAAATCCCATCGATAAATAGAAGTTCAAACTCAAGATCATTTAACTCTTTCAGTGACTCAACTGCTGATTCAATCGTATCGCTCATATTAATCCTTTACTTAATAGTCTAATTTCTTTCCATTATTTAATATGTGAAGTTTGTATGGTTCTACAGCAACCCATGGTTCATTTGATAATTTAGTTGTAGAAATATGTACGCCTGTATATGTTTGTAAATAAAACAACGTGTTAGGGTGATTCATATATACATACATATTATGCGTTTTATTATCGGTAAAGATAAGATTTACTTTACCTAAGTCTGAAAGTTCAGATAGAGTCGACTCTATTCTCATATACAAATTATTAAGTAACTCTTCTTCGTATTCAATAAAAGAATGTTCATAAAAAGAATTAACTGCTTCAATTATTGCAAGAAGAATTCTTTCACTGTCTGTCTCGCCCTGCTGTATAGTACCTAATGCTGCAGTCACAGGTGTATCATCTATATAACCATTATGAATAAGAGACCATTCTGTGCCATGTGTATCTTTTATAATAAACGGGTGACAATTAGATATAGATGCAGGACCATGTGTTTTAAATCGTATATGACATAGCGCTAATTTAGAATTAAATTTCTTTTTCTGTAACTTATTAATCAAAGTCATAGCTGAATTTTGATTCACATAAAAATCATTTTTATCAGCTAAATAGAATCCAAACCCATCCTGATGCACTCTAGAATGCAACCAAAATTCGTCTGTATATTTATTAAGATTTGTAGAAACTGATCCACAGAACCCGTAAATTTCACACATAATCAACCCTCCTATGAATAAATGGACACATTCCATTTATTACTATAATATACAAAGAATTCTATGAAGATTGAAGTGCTCGTGATCTAAAACTAATAACACGTGCTATAAAGAAGCTTATTAGTTTCGTATCCAGATCATAGTATGTAAGAATCTCAAATATATTCTTACGCGTAACAGACGATAAATAAGCAGTATCTGATGCGTTTGTTAATAAGTCGTATAGTATGTAAGACTGTAATCTAGCCCAATTAAGAATTAGGTTTAAATTAAGTGTTCCTTCTAACTGTCTAAATTCAAAGTGAAGTTTTTTGCATGAGCCATTATAGTTAAATTCACAGAATCTAGAACTAAGTTTTTGGTACTTATTGTGTAAGTAAATAGATGTTGGTTTACAATACTTATTTCGTCTACGTGACGTAGGCACTATCGTATCAAACACTCTCTTTTCCATACAATTATACGCAGATAGAGTATTACGTACAGAACCTGCAACTACATTATCTGATTTAAAACCTATATGTATATGAGTACCGCATGACTGATTTACGTAACCCTTAAGATGCTTTTCTATTAAAGAAATAACTTTTGACAAAGTTGCTATATCATCTTCGCTGTTAAAATTAAGCTTTGGTGTAGATAATTCATAACCAAACGGTTGAGGTAAATATGAGTTTCTATAACGTATAGAGCCATCCCTACCTAATATATAGCAATCACCATCGTTATGCGTATATTCACCTAAGTAGATATACTTATCATGTAGTAGTCTTGACATTTCTTTATTAAATTCAGATAAATCTTTCGATAAATAACTGCCTACAAACTCAAACTCAATACCAAATGTAATATCAGGAAGATCTATATGCTTCTTAGTATCAGCTTTACTTAGAGCAGATAGTAGTACTTCATAAAGAGATTTAGAAATTTTTGTGTCTTTATTAAATCCATTTAATTGGAGAACTGAAGAACCTTTTAACTCTTTTTTAAGAGTGATACCATAAGATTCTAATAGCTGCTTGTTTGATTCATTTATAGGCATAGCATTACCTCTACAAAGACTTACGTTCAAAAAGTATTTCTAAATAGTGACTATTATCTTTTTGTGAACAAAGAACATAAGTGCAAAATTCTTTACTAGACTTTAAGCAATCATAAATACGTTTATTTGCTTCATTATAATCGTTTGTAGATAATACAACATGATTACGACTGTCGAGCAAATAAACACCATCACACTTTTTCTTAATAACATAATATTTCATATTACTTACACTTCTTACCATCTACATAAACTGCGATATGAGAAGATTCTACTTCACAGAAATCGCTTCCATTATAGTAACCTTTGCATTTCCAAACGCTTGCTCTACGACCTGTCTCTTTAGAGATTGTTTTAGCGAATGTTGTCGCTTCTTTCTTTTTAGTCTTTGCGAAATATTCTATTGAGTTATCGTTTGTAAATGAGTTTTTGAAGTAAGATACACTTATAAGTTCGTTCATGAGCTGTCTCCTTATGTGTTAGAGGGAATCCCACTATTCCCTCTAATTTATGATGGTATTATAACACAGAATTCTATTTCTGTAAACTAATTTTTGAAGTAGCGAGATCTTTTTTGTCGAACCAGAGAGTTTCAGAGAAATTCTTATTATCACGTTTAATCACAATAGCAAGTTCTCTACCAAGATCTCTATAAGAGAAGTAAACATCGTATAAATTGTAGCTATCTTTACTAAGATCCAATCTCGAAGATACAAGTTTGTGAATGTATGATTTTGTATTATCAGATAATTTCTCTAAGTCTAAGTACTGTGTAGTACCATAATTTGTTTTAGAATTAAAGCGATCTTCATTCTTTTTATTTGCTTGTATAGCGTCAAAAACATCTTTAGAGTAATAGTTTTTACCTACATAATAGAATATCTCATTATAGGAATAACACATTCCAGTAAGGTTAAATTTATCAGTACTGATCTCAATTATGTTGAGATAACGTGAGTTTTTATTATCGAATATTCTTTTGCTTTCAAGAGCAACTTTAACTGTAACATTAGAATCACGTTTTGATTGAAGAAAAACTGATCTATTAATTCCATTTGAAGTGTATTCAACTTCTTGTGAGCAAGGAACTTCTGTAAAAGCGTATCTGTAAGATTTAACTACTTCGTTAAAGTGAGTGTGAATTTGATGAAGTGTGTAACCCATTGTTTTCTCTCCTATGTGATTAAATGGAATCCATTTTTCATTTAATTTATGAGTGTATTATAACTAAACTAATTAGTCTTGTAAACAAAAATTTAAGTTAATTGTAGTTTTACTCTTATAGTCACAAATAGTAAGTGTTAAAATAGTCTATCTAAAATGTGCTATTTTTAAAATATCAATTAGTAGTAAATACGAGTTGACATAAAGAGTCTAGCTATATACAGTAATCTCTAGACTTTGAGAAAATGAGGATATTCTAATGCTTATTGT